>Ga0164243_10000492_pt1 | contig 73807 bp, 63 predicted proteins | sample OricompcompostOP_FD_108781 | JGI IMG/M metagenome (GOLD analysis project Ga0164243, IMG submission 108781) | Organic Plus compost microbial communities from Emeryville, California, USA - Original compost - Organic plus compost (OP) | ecosystem: Engineered > Solid waste > Mixed feedstock >... | reverse complement strand
GAACGTCGCGAGCGAGCCGATCAGACCGATGTTCGGGCCTTCCGGCGTCTCGATCGGGCACATGCGGCCGTAGTGCGAGGGGTGCACGTCGCGCACCTCGACGCCGGCGCGGTCGCGGGAGAGGCCGCCGGGGCCGAGAGCCGACAGGCGGCGCTTGTGGGTCAGACCCGCGAGCGGGTTGTTCTGGTCCATGAACTGCGACAGCTGCGAGGTGCCGAAGAACTCCTTGATCGCCGCCACGACGGGACGCACGTTGATCAGGGTCTGCGGCGTGATCGCCTCGATGTCCTGCGTGGTCATGCGCTCGCGGACCACGCGCTCCATGCGCGAGAGACCGGTGCGGACCTGGTTCTGGATGAGCTCGCCGACCGCACGGATGCGACGGTTTCCGAAGTTGTCGATGTCGTCGACGGCGAGGCGGATCTCGGCCTTCTTGCCGCCGCGGATCCCCTCGAAGGTCTCCACGCCCGCGTGGAGGCGGACGAGGTACTTGATGGTCTCGACGATGTCCTTGACCGTTAGCACCGAATCGGTGAGCGGCTGGTCCAGGCCCAGCTTCTGGTTGATCTTGTACCGGCCGACCTTGGCCAGGTCGTAGCGCTTCGGGTTGAAGTAGAAGTTGTCGAGCAGGGCGCGGGCGGCCTCGGCGGCCACCTGCTCGCCCGGACGCAGCTTGCGGTAGATGTCGCGGAGCGCGTCCTCCTTGGTGAGGATGGTGTCCTTGGCCAGCGTCTCCTCGATCGAGGGGAACCCGGCGAACTCGGCGAGGATCTCCTCGCTGGTCATGCCCAGCGCCTTGAGGAAGACGGTGACCGACTGCTTGCGCTTGCGGTCGATGCGGACGCCGACCTGGTCGCGCTTGTCGATCTCGAACTCGAGCCAGGCGCCGCGGCTCGGGATCACGCGCGCCGAGACGATGTCCTTGTCGCTGGTCTTGTCGGGGGTCTTGTCGAAGTAGACGCCGGGCGAACGGACCAGCTGCGAGACGACGACGCGCTCGGTGCCGTTGATGATGAAGGTGCCCTTGTCGGTCTGCAGCGGGAAGTCGCCCATGAAGACCGTCTGCGTCTTGATCTCGCCGGTCTGGTGGTTCATGAACTCGGCCTCGACGTACAGCGGCGCGGCGTAGGTCTTGCCGCGCTCCTTGCACTCCTCGATCGAGTACTTCTCCGGCTCGAGGTAGGGGTTCGTGAACGAGAGCTGCATCGTCTCGCTGAGGTCCTCGATCGGCGAGATCTCCTCGAAGATCTCCTCGAGCCCGCTCACGTCGGAGACGTCCTTGCGGCCGGCCTTCTTGGCCTCGGCGACGCGCGCCTTCCACGCCTCGTTGCCCACGAGCCAGTCGAAGGACTCGGTCTGCAGCGCGAGCAGGTCGGGGACCGTCAGCGTGTCGGAGATCTTGGCGAACGAGAGGCGGGAAGCACCGCGTCCGTTCTTGGTGGTGGTGGAAGTGGATGCGTTGCGAGCAGCAGCCAAGGGAATAACCTCCGTGAGCCCCGAAGGGCGTCTCGATTCCTCTGTCGTCAGGTGGAGTGCGCCCCCTTCTGCGGACCGCACGGAAGGTCACCGCGGGCGAAGGCGGGACGTGCGGCGACTGCCGACCACCATATGAGGGCAGGGAGGAGCGAGGCGCAACGACCAACTATACGTCTGATTTCACGACATGTCCAGCACGATCCTTGACCTTCCTCCTCCGGTGGGGTATATCCGCGCCTCCGAGAGCGGATCCCCGCCGTGATCCGATAGTGTCGCCACGTGCCCGACACTCCTCTGGTCGCCTGCTTCGGGGAAGGCCTGATCGCGCTCGTGCCGACGACGGCCGGCCCCCTCGAGAACTGCCGTGCGTTCCATCGCTCGCTCGCGGGAGCGGAGTGGAACGTCGCGATCGCCCTGGCGACGGCGGGCAGCCGCGCGGCCGTCGTGTCGCGGGTCGGCGACGACGGCTTCGGCCGCTTCCTCCTCTCCGAGCTCGAGGCCCACGGCGTCGACGCCGCCGCCGTGGAGATCGACCCCGTCGCCCCGACCGGCCTCTACGTCAAGGAGCTCGCGCCGCGCAGGGACGGTTCCGTCGACGGTCTCATGCACTACTACCGGGCGGGCTCGGCGGCCACCGCGCTCTCGCCCGAGTCGCTGCGCACGCCGGCGGCGGCACGCGTGCTCGGCGAGGCCGCGCTCGTCCACACGACCGGGATCACGCCCGCTCTCTCCCCCGGTGCACGCGCCGCCCAGGACGCGCTCTTCGCCGCCGGCCGGCCGTGGCGGCTGAGCTTCGACCTGAACTGGCGTCCGGCCCTCTGGCGCGGACGCCGGGACGAGGCGCGCGCGGTGCTCGGCGGCTACATGGCCACCGCCGACATCGTCCAGTGCAGCGCCGCCGACGCCGAGGAGCTCCTGGGGACCGGCGACCCGGACCGGCTCAGGGAGATGTTCCCCGTTCCCCGCCACCTCGTGGTCACACGCGACGACGGCGCCGTCGCCTTCGACGGCGCCGAGCGGACCGAGGCGGCGTCGGTCGAGGCGACCGTCGTCGAGACGATCGGCGGGGGCGACGCCTTCGCCGCCGGCTTCCTGGCCGGGGTGCTGGCCGATCTCTCGCTCGCGGGATGCCTCGCCCGCGCCCACCGCCTCGCGGCCCGCGCCCTCGCGACGACCCGCGACCACGTGGACTGAGCCGCCGCGCCCTCGCGTCCCCGTCGCCGACGTCCGCCCCCTCCGGGGTCCCTCCCGTCGCAGAATCCGTCGCTCTGGGTCGCGGGTGACGACAGATATCGCGACCGGAGCCCACAGGTAGGGCAAGACAGAGCGAGCGGGAGCGGGCAGGGGCGGGAGCGCGCAGGGGCGTCAGCGGCCGATGACGGCGCGCCTGGTCGCCCGCAGCGGCTCGTTCACGGCCTCGCCGCGATGCTGGACGACACGAACGAAGAGGACGTCCAGCAGGGCCAGCTGTGCGATGCGGCTCGACATCGCCGCCATGCGCAACGGCGCCTCCTTCGCCTTGGTGTGCAGGGCGACCTCGCAGATCCGGTCCAGGGGCGAGTTGGGGGCGTTGGTGAGCGCGACGGTCAGCGCACCCGCGGCGCGCGCGACCTCGGCCGACCGCCGGGTCTCGGCCGTCTCTCCGCTGTGGGAGATCGCGATCGCCACGTCGCCCTCGGCCAGCAGCGCCGCGCCGGCGACGGCCACGTGCGGGTCGCCGGAGTGCGTGGCCGCGCAGCCGATGCGGGCGAGCTTGAACTGCATGTCCTGAGCCGTGAGCGACGAGGCGCCGTGCCCGAACAGCTGGATCCGCGGAGCGCGCGCGATCGCGGCGGCGACCTGGTCGACCGTCGCGAAGTCGACCGCGAGCACGGTCTGCTCGATCGCGCCGACCTCGTGCGCGCCGATCTTCGCCGCGACCGTCTCGATGTCGTCCCGCAGGTCGATCAGCGTGTCGTCCAGGCCGAAGCGCTCGTGCTCGGCCTGGGCGACCGCCACGGCGCGGGCGAACTCGACCCGCAGCTCGCGGTAGCCCGAGAAGCCGAGGGTCTGCGCGAACCGGGCGACCGTGGACAGGGACGTCCCGCACAGCCGGGCGAGATCGGTGATCGCGAGGTCGACCACGAGCGTCGGATCCGCGAGGATGCGCTCGGCCACCTTCGCCTCGGCAGCGCTCAGGCCGGGAAGGGCGCCGCGGACGGCGGCGATCACATCCACCTCCACGATCCCCTCCCGTCCCGCGTACGACGCGCACCCGTCACCGGGCGGCGCCGACCAGCCTCTCGCGCGCGACGGACGCGCCGATACGGCTCGCCGCTCGCACCTCGACGACGGGGAGCGCCGCGGGGACGTCCGCCGCAGGGAGGCCGACGTTCACCACCGCGGCGCCGGGGGCGGCCGTGGCCACCTCGGCGAGCAGGGACCGCTGGTGCTCGTCGGTGTCGATCCGGTCCACGAGCACCGTCACGCGCGCTCCGGCGGCCTCGGCCGCGGCGGCGATGTCGCGGATCGCCTGGCCGCGTTCCTCGGCGCTCGTCCGTTCCGGATCGAGGCGCCGCACCGGCCCGCCCGCGGCGAGGGTCGCCGAGACGTACGATGCCGCGCTGTCGACCGCCAGGGAGGAGCGCCGACGGGCGTCGAGCACGGCGAGCGCGGAGGCGGGGGCTCCCTGCTCGCCGCGGACCGTGACCGCGCGGCGCACGATGTCGGCCGCGTCGTAGTCGTCCGCGGCGCCCGCGCCGTCGCGCTCGGCGCGGAGCCTCGCCGCGAGACGCGCGACCCGCGCGCCGGCCTCTGCGACCCGTTCGCGGGAGAGCGACCCGTCGCGCAGGGCGTCGACGATCGCGTCGCGTGCCGCGTGGAAGTCGTGCTCGTCCTGGTCGGGGAGCGCGGCGTCGCCCGGGTTGGTCGGGTTGCCGATGCAGAGCAGGTCGGCCCCGGCGGCGAGGGCGCGCACCGCTCCCCCGCCGATGCCGACCGACTCGCGGACCGCGGCCATGTCGAGGGCGTCGGTGATGATCACGCCGTCGAAGCCCTCGTCGCGAAGCATGCCGAGGACCCGGGGGTTGAGCGTCGCCGGCTCGTCGCCCCAGGCCGGGACGACGATGTGCGCGGTCATGACCGAGTCCGCCCCCGCGGCGATCGCCGCGCGGAAGGGCGCGAGGTGCATCCTGGCGAACTCCTCGGGATCGAGGTCGACCTTCGGCAGGTCGTGGTGCGAGTCCAGATGCGTGTCGCCGTGTCCGGGGAAGTGCTTGACGCAGGCGGCGACGCCTCCGCCCTGGATGCCCTCGATCTCGGCCGCGACGTGCCGCGAGACGAGGTCGGCGTCGGCGCCGAACGAGCGCACGCCGATCACCGGGTTGCGCGGATCGGTGTTGACGTCGGCGACGGGACCGATGACGACGTCCGCGCCGATCTCCCGCACGCGGCGGGCGAGCTCGGCACCGGTCGCCCTGGCGGCCTCGACGTCGTCGAGCGCGCCGAGCTGGGCCGCGCCGGGGACGGTGGATCCGGTCGCCGCCTCGATCCGGGTGACGCTGCCGCCCTCCTCGTCGATGCCGATGAGCACGGCCGGGTTGGCCGCACGGAGCTCCGCGCTCAGCGCACGGATCCCCGGTCCCATGTTCTGTCCGAAGTACACGACGCCGGCGAGGCCGCGTTCCAGCTCGTCCCGGAGCCAGTCCGGCGCGGTGGTCCCGAGGAAGCCGGGCCACAGCACGCCGTTCGCGAGGCGTTCGAGCTCGTCGCTCATCCCTTCACCGCCCCTGCGACCAGGCCGCTGGAGAGACGACGCTGCACGATCACGAAGAAGATCATGACAGGAACCGTGATGATCGTCGAGGCTGCCATGATGCTGCCCCAGTCGTTGGCGTGCTCGCCGAAGAACGACTTCAGCCCGATCGCCACCGTGTACTGGTCCTTCGCGCCGCCGAGCATCGTCATGGCGAAGATGAACTCGTTCCACGCCGTGATGAAGCTGAACACGCTCGTCGCGACGAGGCCGGGCATCACCAGGGGCAGCAGCACGGAGCGGAACATCCGCCACCAGCTCGCGCCGTCGATGTAGGCGGCCTCCTCCAGCTCCACCGGGACCGCCTGCACGAAGCCGCGCAGCATCCAGATCCCGAACGCGAGCGAGAGCGCGACGTACACGACCATGAGGCCGAGGATGCTGTTGAGCAGTCCCAGGCTCTTGACCTGCAGGAACAGCGGGATCACCAGGGCCTCGAGAGGCACCATCTGCACGATGAGGATCATCAGCAGGATCGAGGTGCGGAACCTGAAGCGGAAGCGCGCCACCGCCACCGCGGCGAGGAGGCAGACGAACGCGCTCACCAGGACCGTCACGAGCGCGACGACGAGGGAGTTCCGCAGGAACGTCCCGAAGCCGCCCTCGGTGAGCACGAAGGTGAAGTTGTCGAGCGAAGGCTCCTGCGGGAGCAGGGACTGGCCGCCGCTGGACGCCTTCTTGTCGAAGGCGCTGGAGACCATCCAGTACACCGGGAAGAGCGTGAAGAACAGGACGACGGCGACGCCGATCCCGGTTCCGATGCGGGACAGGACGCGGTTGCGGGGCCTCACAGCTCGTCCTCCTTCATGAGCGCGCGAACGTACACGACCGTGATGCCGAGCAGCACGAGCGTGAGGAGCACGGCGAGGGCGGAGCCGAAGCCGTAGCGGTTCTGCCCGAACGACTCGACGTAGGACCACACGCCGAGGTTGAGCACCGAACGGTTGCCGCCGTTGCCTCCCGGCATCAGGTACACCTGCGCGAAGACCTTGAAGTCCCAGATCGTGGAGAGGATGATCACGACCGAGAACACCGGCTTGAGCGTGGGGAAGATGATCTTCCAGAACCGACGCCACGCTCCGGCGCCGTCGAGCTCCGCCGCCTCCAGCATCTCCTTCGAGACGCCGAGGAGGCCGGCGAGCACGGTCACGGCGACGAACGGGAAGCCGTGGTGCACGATGTTCAGCAGCACGATGCCGTAGAAGGCCCACTGGTTGGTGAACCAGTTGACCGGGCCGTCGATGAGCCCCCACTGCTGGAGGAGGGCGTTGAAGACGCCGCGGTCGGCGTCGAAGATCCAGGTCCAGACGTAGGTGCCGGTGACCGCGGGCATCGCCCAGGCGATCATGATGCAGCTGGAGACGATGGTGCGCCACACCGTGCCCAGGCGTGCGAGCAGCAGGGCCACGAGAGTGCCGACGGTGACCGTGGCGACGACGGCGACGGCGGCGAAGCCGACCGTGTTCGGGAGGACGACCGTCCACAGGGTCGGGTTGGTCAGCGCCTCGACGTAGTTCTCGAACCCGATGAAGTTCGTCCTGCCGGTGTTGATCTCTCGCAGGCCGTAGTCCTGCAGCGAGAAGACGAACACCTGCACGAGCGGCCAGAGCATGAGCACGGCCAGGATGATCAGCGCCGGCGCCAGCAGGAGCCAGGGTCGGGCGGTGATCCAGCTCAGCTTCTTCTTCCCGCGGCCGGACGGGCCGCCGGCCACGGAGGCGGAGCGTCGCTCCGCACCCGTGGCCGGCAGTGGTGCTTGCACCATCGACATGGAGCGTTTCCTACTTCTTGTTGAGCAGGTCGGTCATCTCCTTGGCGGCGTCCTTCGTCGCGGTCGCGACGTCCTTCTGCCCGCTGAGGATGGCCTGCATCATCGAGTTGGTCGTCTTCTTCGCCTGGACGGCGCCGAAGTTCGGGGTGACCGGCACGGACGCGCCGCCCTCGACCATCTGCTGCGCGAACGGCGCCACGAGCGGGTCGGTCGAGGCCAGGGCCTCCTTCATCGCGGACTGGACGCCCGGGAAGTAGCCGGTCTGGCTCGCCCACTTCTCGGCGAACTTCCCGGTGGTCATCATCTTCACGAACGCCCACGACAGCTCGGGGTTCTTCGTGTTGTTGAAGACGGAGAGGTGCGATCCGCCGAGGACGGACGGGGCGATGCCGCCCTTCTCACCCGGGATGACCGCGGCGCCGATCTTGCCCTGCAGGTCGGGGTTCGACTCGATGAGGCTCTTCGGGGTCCACGAGCCGGAGAGCATCATCGCGACGTTGCCCTTGCTGAAGGCGTCGCGCAGGTCGGTCTCCTTCCACGTGGTCGCGCCCGCCGAGGAGAAGCCGTGCTTGGTGGCCAGGTCGGTGTAGAACTGGATGCCCGCCTGCGACTTCGCGCTGTCGAGCTCGCTCGTCCAGGTGCCGCCCTTCTCGGTCGCGACCTCGCCGCCGGCGCCCCAGACCCAGGGGTAGACCTGGAACTCGGCGTCGCCCGGGACGGGGAACGGCATCATGTCGGGCTTGGCGGCCTTGATCGCCTCGCCGGCCTTGACGATGTCGTCCCAGTTCTGCGGGGCCTTCAGGCCCAGCTCCTGGAACACGTCGGTGCGGTAGACGATCGAGCGGACGCCCGCGTACCAGGGCATGCCGTAGAGCTCCTTGTCGTAGGTGCCCGCGACCTTCAGGCCCTCGACGAGGTCGTCCTTCAGGCCCTTCTCGGCGTCCACGTACTTGTCCAGCGGGAGGAGCGCCCCCGCGTCGGCGAACTCGGCGGTCCAGGTGGTCCCGGTCTCGGCGACGTCCGGGGTGGTGCCGCCGGCGATCGACGTCACGAAGCGGTCGTGGGCGTCGGCCCACTGCACCTCCTCGACCTTGACCTTCGCGCCGGTCTCCTTCTCGAACTCCTTCGAGACCTCGTCGTAGAAGGCGGAGGCGTCGGGGTTGGTGCCCTTCATGATCCAGACGGTGAGCGTCTTGCCCTTGCCGTCGACCGGGCCGCTGCTCTCTGCCGGGGCGTTGCCGCCGGAGCAGGCGGCAAGGCCGAGAGTGGCCGCGGCACCGAGCGCCACGAGCGGGAGGATGCGCTTCTTCATCGGGGAATCTCCTCTTTGAAAGTTCCTGGGCGACGTCGGATTCACTCGCCTGTGTGAAAAAGTATTCACGATGAACAAATTGCGTGCAAGTTACTTCCAAGGTCGTGATCGAGCCGTGACCTAGGCGTTCGCCCGTCCCGGTGCCCGTAGGCTCGGTCGCATGGGAAGGGCACGTGCGCACGCGGTCGAGCACCCGTCGGCGCGCCTGTCGTCCGGCTCGATCGCCCGCATCCTCCCGGCCGAGTTCGGCGGCGGCCACGAGCTGCTCATCGACGAGACGCCGCAGTCCCACCTCGACCTGGAGGACCCGACCCACCTGCACTTCGAGTACGTCGCGCGCATGGGCGCCCTGATCGACGAGCTCGGGGAGCCGGGCGCCGCACTCACCGTGGTGCACCTGGGCGCCGGGGGCATGACACTCCCCCGGTACATCGCCACGACCCGTCCTGGCTCGCGGCAGCAGGTGATCGAGCTGGAGGCTCCGCTCGTAGAGCTCGTGCGCGCCCATCTCCCGCTCCCCCGCGGCGCGTCGGTCCGGGTCCGGACCGGAGACGCCCGAGAAGGGCTCGGCCGGCTGCCCGCCGCGATGACCGGACGGGTCGGCCTCGTGATCGCCGACGTCTACTCCGGCGCGCAGACGCCCGCGCACCTGACCAGCGTGGAGTTCTACCGCGAGATCGCGGCCCTCCTCGCCCCGGACGGCGTGCTGCTCGTCAACGTCGCGGACGGGCCAGGCCTCGCCTTCGCACGCCGCCAGGTGGCGACCGTCCGAGCCGTGCTCCCCGAGGTCGTGATCCTCGCCGACGCGCAGATCCTCAAGGGACGACGCTTCGGCAACCTCGTCCTGGCCGCCGCCGCGACCCCGCTCCGCGCCGACGCGCTCCCCCGGGTGCTCGCCGCGGGCCCCCATCCGGCCAAGGTCGCGCAGGGCGCCGAGGTCGCCGCCTTCGCGCGCGACGCCGCGATCGTCACGGACGCGACGGCCGTCGCCTCGCCCCGGCCCGACGCCGGCGTCTTCCTGCGCTGACCGCTGCCCGACGCCCGCGGCGGCGACTTCGGCTCCCCTGGCGTGCCGGTTCGCAATGCTCCGAGCCGCGAGGCAGACTGGAGGCCGAGGGACGACGTCGCGGAGCGGAGAGGACGGATACGTGGGATTCATCAAGGGATACGACCCCGAGACGCTCCGCGAAGTGGTCGACCCGGCGGAATGCGACGCGCGGCTGAACGAGATCGAGCAGCAGCGCAGCCTCCCCGCCCTGCTCGAGCGGGTCTGGCTCCTGAAGGTGCTCGGCCGCCTGGACGAGGCCATCGCCCTCGCCGACGAGACCGTGCGGCAGGCGCGCATGGCGGGCACGCGGAAGGACCTCCTGCGGGCACGCATCCTCCGGGCGACCGTGCTGCAGTTCCGGGGTGCGCACGCCGCCGCCGACCAGGAGCTGGCGACCTGCGTCGACGAGGCCGAGGGGCAGGGCTGGGTGGCGATCGCCGCCTTCGCGAACCAACACCGCGGCAAGAACGCCCTCGAGGCCGGCGACTTCGACCAGGCAAGGGAGAGCTTCAAGCGCACGCTCTTCCTCCGCCGCGAGGCGGGCGCCGACGACACGGCGCTCGAGTCCGTCCTCCTCGCGATCGAGACGGTCGAGCGCCTCCGCGATCCGGCGCTCATCGCCGGCTGAACGTCTGCGGCGACCGTCTTCCGCCCCGTTCCCGACTTCCGGCGCCCCATGTCGCCGGGATGACCTACCCTTTCCCCATGGCTGATCTGGCCCGTGTGCGCCTCTGGGGCGAGGCGCTGCTGCGACTTCATCTCGACGACACCTGGTCCTTCGGGTTCGACAACGCCAAGCGCCGCGCCGGACAGTGCAACTTCCGCGACCGCCGGATCACGGTCTCCCGCTACCTGGCGGCACGCTTCGACGACGACGAGATCCACCAGGTGCTGCTGCACGAGGTCGCGCATGCGCTCGCGGGGCACGAAGCGGCCCACGGACCGGCCTGGAAGCGGATCGCCCGCGACCTCGGATACGTGGGCGGGACGACGCACACCGGCGAGACCGCGACCGAGCTGGCGCCGTGGGTGGGCCACTGCCCGGCCGGGCACACCGCGTACCGCCATCGACGTCCCTCCCGCCCCACCTCCTGCGCGCGCTGCTCCCGCCGCTTCGACGAGCGCTACGCCTTCGTCTGGACCCGGCGCGAAATCACGGCGGCCGACCGGCTGGCGGCGAGCGCCCCGCGGTGAGCGTGGGCGGCCAGGCCTGACCTCCTCCGTCCAGGCGACGGCTCTGGTCTGGACGACGGCTCAGGCCTGCACGACGGCGCGTGCTCTCAGGACGACGGTGCTTGGATGGGGGCATGAGGATCCTGCTGAAGCTCACGCTCGACACGGATGCCGACGCGGCCTGGCGGGCCCTGCACTCCCCCACCGTCCTGGCCGAGATGTACGGCCCGTTCATGACCGTCGAGCCGCTCGATCCGGAAGAGGCCGCGGCGGTCGCCGGATCGCTCGACCCCCGCGCCTCGGCCGCGGTCCAGCTGCGCCTGCTGGGCGCGATCCCGCTCGGCCGGCAGCTGATCGCCGTCTCGGACCGCCGCGTCGAGCACGGCGGCGCCACGGTGCGGATCCTTCGCGACAGCGGCATCCCGCTCACGGGGCCGCTCGCCGCCCTCGACGTCTGGGACCATCAGCTGGCCGTCGCCCCGGCGCCCGGCGACCCGACGCGGACGCTCTGGCGGGAGCGGCTGGTGATCGGCGGACCGACGGCCGCGTTGTTCTGGCCCTCGCTGTGGCTCACCTGGCAGTGGCGGGCGCGGCGGATCCGCCGTCTCGCCCGCCACTGGGCCCACGATCCGGAGCCCGTCACGGCGCCCGAGCCCGCCCCTGCCGCCTGACCCTCTCCCGGCCCCGCCCCGCGCCGCTCACCCCGGGGCGCGAACACCCACGGGACGGGAACGGGAAGAGCGGGACAGGAACCGAGCAGAGCGGGAGCGGAACGGACCGCGACCGCGTCAGTCGGCGGCGAGCGCCTCGACGGGAGCCACGCGCGTCGCCAAGCGCGTCGGCGTGACCGAGGCGATGAGCGTGAGCACGGCAGTCGCGGCGACGATCGCCGCCACCGGCACCCACGGCACCGCGGGGGCGACGAGGCCGGCGGGCTCGAAGTCCGGCATCACCGGCAGGGAGCCCAGAAGCGACTGCGCGGCGATCCATCCGTAGGCGACGCCCAGGACGAGACCGGTGATCGTCGCGGCGACGGTGATGTGCACGGCCTCGAGCAGCACCATCAGCCGGATCTGGCGGCCGGTGAGGCCGATCGCCCGCAGAAGCCCCAGCTCGCGACGACGCTGGACGACGCCGATCGTGAGCAGGTTCACGAGGCCGACGGAGGCGATCACGGCCGAGATCGCGACGAGGACCATCATGACCGAGGCGAAGGCGTCCATCGGCGCGAAGTAGATGTCGGCGTCGTCTCCGGTGGTCTGGCGGAGGAGCAGGGCCTTGGCGGACTCCATCGCCACCGCGAACATCGTCACGAGCGTGACCCCCATGACCACCCCGATCGCGGTGCGGCTGGAGCGCTCCGGATAGCGCAGGGCGTTCTCGGCCGCGAGACGCGCCGTGGGGCCGGAGCCGAACAGGCGCCCGACCAGGCGGAGGACCGGCGGCATCACGAGGGTCGCCCCGATGGAGAGTCCCGTGAACGAGAGCACGCCGCCGAAGAACGCGACGACCACGCCGAGCGGGTTCGCAAGGCCCAGCACGACGCCGACCGCCAGCAGCAGCGCGCCGCCGACGAGCAGGATGAGAGCGCCGACATGTCGTCCGGGGCGGGCGGCGACCTCCTCGTGCGAGCGGTCGGCCGATCCGCCGAGCGCCTGCAGCGGAGTGACGACGAGCACCCGCCGCGATCCGGCCCATGCGGCGATCCACGTCGTCAGCGCCACGCCGGCCACCGGGAACACGACGCCCGGCTGCAGGAGCGAGAACGAGGCCGGCGGATGCGGCAGCACCGCCCCGCCGATCACGGCTCCCGCCGCCGAGACGCCGATGCCGGCCGCGAACCCGAGAACGGCGCCGATCATCCCGACCACGAGTCCCTGCCTCGCCACCTCGGCGCGCTGCGAGCGAGCGGACGCCCCGATCAGGCGCATGAGGGCGATCCGGCGCGTGCGGCCGGCGACGATCGTCGCGAAGGTGTTCGCGGTGACGATCGCGGCCACGTACATCGCGACGCCGGTGAGCAGGACGGAGAGGATCGCGACGACGACCGCGAGCGTCCCGCTCTCGCCGATCTCCGGATCGGCCTTCAGCATCGCGCCGATGTAGACCGTCACCTCGACGAGGAAGACGCCGAACGCGGCCGCCAGGGTCGCGACCAGGACGCTCGCGCCCATGCCGCGGTCGCGCAGCCAGCCCAGCCGGGACGGAGTCAGGGGCGTCTCCAGCAGCGTGCCGGAGACGGCCGCCGCGGTCACGCCGCCACCTCGGCCGCGAGCATGTACGCGGCGATCTGCTCGGCGCTCTGACGCGGATGGTCGGCCTGGATCCGCCCGTCGCCGAGGAACAGCACCCGGTCCGCGTGGCTCGCGGCGATCGCGTCGTGGGTCACCATCGCGATGGACTGCCCGTGGTCCCTGCTCGCCGCGGCGAGGAGCTGGAGCACCTCGCGCCCCGTCGCCGAGTCGAGGTTGCCCGTCGGCTCGTCGGCGAAGACGAGGTCCGGCGCCGTGGCGAGCGCGCGGGCGATGGCCACGCGCTGCTGCTGGCCGCCGGAGAGCTGGTGCGGGCGGTGACGCAGGCGCTTGCCGAGTCCCAGGGTCTCGATCAGGCCGTCGATCCGGGCCCGCTCGACCGCCGAGGGACGGCGCCCGTCGAGCTCGAACGGCAGCAGGATGTTGCCGAGCGCGTCGAGGGTGGGGACGAGGTTGAACGCCTGGAAGATGAAGCCGACCCTGCGGCGGCGCAGGACCGTCAGCTCGACGTCGCCGAGACCGGTGATCTCGGTGTCGCCGATCCATGCCCGCCCCTCGGTGGGGGCGTCGAGGCCGGCCATGATGTGCATGAGGGTCGACTTGCCGGATCCGGACGGCCCCATGATCGCGGTGAACTGCCCGCGGCGGATGCCGACGCTGACGTCGTCGAGGGCACGCACCGCACCCTCGCCCGCGCCGTAGGTCTTGGTCAGGTGCTGGACGCGGGCGGCGAGGCCCAGGTCGCTGGTCGTGATCTCCATGCTGACGACGCTACGGATCCATCCCCTCCCGCCACGTCGGCCACGGGATGCATCCGCATACATCCGGAGGATGATCCGCCCTTCTCCGCCCACGAGGCCGGCTCCCCGTCCGCGGGCCGGGGCACGCGGGCCGAGCCGGATCAGTTCAGGCCGTGCTCGAAGGCGAAGACGACGAGCTGGACCCGGTCGCGCAGGCCGAGCTTGGTCAGGATGCGGCTGATGTGGGTCTTCACCGTGGCCTCGGACAGGAACTCCCGGGACGCGATCTCGGCGTTCGAGAGTCCCCGCGCGGCGAGCGCGAAGATCTCGCGCTCGCGGTCGGTGAGCTCCTCGTAGCTCGGCGGGACGGGGGCGGGCTGGGGGGCGGCGAAGTGCGCGAAGAGGTCGCGGGTCGCGGAGGCGGCGATCACGCTCGACCCGGAGTGCACCGTGCGGATCGCGGCGAGGAGGAACTCCGGGTCGGCGTCCTTGAGCAGGAAGCCGCTCGCGCCCTGCCGGATGGCCCGCGCCGCGGCCTCGTCCAGGTCGAAGGTGGTGAGCATCACCACGCGCGGCGGATCCGGCTCGCCGAGGATGTGCGAGGTCGCGGTGAGGCCGTCCATCACGGGCATCCGGATGTCCATCATCACCACGTCGGGACGCGTCCGCCGCACCACCTCGATCGCCTCGACGCCGTCGCTCGCCTCGCCCACGACCTCCAGGTCGGTCTGCGAGGCGACGAGCATCCGCACACCGGCGCGGAACAGCGCCTGATCGTCCACGAGCACGACCCGGATCATCCGGCACCTCCGATCGGGAGCGTCGCGTCGACGACGAACCACTCGCCCGCGCGCTCGGCCGTCAGCGTACCGCCCACGAGCTGTGCGCGCTCGCGCATCCCCACGATCCCGTGTCCGCCCGAGCCGTGTGCAGACGGCGGGCCGGCCTCGTTCGCGACCCGCAGGGCCACCCGGTCCGGCCACCACGCCAGCCGGACGTCGACCTCGCCGCGGCCGTGCCGGAGGGCGTTGGTCAGCGCCTCCTGCAGGATGCGGTAGACGGCGAGCTGGATCGCCGCCGGCGGCTCGCCCGGCGGCATCGGATCCACCGTCACGCGCGGCTCGACGCCCGCGGCGCGCACCTGCGCGTAGAGCGTCTCCAGGTCGGCGAGCGTGGGCTGGGGGCCCTCGCCCTGACGGTGCCGAAGCTGGGTCAGCAGCAGCCTCACGTCGGAGAGGGCGGCGCGCGCGGTCTGCCCGATCGTCGTGAGGGCGGCCGTCGCCGCCGCGGGATCGGCGGCGGCCGCATACCGGGCGCCGTCGGACTGCGCGATCACCACGGCGAGCGAGTGCGCGACGACGTCGTGCATGTCCCGCGCGATCCGCACCCGCTCCTGCTCGGACGCGGCCATTGCCTCGGCACGGACCTGGGCCTCGCGGGTGCGCCGGCCGTTGAGCACCTGCCGCCAGAGGGCGCCCGATCCCCAGCCGATCACGAGGGCGAAGACGACGAGCGCGCTCACGAACACGAAGACCGTCGCGATCCTGACGCCGAGATCCTCGTCCTGGATGAAGGTGGGCGCCGCGGTCAGCGCGATGTAGCCGCCGGCGATCGTCCCGCCGACGAGCGCCGAGCCCGCGCCCCACCAGAGCACCGCCGTGCTGCCCCAGGCGGCCGTCGCGAAGAGCACGACCGGGATCGCCAGGTCGTAGCCGGCGGGCCAGAAGCCGGCCGCCATCTGTGCGACCGCCGCGACCCAGGCGATGATCAGGGCGAGCTGCGGCGAGACCCGGCTGACCGCCGCCGCCCCCCACATCATGACGCCGACGAGGACGTAGAGCGTCGTGGTCGTCGACGAGGACGGCAGCCAGTGACTGATGTCGCCCGAGCTCACGACCAGCGAGATCGGCAGCGTCAGGAGGAGACCCAGCACGGACCCGACGATGTCGAGCACGAGCCAGGGGCGCGGAACGGAGCGGAACACCCCTCTCACGCTACGCGAGCACGGGCGGCAGGTCGTCCGTCCGGAGATGTATCGGGCGAGCCGCGGGCTGGGCCTTCCGCCGGTGTGCGGCCTCGGGCGCCGGATGTGGACGCGGGCCGCTCAGCCGGCGCCGCGCGCGCCGGAGCCGCGTGCCGCCTCGCGGAGCATCCGCCGGATCGCCGTCCGGTCGGGCTTGCCCGAGGCGAGCAGCGGCATCTCGTCGACCGGCAGCACGATCGACGGACGCGCGGCGACGCCCAGGACCGCGCCGACCGCCATCCGGACCGCGCCCAGCGGCTCTTCGCCCGCGGGCTCGCCGGCCCGGGAGGACGAGCCTGGGCCGGCGAGCTCCGCCCGCAGCACGACGACCCCCGGGCTCTCGCCCCAGCGGTCGTCCTCGACGCCGGCGACGACCGCGCTGCCGAAGCCCCGGAGACCGCGGACGACCGCCTCCACGCGGTCGAGCGAGACGTTGACGCCGCCCGAGACGATCACGTTGTCGGCACGGCCGGCCACCCGGACCACCCCGCCGGCGACGTCGCCGAGATCGCCCGTGCGGTACCACCGGGCGCCCGCGTCGCGGACGAAGCGATCGGCGGTCTGCGGCTCGTCGCCGAGATAGCCGTCGGCGAGCGTCGGCCCCGCGATCTGCAGCTCGCCGTCCACGACCCGCACCGCCGTGCCGTCCAGGGGGATCCCGTCGTAGACGCAGCCGCCGCTCGTCTCGCTGGACCCGTAGGTCCGGACCAGGCGCACGCCGAGCTCCGCCGCACGCTCACGAAGAGGAGCGGGAAGGGCCTGGCCGCCGACGAGGACGGCCTCGAACCGTCTCAGCGCCGCGCGGACCTCCGCGTCGTCCGCCGCGTCCACGAGCGTGGACAGCTGAGCCGGGACGAGCGAGGTCAACGCCGGGCCCCGCTCCAGCTCGGTCACCGCGTCGAGGAAGGAGCCGACGGCGAAGCGCCCGCGGAGCGCGACGGGCCGGGTGCCCGCGAGCGACGAGCGCACCAGCACCTGGAGCCCGGCGACGTAGCCCGCGGGAAGGGCGAGCAGCCACCGTCCCGTCCCGATCCGCGCGGCGGTGGCCTCGGCGCTCGCCCGCAGCGCCGAGGCGCTCAGCACCACCCGCTTGGGCACGCCGGTGGAGCCGGAGGTCGCGATCACCGCCGCGGTCCCCTCCGGCACGCGGTCGGCGGCGTCCGGCTCGAAGCCCAGGGCAAGCGGATCGCCCCCGTCGAGAGCCGCCTCGACCGCCCGGAGAAGTCCGCGGTGATCGGCGACGTCGGCCGTGCGCAGCGGGATCATGCGCTCAGAAGTGCCAGGGGTACGGAGACCAGTCGGGCTCGCGCTTCTCCAGGAAGGAGTCTCGCCCCTCGACCGCCTCGTCCGTGCCGTAGGCCAGGCGGGTGGCCTCTCCGGCGAAGACCTGCTGGCCGACGAGCCCGTCGTCGACCGCGTTGAACGCGAACTTCAGCATCCGGATCGCGGTGGGCGACTTCGTGAGGATCGTCCGTGCCATCGCGATCGCCTCCCGCTCCAGCTCGGCGTGCGGCACCACGCGGTTCACCGCACCCGCCTCGTAGGCGCGCTGCGCCGAGTACTCCTCGGCGAGGAAGAACACCTCGCGCGCGAACTTCTGCCCGGTCTGGCGCGCCATGTAGGCCGAGCCGTAGCCGGCGTCGAACGATCCCACGTCGGCGTCGGTCTGCTTGAACCGCCCGTGCTCGGCCGACGCGATCGTGAGGTCGCACACCACGTGCAGCGAATGCCCTCCCCCGGCGGCCCAGCCGGGGACGACGGCGATGACGACCTTGGGCATGAACCGGATGAGCCGCTGGACCTCGAGGATGTGCAGTCGTCCGGCCCTGGCCGGGTCCTGCACCTCGCTCTCCGCGTCCGAGTACTTGTAGCCGTCACGTCCGCGGATCCGCTGATCGCCGCCGGAGCAGAACGCCCAGCCGCCGTCCTTGGGGCTCGGTCCGTTGCCGGTGAGCAGAACCACGCCGATCCTCGGATCCTGCCGGGCGACGTCGAGCGCGCGGAACAGCTCGTCCACGGTGTGGGGCCGGAAGGCGTTGCGCACCTCGGGGCGGTCGAACGCGATCCGTGCGATCCGGCCGTCCTGCGAGACGTGCGCGGTGATGTCCGTGTACGCGTCCGCTCCCGGGGCGAGGCGCCACTCGGCGGGGTCGAACAGTTCGGAGACGGCTGCTTCGGTCACGCCGTCCAGCCTATTCCCGCCCCGCGCCTGCCCGCCTGTCGCCCGCGCCTCAGGCCGCAGGAGCGCGACGGAGCTTGCGGAAGCCGTCGACGGCGGAGCCGATGAGCACGCCGAGGAACACCGCCGTGAGGATCACGTCGAGGATCGTGCCGACCGTCGTCCCCGCGCCGCCGAAGAGCGCGGCGAGATCGGGGGCGAGCAGCCGATGCTGCCAGACGAGCACCACCGCGACGACGGCGGTCACCGTGCCGAGCAGGAGGTTCGCCACCGCCAGCGGGAGCGACCATCCGCCGCGCGCCAGCACGAGTCCCGACACCAGCACCGTCAGGGCCAGGATCACGAGGAAGCCCACGGTGAACACCGGCCAGAGGTCGGGCGAGAGCACGCGGACGCCGCGCGACCCCCACCCGACGAACCGGTCCCAGACCACGGCGCCGCCCAGCAGGAGGCTCATCACGACGGTCGCGACGAAGTCGGAGAGCGCGACGCCGCGCGTCTCGAACGCGGGCAGGTGATCGGGGCTCCAGTCGGTGATCGTCTCGCCCGTCGATCCCGTGCGCTCCAGGATGAAGAACACGAGCGTGGTCCAGAACGCGATCTGCACGACGCTCTGCAGCACCACCGGGACGAGAACCCCGATCACCTCGCCGATGCCGCCGCCCTGGAGAAGGGTGGCGATCGCGACGCCGACCATGACGCACGGGGTGACGACAAGCAGCAGGAGACGGAGGAGCCGCACCCAGGCGGCGTAGTACCGCGGGCCGATCAGCCACATCGGCCGGTCGACGAGCGAGGCCGCGTAGGCCATCGGATCGCCGAGACCTTCGACCACGGCGCGTTCGGCGTCGTCCACGGCCTCGCCCGCGGCGAGCCGGGGCTCCACCTGGTCGGCGATGGTCGCGGCGACCTCGGCACGCACCTCTTCCCTGGCGGAGGAGGGAACAGCGCGGGCGACGGCGGCAGCGTAGCGCTCCGCATAGCGGGCGCCGGTGGTGGGACGGGACATGTCAGTGCTCCGATTCGCTGAGGGCGGCGGTCGCGGCGGCGATCGCGGCGACCTCGCGGATGAGGGTGTCGGCCAGGCGGAGGCCCGCGGCCGAGGTGCGGTAGAACTTGCGCGGACGCGCCTCCTCGGTGTTCCACTCGCTGTCGAGGAACCCCTGCTTCTCCAGGCGGCGGAGCAGGGGATACAGCGTGTTGGCGTCGGTGGGGAACCCGGCCGACGCCAACTGCTCGAGCAGGCCGTATCCGTAGCCCGGCTCGCGGAGGAGCTGCAGGCTGGCGAGCACGATCGTGCCGCGCCGCAGCTCCTGGAGGTGGCCGTCGAACTCGTCCTGACTCATGCGTCCGACTATATAGTGCGACGCACACTATTGTCAACGACACCTTAAAGTGTGGGCCCCTCGGCGCGGTCCTGCGGGGCATGATGGACGCATGATCCCGCCGCTGGTCGACCTGCTCGACACCGCCCGCGTCGTCGCCCTGCCGATGACCACCCGCTTCCGCGGCGTGGACGTGCGCGAGGCCCTGCTCTTCGAAGGACCGGAGGGCTGGGCCGAGTTCTCGCCGTTCGCGGAGTACGACGACGCCGAGGCCTCGACATGGCTCGCCGCGGCCGTCGCCGACGCCTGGGAGCCTCGCCCGCCTGCGCTCCGGGATCGCGTCCGCGTGAACGCGACGGTCCCCGCCGTGCCCGCCGAGAGGGTGCCCGCGGTGCTCGCCCGTTTCGACGGCTGCCGCACGGCGAAGGTCAAGGTCGCCGAGGGCGGCCAGACCCTCGCCGACGACGTCGCCCGCGTGCGCGCCGTCCGGGAGGAGATGGGGCCGGAAGGGCGCATCCGCGTCGACGCGAACGGCGGCTGGAACGTGGACGAGGCCGAGCGGGCGATCCACGCCCTCGCCCCGTTCGACCTGGAGTACGCGGAACAGCCCTGCGCGACGGTCGCCGAGCTCGCCGAGCTCCGCGCACGCATCCGCCACCTCGGCATCCCGGTCGCCGCCGACGAGAGCGTGCGCAAGGCCGCCGACCCGCTGGCGGTGGCCAGGGCCGGCGCCGCCGACCTCCTCGTGATCAAGGCCCAGCCGCTCGGCGGGATCCGTCGCGCGATCGGGATCGTCGCCGAGGCGGGGCTTCCCGCGGTCGTCTCGAGCGCGCTGGACACGGCCGTCGGCCTCTCGCAGGGGGCCGCCCTCGCCGCCGCGCTGCCGACGCTCGACCACGACTGCGGCCTCGGCACCGCCTCGCTCTTCGCCGCCGACGTCGCCGACGCCCGCCCCTCCGGCGGGACCGTCGCCGTCGGGCGGGTCGTCCCCGACCCGCAGGCACTGGACCGCCTCGCGGCGCCGGCGGAGCGGAAGGACTGGTGGCGGGACCGCCTCGTCCGCTGCCACGCCCTCCTCGCCGGCTGACGGGGCCGCGGCGACGGGCTCAGCCCAGCAGCAGCTCCACCATCTGGGCGAGCGCGGCGCTCCCCGTCTGCCGCAGACTCGCAGCGTCCTCGCCGGCCATCGCCCCGCGCACGGTCATGCCCTCCCACATCACCAGCAGCGAGCGCGCGGCGAACTCCGGCGAGACCCGCAGGGTCATCTTCCCCGTGTCGACCACGTCGGTGATGATCCGCGCGATCCCGGCGACCATCTCCTCCTCCTGGACGAGGTAGGCCTTCCCGAACGCCTCGTCACGGAGCGCGCGGATGCGGATCTCGCTGAGCAGCATCACCCCGAGACGGTCGTCGCTGCCGGCGTCCATGACCTGCTGGACGAGGGTGCTCGCGTCGCACTCCGCTTCGAGGCCTCCCCCGGCGGTGAGCTCCTCCACGCGCTCCCGCACCGCCTGCAGGCGCTCGGCGGAGACCGACGCCGCGAGCATGAGGAACAGCTCGTCCTTCGACGCGAAGTTCGAGTAGAAGGCGCCGCGGGTGAACCCCGCCCGCTCGCACACGGCCTCGACGGTCGCACCTTCCAGACCGACCTCGGCGAACACCTGGGTCGCGGCCTCCAGGAGGCGCGCACGGGTGTTCTCCCTGCTCCGCGTCGCAGTCGTCGACATCTCCACCTCCGGCCCCGCGGCTTCCTCGCCGTCCGGGACGTCTTCTCCTCGCGAGCGTCCGGATTCACACCCGGCGCACAGACTCGCACGAACTCCTCGTCCTACGATACATTCACGTATCGGATACATCACTGTATCGAGTCCGCCTGCGAGAATCCTCCGGAGGATCCGTGTCCACACTCCTTTCGTCGCTCGGACGCTGGTCGTTCCGCCACCCCTGGCGGGTGCTCGTGACCTGGCTGCTCGTCCTCGGCATCGCCGGGGGCGGCGCGCTCGTGCTGGGGAAGGGCACCGACAACACCTTCTCCATCCCGGGCACCGAGTCGCAGGCGGGGCTCGAGCAGCTGGAGCGCACCTTCCCGCAGGTCAGCGGCACGAGCGCGCAGTTCATCGTCGTCGCCGCGCCCGGCGACGAGGTCACCGCGTCCGGCTACAAGCCCAGGATCGAGAAGGCGGTCGCGGACGTCGGCGAGCTTGACGGCGTCCTCGCCGCGACCTCGCCGTTCGACGCCAACATCACAGGCATGGTGAGCGACGACCGCTCGGCGGCGATCGTGCGCATGCAGTTCGACGGCCAGGCCTCCGACGTCTCGGCCTCGACGAAGTCCGCCCTGGAGAGGATCGTGACGGGCCTCGGCGACGCCCTGCCCGACGGCGCCGAGACGAAGCTCGGCGGCGACCTGTTCGCGATGTCGATCCCCGGCGTCACCCTCACCGAGGCCGTCGGGCTGCTGATCGCGCTGCTCGTGCTGATCGTCACCTTCCGCTCGTTCGTCGTCGCCGGGCTCCCGCTGCTGACCGCGATCCTGGGCGTCGGGATCTCGATGGCCGCGATCTTCGCCGCCACCGCGTTCGCCACGGTCTCCTCGACCACGCCCCTGCTGGCCCTCATGCTGGGGCTCGCGGTCGGGATCGACTACGCGCTGTTCATCGTCGCGCGACATCAGGACCAGGTCCGCGCGGGCGTCGATCCGGAGGAGTCCGCCTCCCGCGCCACCGGCACGGCCGGGTCCGCGGTCGTCTTCGCGGGCGTCACCGTGCTGATCGCGCTGATCGGGCTCGGCTTCGCCGGGATCCCGTTCCTCACCACGATGGGCATCGCGGCGTCGGTCGCGGTCGCGATCGCGGTGCTCATCGCGGTCACGCTCACCCCGGCGATGCTCGGCTTCGTCAAGGGGCGCGTCGCCGGACGGCCCCGACGCGAACGCACGCGCCGCAAGGACGAGGCCGACCGGAAGCCCCGCGTCGGGTTCGCCGCACGCTGGGTCGGCGGGGTCACCAAGCGTCCCGTGCTCGTCGCTGTCGCGGTGGTGCTCGGCCTGGGCGTCGTCGCCGTCCCCGCCGCGAGCCTCGCCCTCGCCCTCCCCAACGCCGGCGTGCTGCCGAAGGGCTCCGAGGCCCGCGAGAGCTACGACCTCACGGCCGAGCACTTCGGCCCCGGCTTCAACGGCCCGCTGATCCTCACGGGCACGATCGTGACCTCCACCGACCCCGTGAACCTGATGAAGGACCTCGGCGACGCGGTCGAGAAGCTCCCCGGCGTCGCCGAGGTGGCCCTTGCCACGCCCAACCAGACCGCCGACACCGGCATCGTGCAGGTGATCCCCGAGACCGCCCCGGACGCGCCCGCGACGGCCGACCTCGTGCGCGAGCTGCGGTCGCACCACGACGAATGGCTGAGGGAGTTCGGCGTCGACCTCAAGGTCACCGGCTTCACCGCGGTCGCGATCGACATCTCCGACCAGCTCGGCGCGGCCCTCCTCCCCTTCGGCGTCTTCGTGATCGGCCTCTCCCTCGTGCTGCTCACGATCGTCTTCCGCTCGATCTGGGTGCCGGTGACCGCGGCCCTCGGCTACCTGCTGTCGATCGTCGCGGCCTTCGGCGTGGTGTCTGCGGTCTTCGAGTGGGGCTGGTTCGCCGACGCCCTGCACGTCGCCCGGGTCGGCCCGATCATCAGCTTCATGCCGATCGTCCTCATGGGCGTGCTGTTCGGGCTCGCGATGGACTACCAGGTCTTCCTCGTCTCGCGCATGCGCGAGGACTACGTGCACGACCCGGAGTCCAAGGACCCCGCGACCCGCCGCGCCGCGGCCGTCCGGGCGGTGCGCACCGGCTTCGTCGGATCCGCGCGCGTGGTGACCGCGGCGGCGCTCATCATGTTCGCGGTGTTCGTGGCGTTCGTGCCCGAGGGCGACTCCTCGCTGAAGCCGATCGCACTGGGGCTGGCGGCCGGCATCGCGATCGACGCCTTCCTCGTGCGGATGACCCTGATCCCGGCGCTCATGGCGATCCTCGGCGACCACGCCTGGCGGATCCCGGGCTGGCTGGCACGGATCCTCCCCCACGTCGACATCGAGGGCGAGGCGGTCGAACGCGAACGCTTGCTCGAGGGCTGGCCGGGCGACGGGTCCGTCCTGGCCGCCGACGCCCTGGTCGTGGCCGCCGACGCCCCGATCCTGGAGGACCTCACGGTGCGCCTGGCACCCGGCGACGCCCTGGTGCTGACCGGACGAGACCGTGCGGTCCGGCGCGCCCTCGCGCTCACGCTCGCGGGCCGGATCCCCGCCGCCGGCGGACGCCTCCGCGTCGCCGGGCACCTCCTCCCCGGACGAGCGGCCTGGGTGCGCGCCCACGTCGGCCTCGTCGACGCGACGGCCTCGGCCGATCCGCTCGGCGACCTGCGCGACGCGGTGCGCGGACGGACCACCCTCGTGGTGATCGACGGGCTCGACACGCTGACCCCGGCCGCCCGCGACCAGGCGGCGGCGATCCTCCGCGACGCGTCCGCGCGTCTGGCCAGGGCGCGATCGGGCGGCGGGCTCGCCGTCCTCACCACCGCCGGCTCCGCGGACGCCGCCCGCCAGACGCTCGCCGACGCCGGATGGCCGGAACCGCACAGCGCCGACCTCGGCGCGTCGCGAGCCCGCGTGCACCGCGCTCCGGCCCCCGACGCCGAGAGCGAGAGCGATGACGAGGGCTCCGGGTTCGCCGCGCTCGGCCTCCCCGACCCGCAGGCCGAGGGCGGATCCGCTTCGACATCCGACGACAACGACCCCTCCGACCGCGACGAGGTGACCGCATGACCACGCGCTTCTCCACCCTCATCGAGCGCGCACGCTCCACGAAACCCGTGACGGTCCTCACCGTCCTCGGCGTGCTGCTGCTCCCCGCCGCCCTCGGCGGCGTGCTCGTGACGGCCCTCCAGAACCCGAGCGAGCGCCTCGACCAGATGAGCGCGGCGATCGTGAACCTGGACGAGCCGGTGACGCTCGACGGACAGCTCGCACCGCTCGGACGCCAGCTCGCCGCCGGCCTCGTGGACGGATCGGACGACCAGGACTCCAACCTCGACTGGGTGATCTCGAACGAGAAGGACGCCGCGGCCGGCCTCGCCGACGGCACCTACCAGGCCGTCGTGACGATCCCCAAGGACTTCTCCTCCGCCGCGACCTCCGCCGGCCGAGGTCTGCAGGACCAGGACGTCACGGCCGAGAAGGCGAGGATCTCGGTCGAGACGGCGCCCGAGGCCCGGGTGGCCGACGGGCTCATCGCCGACCAGATCGCGACCACGGCGGCCTCGACCATGGGAGCGACGCTGTCGGAGAAGACCCTGGAGAACGTGCTCGTCGGCTTCACCACCATCGGAGACCGGATCGGAGAGGCCGCCGCCGGCGCGGGCACGCTCGCCGCGGGGGTGAAGGACGCCGCCTCAGGCGCCGCGAGGCTTCCCGACGGCGCGGCGCAGCTCGCCTCGGGCGCCGGCCAGCTCGCGTCCGGCGCAGGGCAGCTCTCGGCGGGGGCCGGGCAGCTCGCCGACGGGCTGGGCGCCCTCGGCCAGGGCGCGCGCAGCGCCCAGTCCGGCGCCGACCAGCTCGCCGCCCAGCTGAACGGCGGAGCGGACGCGCTGGTCGCGAACGGGATCGTGCCTGCCGAGCTCTCCGGCGCGGCCGACGCCACCGCGAGCTACGCGGGCACCGCGGCCTCGACGTCGAAGGATCTCGCCGTCACCCTCGGCGGCCTCGCCGCCGAGTGCAGGGCGAAGGGGATCGACGCCGCCTTCTGCGGTCAGCTCGCCGCCGCGGCCACGACCGGCGCCCAGACGGCCGAGGCCGCGGGATACGCCTCGGGATACGCGTCCGGCACGAGGGACGGCATCGCCGCGCTGAACGCCCAGGCTCCGGCGGCCATCGCCGACGGCATGCGCAAGGCCGCGGCCGGCGCCGGGCAGCTCTCCGGCGGCATCGGCCAGCTCGTGGGCGGTCTCGGCCAGAGCACGGACGGGGCCCGTGGTCTTCAGACCGGCGCCTCCGGTCTCCAGGACGGCGCGGCGCAGCTCGCCGGCGGCGCGACCCAGCTCGCGGACGGCGCGACCGCGCTCTCCGGCGGCATGAACGCGCTCTCCACCGGCAGCGCGAACCTCGCCTCGGGCCTCAGTCAGGCGGCCGAGTCGCTCCCGTCCTACTCCGACAGTCGCGCCGCCTCGCTCGCGTCCGTCGTCGCCTCTCCGGTGACGGCGAACGGCGGCGGCGGGATGTTCGGCCCCACGGCGATCCCGCTGCTCGCCGCGGTCGTCCTGTGGTTCGGCGGTCTGGCGTCGTTCATCGCGATGCGCGCGGTCACGGCGCGCACCCTGACCTCCCGCCGCTCCTCGGCCACGCTCACGCTGCGCGCGCTCCTGCCCGCCGCCGCGATCGGCGCCGGGCAGGGGCTGCTCGTCGCGCTGATCGTGCAGACCGTCGCGAGCTACGACGCCGCCCGCTGGTGGGGCTTCGCGGGCGTGGCGGTCCTCGCCGGGGTCGTCTTCGCCGCGGTGAACCAGGCCCTCGTCGCCGTCCTCGGCGGTGCAGGACGCTGGATCGCCGCCCTCGTCGGGGTCACCGCGGTCGCCGCGGGGATCATCTCCACCCTGCCGGAATGGCTCGCGACCGCGGCCGGCTTCCTGCCCACCTCGCCCGCCGCGGCGGCGCTCCTCGGCGAAGACGGTGCAGGCGCCGCGATCGCCGGCCTGGTCACCTGGGGCGTGCTCGCCGTGCTGGCCACGACGCTCGCCGTCGCCCGGCGCCGCACGACGAGCGCGAGGGCGGTGCTCGCCGCGGCCTGAGCCTGCGAGCCGGCCTCGGCAAGGGGTCCGAAGACGAAAGCGCAGGCGAGGCGAGAGGACGAGAAAGACGCGGGGCGAGACGTTCCTGAGAGGGCTTGGCCGTCTCAGGAACGTCCGACATGATGGGACCACCGCCTGCCCTGTCCGACGCCGACGCCGACGCCGACGCCGATCATGAAAGAGGACCACGCCATGACCGACGCTGAGAACCCCCATGATCGACCCGCCGGCGTCTCCCGCCGTGCCGTCGTGCGGGGCGCCGCATGGACCGCCCCCGCTGTCGTCATGGCGGTCGCCGTGCCCACGGCGTCCGCGTCCGGATGCGATGTCACGATCAGCGACCCGGCTCCTCTCCGCCCCTACCAGCAGGGCCAGGTGGTCTCCGTCGATGTCCACCAGGCTGGCGGCTTCGATCTCGTCCTCACCGGCGGAGCGACCTTCCTCGATGGCAGCACGACCCAGCACTCGTCCTCTTCGACGACCGCCGTCGCCGTGATCGCAGGGGCCACGTCGTCCACGCTGACGGTGACCCTCAGCGGGAACGGCGCGTGCACCGCCAGTGTCGTGCTCCCGGTCGTCGGGAATCCGGTGCCCGCCGCGCGGCCGGGACTCGTCGCCGGAGCGAACAGCGGCGACCACGGTGGGGCGGGCGCAGCAGGAATCGTCTCCGGCTTCCAACCCTCGGACGCGTGGATCGTCTGGGGTCAGCACGACGGGAGCGCCATCCGCGCCGCTGCCCTCGCGCCTTCCGGGACCGGGGGGCTGGGCGCGGTCGTCCTTGCCGACAACAGCGTGCGCCTGAACACGGGCAGCTCGATCCTCACCATGCCGAACCCGGACGGCAAGACGTGGGTGGATATCGCCCTCGTCAGCGGGAACCCGGTGACGGGCGAAGCCAAGATCATGCTGCTCAGCGAGGACGGCCGGGTCTCCGTCGCCACCGCCACTCCTTCGGGCTTCGACACGGTCGCCGACGCCGGTCTGCCGTCCGACGCGTTCGTGGTCAGCATGACCGTCTTCGGCAACAACGGCGGCCCCGCGCTCGGCATGGCCGTCGACACCAAGCACCGGGTCTGGACCGGCATCGGGAGCGGAAGCGCGACCCAAGTGCCCCTGTCCGGGCTCAAGGTCGTCGAGATCTCCGCCAACCTGACGGACTTCTATCTCCGCGTCGAGGACACGGGACGGTGGGTCTCCCGCAACGGGGGCGCCTCGGTCAAGATGTCCACCGGGGCGCCGCTTCAGGGCGTGTACGGGCTCGCCAAGGGCAACATCGCGACCCGCACCATGGCGTTCCTCACGACACCGTCCTGGAACGGGGCCTCCTACTTCTCCGGGGTGTACGTGACGGGCCCGAACGACGGCAAGGCGCTGGACTTCGCCGCGCCAGAGAACGACGTCTTCACCTCCGCCCATCCGTCCCGGAGCGAGTGGGGCGCGAACCGAGGGCCTTTCGGCGGCTTCGCCAAGATCACCGCCCTGGTCCTCGGCGACGGCACGGCCAAGGCACTCAACGCTGACGGTCACATCTGGACGTCGGGGGTCTCGACCGACGGAGCCAGCGGAGACAGCACTCTCCCGGCCGGATCCACCGCCCCGGTCAACGTCCGTTGCACCGACGGCGCCGGCAACCCGCTCACCGGCGTCACCGGCCTGGCCGCCTCCAGCGGACGCACCTTCCTCGCGTTCGGCAGCTGACGCTTCCTCTCTGCGCCCGGCTGGCCTCAGCGCCGCGGGGCGAGGTCCGGTCAGTTCAGGCCGGAGTAGACGTGCAGTCCCTTGAAGAACATGTTCACGATCGTGAAGTTGAACAGCACGGCCGTGAAGCCCACGATCGAGAGCCACGCCGAGCGCGCGCCGCGCCACCCGCGGGTCGCGCGGGCGTGGATGTAGCCGGCGTAGAGCACCCAGATGATGAACGTCCAGGTCTCCTTGGTGTCGAAGCCCCAGTAGCGCCCCCACGCGTCCTGGGCCCAGATGGCGCCGGCGATGAGCGTGAACGTCCAGAAGATGAAGCCCACCGTGGCGAACCGGTAGGCGAGGCCTTCCATCCGCTCGGCCGTGGGCAGGGTCGCGAGGAACCGCGGCCCCGTCTTCTCCGCGCCCGCGAGGATGCGGCTCTCTCGCCGCATCTGGATGAGCTGCAGCACCGAGAGCGCGAAGGCGAGGGCGAAGAACGCCGTCCCGAGCGAGGCCACGAACACGTGGATCACGAGCCAGACGCTCTTGAGCGGATCCGACAGCGGGACCACCTGCACGTAGAACCCGAGCGCCGCGCCGCCCAGGAGCACCACGATGAGACCGAGGATGAACGTGCCGAGGTACTTGAGGTCGGCCCAGAGGTTGACGGCGAGGTAGACCGCCACGATCAGCAGCGTCCCCGTCATGGCGAACTCGTACATGTTCGACCACGGCACGCGTTCGGCCGCGATCCCGCGCAGCACGGTTCCGCCGAGGTGGAAGACGAATCCGAGGACCGTGAGCGAGGTGCCGATGCGGGCCATCACGAAACGCCTCGGCGCCTCCTCCGCCGTGCCGCCCTTCACGGCTCCGTCCTTCGCCGTGCGCTCCGAGCCGGAAGCGCCGCCGGTGCGCGCCGTCGAGACGGACGAGCCGGCGACCGCGGCGCCGACGAGCTCACGCTCGACGAGCTGCGCGGCGGCGAGCTTGCGGTCGGAGGCGAGCTGCGACCGGCGGGCGAGGTCGAAGGCGTAGGCCACGAAGGCCGCCGCGTAGATCGCGATCGCGGTCCAGATCAGCAGCACCGACAGGGAGTCGAGTTCCATGGCTCCAGCCTACTTTCGCGGATTCGGGGTGTCATCGGGGGTTGCGGGAGCACTCGTCCCTCCGTCGGCGTCGAGCAGACGGGCGTGCGAGGCGGCGAGGTCGTCGACCGCCGCCGCGAGCGTCGGGTCTTCGCCGCGGGCGAGACCGGCGTACTCCAGGCGAACGGTCCCGCCGTCGGCCACGGCCTTGACCCACATGCGGCGGCGCGGGACGAAGAGCGCCAGCAGCAGGCCGCCCAGGGCGAGGAGCGCGAAGACGAGCACCCACACGGCCGAGCCGTCGTGGTGCACCTGCAGCGAGACGTAGCGCTTGACCGACTCGGAGTAGTCCTTGGCGCCGGCCGGCGCCTCGTTCTCGAACGTGACCGAGCCCATGCCGTTCGGCAGCTGCGCGGTCTGCCCCGGGGTCAGCTCGATCGAGTCGACGCCCGTGTCGCCACCGGTCAGCTGCGTCATGTCGGTGGGGTCGAGGACGTACACCGATCGCGGTGTGCCGTCATCGATGCCGAGGTCGCCCGCATAGACGTTGAGCGTGAGGGTGGGGTTGATGAGCGCCGGATAGACCGAGGTGAGCGCGCCGGTCTCCAGCGGCGCGGCCGTCGGGTAGAAGAAGCCGACCATGCCGAGCTGCTGCGGCAGCCCGTCGGGGATCTTGACCACGCCGAGCGAGGTCATGGTGTTGTTGTTCTGCGGCAGGAAGGGCACGGGGTCGGTGAAGACGACCTTGCCCTGCGCGTCGCGCACGGTGATCGTCGGCGCGTAGCCGTTGCCGAGCAGGTAGATCTTGTCGCCCGCGACGTCGAGCGGATGGTTCACCCGGACCGACTCCTTGCGGGGTTCGCCCTCGGGGGTCGCCACCGTGACGTTCGCGGAGAAGTCGCCGGCCTGTCCCGACGCCGCCGAGCCGAACGGCTGGTAGGTGACGTCGAAGGAGTCGAGGGTCATCCGGTAGGGCGTCAGATCGCCGTCGCTCACGAACCGGCCGCGGTTCATGGACGAGTAGTCCAGGAGGGTGTTGACGAAGCTGGTCCCCTCGACCATCACCCGCTGCCCGGTGTGCGAGAAGCCGCCGCCGACGCCGACCGCGACGAGCACGCCGAGGATCGCGAGGTGGAACACGAGGTTCCCCGTCTCGCGGGCGTAGCCGCGCTCGGCCGAGACCGAGAACCCGCGCTTGTCGTCGTACCGTTCGACGCGATAGCGCAGTGCGCGCAGCTGCTTCTCGGCGATGTCGATCGCGCTCTTCGCAGCCGCCTCGGCGTCTCCGCCGGGCACCTCTCTGACGGCCTCGCGGTGGTCGTCGAGCCGCTGGAGCCGGATCGGCGTGCGGGGCGGACGGGTGCGCAGCGCCTTGACGTGGTGTCTGATCCGCGGGATCACGCACCCGATCAGCGAGAGGAACAGCAGCAGGTAGATCGCCGAGAACCAGGCCGACAGGTAGACGTCGAACAGCTGCATCGCGTCGAGGATCGGGAAGAGGTCGGGATTGTCGGTCTTCCACTGGGTGACGCCGTTGGGGTCGGCCATCCGCTGCGGGAAGATCGAGCCGGGGATCGCGGCGATCGCGAGGATCAGCAGCAGCACGAGCGCCGTGCGCATCGAGGTGAGCTGACGCCAGCCCCAGCGCAGCCAGCCGACGACGCCGAGCGACGGAGACGCGACGCCCTCCTGGCCGTCGACGTGGTCGGACGGGCGCAGGGGGTCGGCGGCGCTGTCCGTGCCGTCCCGCTTCGGCCCCTTGCCGCCCCGGGGCCTCGTGTCAGAGGGGGAGCTGGACACTGGTCATCACCGCCCCGATCCGGGACATGACGTCCGTCCACACTCCGGTGACCATGAGCAGGCCGAGCACGATCAGCAGCACACCCCCGACGATGTTGACCGCGCGCACGTGGCGGCGGAGGAAGCCGATGGAACGCGTCGCCCAGCCGAAGCCGAGGGCGGCGAGGACGAAGGGGATGCCGAGCCCGAGCGAGTAGGCGAGGCCGAGGAGGCCCGCGCGCCACGGGTCGCCGAGGTTCCAGGACACGGCGAGGATCGCGGTGAGGGTCGGTCCCATGCACGGGGTCCACCCCAGGCCGAGCGCGACCCCGAGCAGGGGCGCTCCGATGAGGCCCGCACGCCCCGAGAGGTTGAGGCGGACGGTGCGCTGAGCGAACCCGAAGAGGCCTACGAAGACCAGGCCCATGCCGACGATGAGCACGCCGAGGACCCGCGTGACCAGATCGCCCCAGCGGGCGAAGAACGCGCCCGCCGCCCCGCCGATCACCGTCAGCACGATGAAGACCGCGGTGAACCCGGCGATGAACAGGAGCACGCCGAGGACGAGCCGTCGCCGTGGTGGTGCCGGCGCCTCTCCGCCGCCGGTCGGTCCGCCCGACACGGCGCCGCCGAGGAACCCCAGGTATCCGGGGACGAGCGGGAGCACGCACGGCGAGAGGAAGGAGATCAGCCCCGCCAGCATGGCGACGGGGAGGGCGAGCCAGAGGGCTCCGAAACCGACGAGCGCGTCGACGTTCACGTCGTCTCCGCGAGGGCGTCCTTGATGAGGGTCGACAGGATCGACGGCTCCTCGAGCTGACCGATGATCCGCGCGGCCACACGGCCCTTCTTGTCGAGCACGAGAGTGGTCGGCGTCGCCTGGATCGTGGTGGCCTGCGCGAAGGCCAGCTTGGCCTCGCCGGTGCCCACGTCGATGATGCTCGGGTAGGTCACGCCGTACTTCTCTGCGAAGGAGCGGGCGGTGTCGGCCTGGTCGTAGGTGTTGACGCCCACGAAGGACACGCCCTTGTCCTTGTACTCCTGCCACACCGACTCGAGGTCCTTCGCCTCGACACGGCACGGTCCGCAGGCGGCGTACCAGAAGTTCACCACGACCACGTCGCCGGCGACCTCGCTGCTGCGGAACTCCTTGCCGCTCTCGAGCGTGCCGCCGAAGACGACGGGCTCGGTGCGGTCGCCCGGTGCGACCTCCTCCACCCGGAGACCCGCGGAGCCGATGTAGCCCTTGTTGTCTCCCGAGAGATACTGCTCGGCGACCGGGTCCGGCGCACAGGCGGACAGGCCGGCGGCGAGCGCGACGCCGAGGGCCGCCGCAGCGACACGGATCATCCGGGGTCGGCCGACGCTGCGATTCGGGCGCAGAGAGGGTGACACGCTGGGAATCCTACGACCGATCCCTATGCATCCGATGAGCGGACCGCGCCTCCGCCCCCGGGAAATCGGGCGAGGACGTCCTCGATACCGGCCCGGAACCGCGGGCAGGTGGCGATGTCGTGCGCACGGCAGCGGAAGGAGTGCTCGACCATCGCACGCGAGCGCTGCATCTCCGCCATGCGCCGGTCGAGCTCGTCGAGATGCGCCTGGAGCACCGCGTGCCTGGCGACGTTGCCGCCGTCGAGCAGGACGCCGATCTGCTCCAGGCTCATCCCCGCCGCTTTGCTGCGCAGGATGACCGCGACCCGGACGACCTCGTCCTCGCCGTATCTCCGCCGCCCCGCCGTGTCCCGCTCGGGGGCGAGCAGCCCCACCGACTCCCAGTGCCGGAGGACGTTGGTGGGCAGCTCGAACCGTGCGGCGACGTCGCCGACCGACCAGGGGCGAGAAGGATTTGACTTCATGTTGACATGAAGTCACAGACTGGCGTCGAGCGCAAGAGCGCGACCAGAGAGCACGAGAGGAAGCACCTCATGTACGACGCGATCATCGTCGGCGGCGGCCCCGCCGGCCTGCAGGCCGCCCTGACCCTGGGGCGCATGCACCGCACCGCCCTGCTCCTCGACAGCGGCGAGTACCGGAACGGCCCTGTGGCGCACATGCACCACGTGATCGCGAACGACGGCACTCCCCCGGCACGGTTCCGCGAGACCGCGCGGGAGCAGCTGGCCGCCTACCCCACGATCGAGACGCGCGGCGCGACCGCCGAGGACGTCTCCCCGACGGCCGACGGGTTCCGCGTCGCCCTCGCCGGCGGCGGCGACGCCGAGGGCCGGCGCCTCCTCCTGGCCACGGGCATGGTCGACGTGCTCCCGGACGTCCCCGGCCTGGACGCGCTCTGGGGGCGCCGCGCGTTCTCGTGCCCGTTCTGCGACGGGCACGAGTACGCCGGCCGGGCGGTCGGCATCCTCGGCGCCGGTCCCCGGGCCGAGCATCTGACGAGTCTCCTCGGGCCGATCGGCATCGACCTGGTCGTCTTCCGCCTCGACGGCGAGACCGTGGAGGAGGAGACCAGGGCCGCGATCGAACGCGGCGCGCGTCTGCACCCCGCCCCGGCACGGGCGGTCGCCGCCTCGGGCGACGGGGTCGCGGTGACGACGGATGCGGGGACGACGACCGTGGACGGCCTCTTCGTCGCCGCAGGCACGACGCGGCAGCGCGCGCCTTTCGCCGAGAGGCTCGGGCTGCGGACGCTCCCTTCCGGCGGGATCGAGATCGACGAGTTCGGCCGCACCTCGCTCCCCGGGGTCTCCGCCGCCGGCGACATCGCGCATCGGGCATCGCTCCCGGGCGTCGTCGCCTCGGTCGTGATGGCCTCGGCCGCCGGTCAGATCGCCGCCGCCGGGATCGTGCAGGAGCTCTCCGCCCGCCCCGCGTCCTGACGTCCGTTCCCGTCCGGGGATCACTCCCCGGTCCCCGTTCCCGTCGCGAGATCTGTCGCTCCGCAGGCCCCAGACCGACAGATCTCGCGACGGGAAGGGCGGTGACCGCATCGCTCAGCGCGGTCACACCGCGACGTCACACCGCGCCGAGGTCGATCCCGGCCGCGGCGGGCTCGGCGTAGGCGACCTCGCGCCAGCGGCCGTCGTGCCGCTCGAACGACGTCACGCTCGACAGCGCGCACCGGCGGGTGCGCGGATCGTGCCGGAGCGGCAGCCCCGCGATCGAGAGATGCGCGATCCAGATCGGCGCCTGGTGCGAGACGAGCACCGCGTCTCCGCCGTCCACCGCGTCCCACGCCGCGTCCATCGCCGCCCGCATCCGTGCCGCGATGGACGCATAGGGCTCGCCCCAGCTGGGCTCGGAGGGCCTGCGGAGATGCCACCAGTTGACCGGGTTCGCCAGCGCGCGCCGCATCCGTCGTCCCTCGAAGACGTTCGCCGGCTCGATGATGCGCGGCTCGATCACGGCGGGCAGCCCGAAGGCGGCCGTGAACGGCTCCGCCGACTCGCGCGTCCGTTCGAGCGGCGAGCAGCGGAGGGCGGAGACCGGACGCCCCAGCGCCCGCACGTGGTCGGCGGCGGCCTGGGCCATGCGCCGCCCCGCCGCGCTCAGGTGATAGTCCGGAAGGCGTCCGTAGAGCACGCGTCGCGGGTTGTGGACCTCGCCGTGCCGGACCAGATGGAGACGATCTGCGGGCATGCCGCCAGACTATCCGCGGCAGGGCGTCGCATCCGGCGGCGCAGGCTCTGCGGCTTCGGTCACACCCGGCGGTACTGGGCCTGACCGAAGCCGATGATGAAATAGCCGATGAACGGCAGGAACCAGAGCAGGAAGAACGAGAAGGCCCCGCCCTTGCCGAACCGGGCGCCGAGCTTCACCGCCACGATGATCGCGAACACGATGTTCACGATCGGGATGAGGTAGAGCAGCACGAGCCATCCCGACATGCCGGCGATCTTGATGAGGAAGATGAGGTTCACGATCGGGATCAGGGCCAGGATCCCGGGGTATCCGGCCTTCGTGAAGACTCTCCACATGGCGATGACGACGAGGACGTAGTACGCCAGGGCGATGAGGGAGGTGGTCCCCGAGAAGAGGCCCGCGTAGACCTCGGCGATCAGGCCGTCGCCGCCGTCGGCGAGATGGACGATGGGGGAAAGCATGGGCCGGCCTCTCTGCGCCGCGCAGCGGCACGCGGGGCGCTCCGATCATAGCGAGCAGGGGCCGGGAGCGGGGGAACGCGCGCACGACCGGTCCGTTAAGGCGGGAGGTTGAGTCGCACGGGCCGGGAGCGGGGGAACGCGCGCCGGTAGGATGGCCCCGTCCGTCTTTTCTCCCGTCCAGTAAGGATTCTCCGTGCTTCGCACCCACTCGGCAGGCTCGCTCGATGCCTCGCACATCGGTCAGACCGTCACCCTCACGGGCTGGGTCGATCGTCGCCGCGATCACGGGGGCGTCGCCTTCATCGATCTGCGGGATGCCTCCGGCATCGCCCAGGTCGTGATCCGGGACGAGGAGGTCGCGCATCCGTTGCGCAGCGAGTTCGTGCTGAAGGTGACCGGCGAGGTGTCGCGCCGTCCCGCGGGCAACGAGAACGCGAACCTGCCCACCGGCGACGTCGAGGTCATCGCCGCCGAGGTCGAGGTGCTGAACGAGTCCGCACCGCTGCCGTTCCCGGTGTCCTCGGGCACCGCGGACACCGACCCCGTCGGCGAGGACGTGCGCTTCAAGCACCGCTACCTCGACCTCCGCCGCCCGAGCGCCGCGGCCGCCATGCGCCTCCGCTCCCAGGTGTACAAGGCGATCCGCGACGAGCTGCACGCGCGCGATTTCGTCGAGATCGAGACGCCGACCCTCACCCGGTCGACCCCGGAGGGCGCACGCGACTTCGTCGTGCCCGCCCGCCTGCACCCCGGGAAGTGGTACGCCCTGCCGCAGAGCCCGCAGCTGTTCAAGCAGCTGCTCATGGTCGGCGGGGTGGAGAAGTACTTCCAGATCGCGCGCTGCTACCGCGACGAGGACTTCCGCGCCGACCGTCAGCCCGAGTTCACCCAGCTCGACATCGAGATGAGCTTCGTGGACCAGGAGGACGTGATCGAGATGATGGAGGCCCTCATCCGCGCGATGTGGGCCACGATCGGGGTCGAGGTGCAGACCCCGCTTCCCCGGCTGACGTACGCCGAGGCGATGGCGCGGTTCGGATCGGACAAGCCCGACCTGCGTTTCGGCCAGGAGCTCGTCGAGGTCACCTCGTACTTCGCCGAGACGCCCTTCCGCGTCTTCCAGGCCGAGTACGTGGGCGCGGTCGTCATGCCCGGCGGGGCGAGCCAGCCGCGCAAGGTGCTCGACGCCTGGCAGGACTGGGCCAAGCAGCGCGGCGCCCGCGGCCTCGCCTACGTCCTCTTCAACGAGGACGGCACCCTCGGCGGCCCCGTCGCCAAGAACCTGTCCGAGACGGAGCAGGCGGGCCTCAGGGAGCTCGTGGGCGCGGAGCCCGGCGACTGCGCGTTCTTCGCCGCCGGCTCGGCCAAGGACAGCCGCGCTCTCCTCGGGGCCGCACGCGTCGAGATCGGCCGCCGCCTCGGGCTCCTCGACCCGGACGTCTTCGCCTTCACCTGGGTCGTCGACGCCCCGATGTTCGAGCCGGCCGCCGACGCCGTCGCCTCGGGAGACGTGGCCCTCGGCGCGGGGTCGTGGACCGCGGTGCACCATGCTTTCACGGGTCCGAAGCCGGAGTTCGAGGACACCTTCGACACCGACCCCGGCTCGGCGCTCGCCTACGCGTACGACATCGTCTGCAACGGCTCGGAGCTGGGCGGGGGCTCGATCCGCATCCACCGCGAGGACGTGCAGAAGCGCGTCTTCAACGTGATGGGCATCACCGACGAGCAGGCCGACGCCCAGTTCGGCTTCCTGCTCGAGGCGTTCAAGTTCGGCGCCCCGCCGCACGGCGGCATCGCCCTCGGCATGGACCGGGTTCTGCAGCACCTCGCCAAGACCGACTCGATCCGCGAGGTGATCGCCTTCCCCAAGACCGGCAACGGCTTCGACCCGCTCACCGCGGCCCCCGCGCCGATCACGGCCGAGCAGCGCGCCGAGGCCGGCGTCGACGCCGTCCTGGAGGACGAGGAGACCGCGGCGACCGTCTGAGGCCGCACGCCTCCGCGTCGTTCCGATGCCCGCCTCTCGTCACCGGGAGGCGGGCATCGCCGCATCCTGCTCCGGGGCGTCCTGCCCGTCGGACGGCGTGAGCGACGCCAGGAAGCCGTCGAGCAGCTCGACCGCCCATTCGCCGCTCCTCTCCGCGGGCTGGCGCAGCAGGTGCAGCGCGAGCCCGTCGACGAGCGCGTGCAGATGCCGGGCGGAGAGCGACACACGGCCGGAGGCCTCGTCCGCGCCGGTGAGCGCCGAGACGAGACGCGCGCACGCGGCGGCGATCATGCCGTCGGATCGCTCGTACGCGGCGCGCAGCTCCGGGTCGGCCTCGCCCAGGGTCCCGAGCGCCAGGAACGCCTCCATCTCGGTCCGCCGCTCCGCGTCCAGCGGCAGCAGCTGGCACAGCACCTCGCGGGCGAACACCGGCAGCGGCAGTCCCTGGTCGATCGCCTCGGTCCGCCGCTGCACCCGCTGGGCGATCAGCTCCATGCAGTACACGCGCAACGACGCCTGAGTCGGGAAGGACCGCCGCAGCGAGGCGACGGCGAGCCCCGCCTCCTCCGCCACCCGGCGCACCGAGAGCCCGGTGAGCCCGCCGTCGGCCAGCAGCCGCAGCGCGGCCTCCGCGATCGCCTCCGCACGCTCGGCATGATCGATGACCTTCGGCATGCCGTCATTTTGGCACATCCGTGCTAATAACGATCCTCCGGCCTCCCGCCCGCTCCGTCCCCGTACGGCATCGGGAACGCCACGGAACGGATCCCGGGACAGGCGAGTGCCGCGGATCCTTGTGCGCGCAGCACATGGGAGCCTCCGCACGGCCCCCGGTAGCTTCGGATCACCGAGGCGCCCCCGGCGCTCGCCCTCCGACACCCGATCCGAGGAGCAATGATGCTCGAGAACCCTCCCGTCGCCGCAGCGTCCAGCGGCGCTCCCACCTCCCCAGGACCGACCTCGGTCACCCCCGCCCTCCTGATCGGCGTGGTCCTGGCGCAGTTCGGCGCCTTCATCGCCGTGTTCGCACCGTCCTTCATCGCCCTCTCGATCAGCGTCGGCACGCTGACGCCCGAGGACCGGGTGGTCAACCTCGGCATCGTCCTCGCCCCCGGCGCGTTCATCGCCCTGGTCGCGCAGCCGCTGTTCGGGCGGCTCTCCGACCGCACCACCTGGTCGTTCGGCAAGCGTCGCAGCTGGATCCTCATCGGCACGCTCGGCGGGCTCGTCGGCCTGACGATCCTCGCGTTCGCGAACTCGATCCCGCTGCTGACGATCGGCTGGGCCGTGGCCCAGTTCTTCATCAACGCCGTCTCGTGCGCGTGCCACGCGGTGATCCCCGACCAGATCCCCACCCGCCTCCGCGGCCGCGTCTCTGCGTGGTTCGGGATCGTCCTCACCGGCGCCCAGGTCGCCGCCGTCTACACCGTCATCTGGGTGGCGGCGATCCCGCCGCTGATGTACCTCGTGCCCGCGGCGTTCCTCGTGTTCACCTCGGGATGGCTGCTCATCGCGCTCCGCGGCGTCGACACGCCCGCCGACCGGCGCACCCTGCCGCCGTTCACGTTCGGCAGCTTCCTCGGCTCGTTCTACGTCAACCCCGTGAAGAACCGCGACTACGCGATCTTCTGGTTCGGGCGCCTCTTCGTCTACCTCGGCTACTTCAGCCTCATCACCTACCAGCTCTACTACGTGATGACCCAGCTGAGCCTGGACCAGGACGCCGCGAGCGCCGTCGTCGGCAACGCGACCTTCCTCACCTCCGCCGCCGCGGTGGTCGCGTCGCTGATCGCCGGCTGGATCTCGGACCGCACGGGCAGGCGCAAGGTCGTGGCCGTCGTCGCCGGCGTCATCATGGCCGCGGGCCTGATCATGCTCGCCTTCGGGAACACGGAAGGGTGGTTCCTCCTCGCGGTCGGCGTGATCGGCTTCGGCCAGGGGGTGTACCTCGCGATCGACGTGGCCATCGTCTCGGAGCTGATCTCCAGCGACAACGACCGCGGCAAGGACATGGGCGTGCTGAACATCGCCAACACCCTTCCCCAGTCGATCGTGCCGATCGTGGCCCCGTTCCTCCTGGCGATCGGATCGGCCGGCGGCGAGAACTATCCGCTGCTGTTCATCGTCGGCGGTGTCGTCGCCCTCCTCGGGGGCGTCATGGTGCAAGGGCTCAGGAAGGTATCCTGAGCGCGAATCTCGCGGATGCGGAGCGGCCGGCCGGTCGCTCCGCATCGGCATGAGGAGAAGGTGGTGCAGATGCTGCGTTGGATCACGTCGGGCGAGTCCCACGGCAAGGCGCTCGTCGGGACGATCGACGGCCTGCCGGCCGGGATCGAGATCGAGCCCGCCGACATCGCGAGGGCTCTCGAGCGACGGCGATGGGGGTATGGACGCGGCGCGAGGATGAGCTTCGAGCAGGACGAGCTGGAGATCCTCGGCGGCGTCAGGCACGGACGCACCCTGGGCTCCCCGATCTCGCTCGTCATCGGCAACAGCGAGTGGCCCAAATGGACCGAGGTGATGGCCGTCTCGGCGACGGACGAGGAGGGCCGCCGCTACGACGAGCCCGGCCGCTTCGCCGGCTCCGCCCGTGCGGCCGCGCTCACCCGCCCCCGCCCCGGCCACGCCGATCTGGCCGGCATGCTGAAATACGGGTTCGACGACATCCGCCCGGTCCTGGAGCGCGCGAGCGCACGCGAGACGGCGACACGGGTGGCCCTGGGCGAGATCGCCGCGCAGTTCCTCGCGCAGGCGCTGGACGTGCGGATCGTCAGCCACGTGGTCGGCTGCGGCTCGGTCGCGACGCCGGACGGCCTCTGGCCCGTCCCGGAGGACGCCGCGGCGCTCGACGCCGAGCCGATGCGGTGCATCGACCCGGAGACGTCGCGGCGGATGCAGGAGGAGATCGACCGCCACCGCGCGGCCGGCGACACGCTCGGCGGCGTCGTCGAGGTGCTCGTCTACGGCCTCCCGCCGGGGATCGGCAGCTACGTGCACGGCGACCGGCGCCTGGACGCCGCGCTCGGCGAGGCCATGATGGGCATCCAGGCCATCAAGGGCATGGAGTTCGGCGACGGCTTCACCACCGCCACCCGGCCGGGCTCACGGGCGCACGACGAGATCGAGAAGGTCGGCGAGCGCGACGGCAAGCTCGTGATCCGCCGCCGCTCCGCCCGCGCCGGCGGCATCGAGGGTGGCATGACCACGGGCGAGGCCCTGCGCTTCCGGGCCGCGCTCAAGCCGATCTCCTCCGTGCCGCGGGCGCTGTCGACCGTCGACGTGGCCTCGCACGAGCCGGCCACCGCGATCAACCAGCGCAGCGACGTGTGCGCGATCGTGCCGACCGCCGTCGTCGCGGAGTACGTCGCCGCCCTCACGATCGCCCGCGCGGTGCTGGAGAAGTTCGGCGGCGACTCGGTGGCCGAGGTCCGCCGGAACGTGCAGGGCTACGTCGACGGCCTCGGCGTCGTGCTCGACTAGCCCGAGGGCACTAGGTCCGGGGAGAGGCGCCGGCCGCGGCGTCGGCGCCCTCCTCGGCGGCGACGCCGCGCTCGACGGCCGCGAACGTCTCCATCGCCAGCGCGGTCTCGTGCGCCTGCAGCCCCGCGAGCAGCCGCGGGGACGAGCCGGGATCGAGGCATCCGTCGCCGAGCAGGCTCTTGATCAGGCTCAGCCGGTAGCCGACGGAGTTGCGGTGGATGAACAGCCGCTCGGCGATGGCGCTGCGGCTCCCGTCGAGCTCGAACCAGGCGGCGAGCGTCGTCATGAGGTCGTCGCGATGCAGGATGGGACCGATCTGGCGGGCCACGAAGGCGTGGAGCTGCGGCGCGCTGAGCTCCATGAGCAGCTGCTCGACGCCGAGGTCGTCGTAGGACAGCACGTCGCCGCCCCGCGCGAGGAGCAGCCCGAGGCCGGTCTCGGCGGAGCGGAAGGACGAGGCCGTGCTCTCGCTGCCCCGGACCGAGGGGCCGATGCTCATGAGCAGCGGCGTCTCGCCCACGATCCCCTGCATGCGCAGCCGGATCCGCTGCAGCTCCGCGGAGGAGGTGCGCCCGTCGACGATCGTCCAGGCCAGGTCGCCGCTGAGGCGCGTCGGCGTGGGCAGCCAGGCCACCGCCGTCGCCCAGGACTGCCGCTGCGACCCGTTGTAGTGGAAGACGACGCCGCGGTGCTCCTCGTCGAGCGCGAGGCCGAACTTCGCGGCGGCCCGCGCCACGCGGCCCGGGTTGCGCAGCGATCCGTAGCGCAGCTCGTCCACGATCTGGCTGGCGTTCTCGCCCCGCGCCTGCTGCAGGGTGTCGCGGCGCACGCCCTCGACGGCGACGGCGGTCTTCGCCGCGTCCAGCAGCGCCGATCGACGCTCGTGGACGTCCTCTCCGTCGAGGCCGCGGCCGACGGCGAGCACCCCGATGCGCCGGGCGCCCGCCAGCACCGGGAGGCCGATCGCCGTGCCGCCGTCGGCCGTCGCGACGTCGGCCGCGAGGCGTCCCTGCGCGAAGGCCACGGCGATGTCACCGGCCGAGATCGCGGTGGGCGCGCCGGGCATCGCCGGGACGAGCGGTTCGCCGTGCACGCCGATGAGCGAGACCGGGACGCCGGTGCGCTGTGCGAAGCGGTCGAGCAGGGCCGTCCATCCCGCCCCCTCGAGCGCGAGGGAGGTGAGCTCGCGCTCGAGGGCGAGCAGATCGACGTCGGTCATAGTGGCATTGTCCCCTACCCCTGCGGCTCTGTTCTCTGCGGCTCAGTCCGTCGCGGCTCTGTCCGTCGCGGCTCCGAAGTGCGCTCCGGGGAGCGCCGCGCCGGCTCCTCTGCGCCGGGATGCGGCACGGCCGGTGGCGCATCCCCGAGGGCACGGCGCAGCAGGGGTGCCACGAGCAGGACCAGCGCCCCGGCGGCGGCGAGCAGCACGAAGCCCAGGACCACCCCGCCCGTGTTCGCGAACGCGACCGTCGCGAGGGCGAGGCCGATCGCGCCGCCCACCTGCCGGGACGCGTTCACCGCTCCGGCCGCTGCTCCCCGGTACGCGGCGGGCAGGTCGCGCGTCCCCGTCGCCGTGAGCGCCGTGAACATCAGCCCCATGCCGAGCGCGACGGCGGAGGAGGGGACGATCGCCGTCGGCACCTCCCTGCCGCCGGTGAGGGCGAGGACGAGGGCTCCGGCCGCGATGAGCGCTCCGGCCAGGAGCACCAGCGCGAGGGTCGTGAACCGGCGGCGCAGGAGCGGGACCGCGAGGGAGCCGATGACCACCGCCGCCGAGGGGAGGAGGAACCACAGCCCCGTCTCGAAGGCGCTGCGACCCTGCACCCGCTGCAGCGTGAGGCTGAGCAGGAACCAGAGCGGGAAGCAGGAGGCCGCGGCGAGGAGCATCACGACGTTCGCGGCGGCGACCCGCGGCGTGCGCAGGATCGCCGGCGCGAGGACGCTGCTCGCCGGGGCCGCCCGGTGCCGGAGGACGAAGACGACGGCCCCCGCGACCGCGACCGACAGCGCGATCCAGAACGCCGGCCCGGAGAGGCCGACCGTTCCCGCGTCGACGAGGGCGACCATCGCCGCGGCAAGGGCGAGCGAGAGCGACAGCGCGCCGACGACGTCCACCCGCCCCGGGACGGCCGGACGCCGGTCCGGGATCACGGCGAGCGCGACGAGCAGCCCGAGGAGCGCGAGACCGCCCTCGAAGAGCAGGATCGCCGGCCACGGCCACACGAGCAGGAGCGCGCCGCCCAGGAGCGCGCCCAAGGCCCCGCCCACGCTGGACGTCGCGCTCCACGCGGCCACGGCGCGCAGCCGCGCCCTGGGCTCGTCCACGTCCTGCAGCAGGGCCAGGGAGGTCGGCGCGAGCAGCGCGGCCGCCGCCCCCTGGCCCGCCCGCGCGGCGATGAGCATCTCCCCGCCCGTGCTGAGCGCGCCCCCTGCCGTGGCCACGACGAACAGGCCGGAGGCGACGAGGAACGCGCGTCGCGGGCCGAGGAGGTCGCAGATCCGTCCGCCGAGCAGCAGCAGCGCGGCGAAGGCGACCGTGTAGCCGCTCACCACCCAGGAGGACTGCAGGTCGGGGAGCCGCAGCTCCGCGGCGATGGTCGGGACGGCGACCGTCACGAGCGACACGTCGAGGACGACGAGGAACTGGGCGGCGCAGGCGAGGACGGCGATGGCCGCGCGCCGCACCGCGGCGGACGAGGCCACGGTCAGCCGACGTTGAAGGTGACGGACTTCTTGCGCGTGTACGCCTCGAGCCCCGTGCGCGAGAAGCCGCTGTTGCGGCGGGGCTCGCCACGCCCGCCGTTGATCGCGCCGACGTAGTAGGTGTTCACGTACACCTCGCCGCAGTCCAGCGCGCGGGAGACGCGGAAGGCGCGGGCGTTGTCCGAGGTGAACACCGCACCGGCGAGCCCGAAGCTGGTCCCGTTGGCGCGGGCGATCGCCTCGGCCTCGTCCGTGAAGCTCATCGCGCCGAGCACGGGGCCGAAGATCTCCTGCTGCTCGACCTCGCTCCCCGGCCGCACGTCGCGCAGCAGCGTCGGCGGGACGAACGTCGCCGGCGCGCCGTCGGGGAGCACGCCCTGCGCGGCCACGCCCGCGTCGCCCCCGGCCACGGCCCGGTCGATGAATCCCCGCACGCTCTCGGCGTGGGCGGCGTGGATGAGCGGGCCGATGAAGACGCCGCCGTCGAACGGGTCGCCCGCGGGGAGCGCCGCGGTGGCCCGAGCGATCTTCTCCACGAGGGCGTCGTAGACGCTCTCCTGCACGAGCACGCGCGTGCCGGCGACGCAGACCTCGCCCTGGTTCGCGAAGGCGCCGATCGTGATCCATTGCGCGGCGGCGTCGAGGTCGGCGTCCTCGAACACGATCGCCGGCGACTTGCCGCCCAGCTCCAGGTGCACCGGGGTGAGGTTCTGCGCGGCGGCGGCCATCACCCGCTTGCCGGTCTCCACGCCGCCGGTGAGGCTGACGAGGTCGATCCGCGGGTCGGCGACGAGCGCGTTCCCGACCGTCGACCCGCTGCCGATGACGACGTTGAGCACCCCGGCCGGCACGCCGGCGCGCAGGGCGATCCGCCCGATCTCGACGGCCGAGACGACGGCGTCCACGGGGGGCTTCACGACGATCGAGCAGCCCGCGGCGAGCGCCATCGCGATGCGCTGGCTGCCCGTCATCAGCGGGCCGTTCCAGGGCAGGAGCTCGGCGACGACGCCGGCCGGGTCGTCGAAGCGCAGCACGACGAGCTCGGGACCGTCCGGCACGATGCCCGGCGGGTAGCTGCCGTGACGGACGTCGCTCGCGTGCGTGCGGAGGGCCGAGGCCGCATAGCGGAACGCCTGCGCCGCCTCGTAGGCGTCGTTGTGCAGGGCGGAGTAGTAGCCCTTTCCGGTGTCGATCGTCTCGAGCGCGGCCAGCCGCGGGGCCTCCGCGGCGACGACGTCGGCGATCCGGTCCAGGACGTCGGCGCGGGCGGTGGCGTGCATGCGCCGCCACGTGCCGTCGTCGAACGTCCGGCGGGCGGCGGCGACCGCACGCTCGAGCTGCGCGGGCTCGGCGTCGACGGCCTGCGCGAAGACCTCTCCGGTGTAGGGGTCGCGGCAGTCGCGCCGCGGGCCGTCGACGATCTCGTCGCCGTCGACGATGCTGGGCACGAGCCCGCCCGCCGGCAGCCAGCGCGGATCGAGCTCGGCGCGGGATCCCGGCGGGACGAGGGGGGCGGTGTCGGAGGCGGGGATGGTCGTCGCGGCGTCCACGGGAGCTCTTTCTGTCGGTGTGCATCCGGGCCGGATCGGGGGCCGGCTCGGCGGATGTCGTCCATCCTTTCCCCGGGGCCTCGTGCGGTCACTGTGCCGGAAGCACAGGGACCGCAGGCCGAGGTTCATGCCCCCGGCCTCGGGATCGGCGCGACCGGCGTCAATAGCGTCGACTGCATGACCTCCTCCGCTTCCCCGTCCCCGTCGCCGGCCCTGCCGACGCACCTCACCGCCGCCGTCATGACGGCCCCCGCCACCGTGGAGATGCGCGACGTCGCGCTTCCCGAGATCGGCCCCCAGCAGGTCCTCGTCGCCCTGGAGAAGTGCGGCCTGTGCACGATGGAGCGCCGGCTCTTCCGCGGCGAGCGCCAGATCTACCCCGTCGCGGCGGGACACGAGGCCGCGGGCACGATCGTCGCCCACGGCGAGAAGGTGGCGAACCTGCCCGGCGTCCCCGCGATCGGCCAGCGCGTCGCCGTCGACATGCTCTCCCGCAACCGCGCGTCGCGCACCTCCCGGCGGGCGCGCACGGCCCTCGACCTCGCCCCGCAGGAGGCGACCCTCACCGACGGCACCATCGCGATGGGCGGCGGCCTGGCGACCTACATGGTCGCCGACGCCGCGAGCGTGTGGCCCACAGGGGACGCCCCGGCGCAGGTCGCCGCGATGACCGAGCCGCTCGCGTGCGTGTCCAACTCGGTCCGCCTCTCGGGGATCCGCCCCGGCGACCGGGTCGCCATCACCGGCGCGGGGTTCATGGGGCGGCTGCACCTGATCCTCGCCCGCCTCGCCGGGGCGTCCAGCATCGGCGTGATCGACGTCGACCGCGAACGCCTGCAGGAGGCGCGGGACGCCGGCGCGACCTGGGTCGCGACCCCCGACGACCTCGCCCCCTACGCCCACGACCAGGACGTGGTCTTCGTCACCGCCGGCGTCCCCGGAGCCCTCGAGCAGGCGCTCGAGCTCGTCGCGATCGCCGGCTCGGTCGTGCTCTTCGGCGCCTTCCCGAAGGACCTCACGGCCCGCGTCTCGCCGGACGAGATCCACCACCACGGCCTCTCGATCATCGGCGTCTACAGCCAGGAGCCGGAGGACTGGCAGCGGGCCAGCTCGCTCATCGGAGCGGGTGTGGTCACCGCCGAGCTGCAGGCCCTCGTGACCGCCGACTATCCGCTCGCCGAGGCCTACGAGGCCCTCGACTTCGCCGCGCACAACCCGGTCATGCGCGTGCTCGTGGGGGGATGACCGATGCCGTCCGTCATCGGCGTCGACCTCGGGTCGAGCTCGACGCGCGCGATCGCGATCGGGCCGGACGGCGAGGTGCTCGCCTCGGCGACGGCCGGATACCCCCACGCGGACCGGTGGCCGGCCGGACGGGCCGATCCCGCCGCGTGGCTCCAGGCCGTCGTGCAGGTGCTGCACGACGTCCGCGAGGCGCACCCCGAGGCGAGGGCTCCCGAGGCGATCAGCATCGGCGGGCAGAGCCCCTCCGTGGTGTCGGACGGAGCGCACCTCGCGGTCACCGTCCGGCATCCGGCGGGGGCGACCCTGCCCCCGCGCGACCAGCACGTCGCCCAGGCCGAGGTGCTCGCCGCCGAGGGCGGTCTGGTCCCCTCCCAGGGCTACGACTGGATCGCCCGTCAGCTCGGCGCCGCCGACGTGCAGTCCCGCTGGATCGACGACGACCCCATCCCGCACTTCGGCGACCTCCGCCGCACCGGGACGTTCATCGGGTCCACCTCCGGCGCCCACGGCCTGCCCTCGGGCGTTCCCATCGCGGCCGGCGGGCAGGACGCCTTCCTCGCGTTCTGGGCCGGCGGGCTGACGCGCGAGGGCATCGCGATGGACCCCGGCGGCCGCACCGGCGGGCTCGTCGCGACGGTCCGCGAGGACGCGCTTCCCGACGACGCCTTCCGCATCGCCTCGGCGAGCCGGGGCGTGGCCGTCGTCGGCGGGCCGGTCAACGGTCACGGGCTCGCGATCGAGTGGCTGCGGGATCTCACCGGGCGCAGCGTCGACTGGCTCCTCGCCGCGGCGGAGGGGGTTCCCCCCGGCGCCGAGGGCGCGGTGTTCGTCCCGTACCTGGAGGGCGAGCGCGCGCCACGGTGGAACCGCGAGCTCCGCGCCGGCCTCACCGGGGTGCAGAGCGCCACCGGCCCGGCACAGCTCACCCGGGCCGTGCTGGAGGGCACCGCCTTCGGGCTGCGCCACATCCTCGACGGCATCCGCGCCGACGGGATCGAGCCGGCCTACCTCCTGTGCACGGGCTCCCCGTCGCGCAGCCGGCTGTGGTGCTCGATCAAGGCCTCGGTCCTCGGGATCCCCGTCCGGGTGCCCGCGGAGCCGAACCTCGCCGCGCTCGGCAGCGCCTACGCGGCCGGCGCGGTCGCCGGCTGGTGGCCCGCCCCCGGCGCCTCCAGCGACCCGTCGGCCTGGCCGGTGCCCGAGATGACCGTCATCGACCCCGTCCCGACCCCCGCGTACGACGACGCGTACCGCCGGTTCCTCGAGCTGGGCGACTTCGCCGAGCACGAGACGCGTCCGCGCGCCGCCTCCTGACCCCTCCCATCCGCCGGCCCTGGCCGGCACGAAAGGAAAGTCCATGTCCTCGTTCTCTTCCCTCGGAGCGGCCAAGACCCGCCGAATGGGACGCATCTTCGCCCCGGATGGCCGCAGCGTCTTCGCCGCCGTCGACCACGCCGCCTACATCGCGCCGAGCCCGCCGCTCGGGCGCACGATGACCGACATCGCCGAGGGCGGGCCGGACGGGGTGCTGGCCACCTGGCACATCGCCCGCGAGTACGCCGAGGCCTTCGCCCGCACCGGGCTGGTCCTGCGCGTCGACGGCGGCACCACCGAGCTCGGCGGCTACCCGGACGGCGACGTGTCCTCGCTGCTCTACCGCGTCGAGGACGCCGTGAGCATCGGCGCCGACGCCGTCGTCCTGCTCGTCTTCATCGGCCAGGCCGACGAGGACCGCTCCCTCGCCCGCCTCGCCCAGGTGGTGCGCGAGGCCGAACGGTACGGCCTGCCCGTGATGGCCGAGGTCATCCCCGGCGGCTGGGGCAGGGCGGTCGAGTGGAACATCGAGAACGTGGCCCTCGGCGCCCGCATCGCCGCGGAGTTCGGCGCGGACATCGTCAAGACCGTCTCCCCGGCCACGCCGGAGGAGTTCCGCGCCGTCGTCGACGCCTGCCCCGTCCCGGTCGTCGCCCTCGGCGGCCCGAAGACGGACTCCGAGGACGACGTCGTCGCCCTCGCCTCCGGCGTCGTCGCCGCCGGAGCGGCGGGCGTGGCCTTCGGACGGAACGTGTGGGGGTCCCCCGACCCGCGCGCTCTCGTCCGCCGGCTCGCCCAGGCGGTGCACGCCTGACCCGACAGGCGAGCCGCCGACGCGGCCTGCGGGCGCTCTCTCCTCCCTCCGGAGACGGCGCGCCTGCAGGCCGCGTCCGCCTCTTCCCTCGGGGTGCGGCGCCGGATCCGTGTCTGGGCCTGCCGAGCACCGGACGACCCGACCCCGGACGGCGTGTGCGGCCGCGCCTGTCCGCCCTCGGGGATAGCCTCGGAGGGTGACCCCGGAACTCGAAGCGCGCATCGTGGCGGACTCACGCGACCGCGTCGCGTGGCTGCGGGCGCGGGCGCGCGGGATCACCGCGACCGACGTCGCCGGCCTCACGGGCGCGGCGTCCATCGCGCGCGCGGCCGATGCCAAGCTCGGCGCCGGTCCCCGGTTCGGCGGCAACGCCTACACCGACCACGGTCGTCGCCGCGAGCCCGAGATCGCGGCCTGGGTCGCGGCGACGCACGGGATCCTCCCCTCCTCCGCGCTCTTCCGCGCCGAGGTCGAGCCCCGGCACCTCGCGACCCCCGACGGCATCGCGCAGGACGCCGAGGGACGAGTGACGCTGGCCGAGATCAAGACGACCAACAAGTCCTGGCGCGCGATCCCCCGCACCTATCTGCGACAGGTCTGGTGGCAGCAGCACGTCCTCGGCGCGGAGCGCACGCTCTTCGTCTGGGAGGAGCACCAGGACTTCTCGCCCGTGCACGACGAGCCGCACTGCGTGTGGATCGACCGCGACGAGCGCGAGATCTCCCGGCTCGTCGGCCTCGCCACGAGCCTCATCGACGAGCTCTACCGGCGCACGACCGGTCGCCCGCTGCCCGCGCGCGCTGAGCCGGCCGTCGAGAGCCGTCGCGACGCGCTGCGCGAGCGCGACATGTTCCGCGCCCTCGCCCTGGCCGACTAACCCTCGCCCTGGCCGGCGACGAGCACGACCATAGGCTCGGCACGAGCGGACGACCGTGCCAGGGCTCAGCCGGCCGTGTCGTTCACGATCGTGCAGGTCGGCGAGCCCGCCAGGAGCGGGGCGTAGTAGGTCATCGTCGACTTGGTCTGCGATATCCAGGTGCCCGAGGTCGCCCAGATCTCGACCTTGATGTTCGCGCCGAGCAGCGATCCCAGCAGGCCGGAGAGAAGGGCCGTGCCGAAGGTCGACACGGAGTAGCCCTGCGGGTCGGTGGCGGTGACCGGAGAGGTGGTGAGGACCTGGCCGTCGATCGCCCAGCGGACGACGCTGTCGGCTGGCGCCCCGGCCGGCATCCTCCAGCGGACCGAGAACACGTCGCCCCCGAGCAGCGGCGGCCGCTGGCACAGCGGGGTGCTCGCGATCTGGGGCGGATGAAGCGTGAGCGCCGTCACGCTCGCCCCGGCGTACTCGCCGTCGGTGAACGATGCATCGGTCGTCGACGGCGCCGCGATCCAGGACAGGATCGCGAGCAGCCCGATGCCGAGGAGCGCCACGGCCCTGCGCTCCCGACGGCGACGGGGAACGGCGCCGCTCACGTCCGCTCCCCCGTGTCCGCGGGACCGTCGCCCGACGGGTCCTCCGCTCTGGCGGCCCCGGTTCCGGGGGCCCCGGCGTCGGTCGCCGCGCCGCCGGCCGCAGCGCTGTCGGCCACGACGCCGCCGGCCGGCGCCTCGTCCTTGTCCCGCCGCCTCCGTCGCGCCCCCGTCACGAGGAGCGCGCCCACGCCGAGGACGAGGAGCACGGCGCCCCCGACGATCCCGAACACCGGCACGGTCGCTCCGGTCTGCGGCAGTCCTGGTCCGACCTGGACGGAGTCGCCGATCCCGTCGGCGTGCACCCTGACCTCCGTGGACCTCGGGCCGGCTCCCTGCCCCGGCGCCCGCTCGTCCTGTCCCGGCGCCCGGCTCCCCTGTCCCAGCGTCCGATCCTCCGGCGCCCGCGGGTCCAGAGCCACGTCCAGTCGGAGCCGGGAGACGGCCGTCGCATCGGTGCGGGCGAGGACCACCGTGCCGCCATCGCGCGGCACCTCCCATCCGTCGCGCAGGGTCACCGCGCCTCCAGGGCACTCCTCGCCCCGCCAGGGCAGTGCGCACAGGCGGACGTCGATGCGCAGGACCGCGTCCCCGGTCGCGCTCACGCCGATCGAGACCTGGCCGGGCTCCGGGGCGTTCGCGCTGACCTCCACGTCCCAGCGCACGGCCTCGCCCGGCCGCATCCGGCCGGCCGCCTCCCAGTCGGCGACCGACTCGAGGCGGAGATGGCGTCCCTGCACCACGTCCGTCCGCACAGCGGCCGCGGCGGGAGGCGCGGTCGCCCCGGCGGTGCTTCCGAGGCCGAGGACGAGCACCGCCGCGAGGACGCGTCCCCCGAGCCGCCTCATCTCCGATCACCTCTCTCGGTCGCATCCCCCGTCCGCTCCGCCCGTGCCCGAGGCTGCTCTGCCGGCGACTGCTCTGCCCGTGCCCGCTCCGTCCGCGTGCCCGTCCGCTCCGCCCGCGACCGCCCGGCGCGAGGCCGCGCCGACGCCTCCTCCCGCCGCGGCCAGAACGCCCAGCCGACGAGCACGGACGCCGCGACCGTGATGCTCCCGAGCACGAGCGGATTCCCCAGCAGCACGATCGCCGGCGCGGCCCCCGGGATCGCGAACCGCACGATCCGCACCGACGAGACGGTGTAGGGGACGGGGTCGTCCTGGGCGTTGGCGTCGCCGCGGAGCACGAGCACGCGCTCCCCCGGCTGCGGTCCCGGCTCGGTCGACCGCACGCGATGGGTGACCGGAAGCTCCCCCGCCCGGTCGACGGTCACCACGTCGCCCACGGCGACCTCGTCGGCGGGGATCCGCTGCACGATCGCGACCGAGCCCGCAGGGATGCTCGGCGCCATCGATCCGGTGCGGAACATCATGAGCGTGATGTTCGCGGTGAAGGCCAGCACCACGAGCACGATGCAGACGAGCCCGGCGAGCGCCGCCGCCCACAGCAGCACCTCGCCCAACGCTCGTCCCGCGGATCGAGGGGGGCCGGACGTCCCGCCGCTGAGTCCTTCCCCCGCGTCGACGGAGGAGGCACGGAGCCCCCGAGCCCGTGACTCCTCCTCCCCTCCATCCCCCGAGGGCACCGGCGAGGACAGGTGGGCGCGCAGCTCACGTCTCGTCGTCGGCGTGCTCATCGCTCTCCTCTCCCCGCGCTGTTCTGGCCGTGCGTGCCCTGTTCCCCGTCTCGTGCTCTTCTCTCCGCCTCCTCCTCGCCCGGCGTCCTAGCCCGACACCGCCGAGAACTGCCAGGTCTGCGACATCGTCTGCCCCTGGGCCGAGTTGTCCGCGCCGCTGGGGAGGGTGATGGCGAAGCAGTAGTTCACCGCGCTCGCCCCGTCGGCGGGCAACGGCAGCGATCCGCTCCCGTTGGTGGTCAGAGCGGACCCGTCGGGGACCACCGTCGTGCCGGCGGCGTAGGTCGTCGCATTGCACACGATGCCGCCGATCGCGCGGACACCGTACCGGAGCACGCCGGCCAGCCCGCCGGTGGGCGCCCCCGCGACCAGCTGCACGGTGCCCGCGACCGACGGGTTCGTCGTCTTGACGCTGTACAGCGCATACGTCGTCTGCCCTGGTGCCATCGCCGTGGGCGGCGCCTGGAAGCTCAGCGTCGCCGCGGCCCCGACGCTGCCGTGCTCGGAGAAGGTGGTCCCGTCGGTCGCGCCGACGATCCCGAACCGGCCGGCGGCGAAGGTCGCGGCCCCGTACTCGGCGTCGTTCCACGCGGCCAGGGTGACCGCCGTCCCGACACCCAGCACCAGCCCGCTCGCGAGGAGCGCGCGGGCGCGGCGCCATCGGATCCGACGGGCCTCTTCTCGCCGTTGCCTGCGAGACATCGCTCGCTCAGTTCGACGTGGCGGTGAACGACCAGGTGCCGGTGGCCGTCTGCCCCTGGACGAGCGACGGCTTGGCCGTCGCCTGGAAGCAGAGCTGGGCCGGGGTGCCCGCGGTCCCGACCGTCGCTCCCTTGGCGAGCGCGACCGTCGCTCCGGCGGTGAAGTCGGTGAGCGAGGTGCCGGAGGCGACGAGCGTGCCGGAGGTCGCGCTCGGCCCGCAGGTCGCCGCCGGCGCGATCGCATAGACGTTGTAGGAGATGTGGGCCGCGTTCGCGCCGACGGCCGTCGGCGTCGCCGCCGTCAGGGTCGCGTCGGCCGTCGTCGTGGCGTCGAGGCGCACCCAGAACGGCGCGTAGACGACATCCCCCGGCGCCATGTTGGCGAAGGGGGCGGAGAACGTCAGCGCCCCGGCGGCCCCCGCCGTGGCGTGATCGCCGTATCCGCCGTTCGCCGCCGTGGTGGAGCCCTCCAGGTTGAAGGCGCCGGCGGTGAAGGTGCCGGTGGCGAACTCGGAGTCGTTCCACGCCGCCAGCGTGATCGCGGCTCCGACGCCGAGCACGAGCCCGCCCGCCAGAACCGCAAGGACCTTGCGTCGATTCGTCGTCTTTGACATTTGCGTCCCCTTCGCGACTTCCCTCATCGGATACCCTACAGGCTCATCTTGGACAGGCGAACCACGATCGCGCAATGCAAACAGATCAAAATTCCGACATTGCTCCTCGTGAGACCCGACATCGAGAGCGGCTGCCGCTTCCGGGACCTGAGATCGTTGACATTCGTCAACCATGTCTCTATAGTGGACTTTTCTCAACTACTTCCTGGAGCTCGATGACCTCGCCCACGTCCGCCCCCGCCCCCATGTCACACCGCCACGTGCTCGAAGCCCTCTCCGGCCTGCTGCTGGGGATGTTCGTGTCGATGATCGCCGGGACCGTCGTCTCGACCTCCCTGCCGGTGATCGTGCACGATCTCGGCGGCGATCAGACCGCGTTCACCTGGGTCGTGACCTCGACCCTGCTCACCACGGCGATCTCGACCCCGATCTGGGGAAAGCTGGCCGACCTCTTCAACCGCAAGCTGCTGATCCAGCTCGCGCTGATCATCTTCGTCGCCGCCACCGCGGCGGCCGGGTTCTCGCAGGACGCGGGGATGCTCATCGCCTTCCGCGCCGTGCAGGGCCTGGGCGCCGGAGGGCTCGCGGCGCTGAGCCAGATCATCATGGCCGACATCATCAGCCCCCGCGAGCGCGGTCGGTACATGGGCCTGTTCGGAGCGGTGATGGCCGTGGCGACCGTGGGCGGGCCGCTGCTCGGCGGGTTCCTGACCGATGCCGCGGGCTGGCGCTGGAACTTCTACGTGTCGATCCCGTTCGCGATCGCCGCGCTCGTGATCCTGCAGGCCACGCTCAAGGCCTCGCCGGCACGCCGCAAGGCCCGGATCGACTACCTCGGCATCGTCCTCCTCTCCACCGCCGTCTCCCTGCTCCTCATCTGGGTCACCAGCGCGGGCAAGGACTACGACTGGTGGAGCCTTCCGACCGTGCTGATGGTCGGCGGGGCGCTGCTCGCGGCGATCCTCTTCGTCGTCGTCGAGCTGAGGGTCTCGGAGCCGCTCGTGCCGCTGCGGATGTTCCGCGACCGCACCTTCACCCTGTCGGTCGTGGCGTCGATCTCGATCGGCATCGCGATGTTCGGCACCTCGGTCTTCCTCAGCCAGTACATGCAGATGGCCCGCGGCGCGACGCCCACCCAGGCCGGCCTCATGACCCTGCCGATGATCGCGGGGCTCCTGGGCGCCTCGATCGTCGTCGGCCAGCTCATCACCCGCTTCGGCCGCTGGAAGCCCTACGTCTCGGTCGGCGCCGTGCTGATGATCGCCGGATCCGCCCTGCTGTCCACGCTGCACTACGACACGAATTTCGCGCTCGTCTCGGTCTACATGTTCCTGCTCGGCGCCGGAGTGGGGATGTCGATGCAGAACCTCGTGCTCATCGTCCAGAACACCGCCCGCCCGGAGGACCTCGGCGCCGCCAGCTCCGGCGTGACCTTCTTCCGCAGCCTGGGCGGCACGGTGGGCGTGTCGGTCATGGGCTCGGCGCTCGCGGCCACGGTCGCGGGACTCTTCACCGACCGTAAGACCGACATCATGGCCGCGATCGCGGGGCTCGGTGAGAAGGGCGCCGCGGTGGCGAAGCAGCTCGCCTCCGGCACGCTCCCCGAGGTGCACACGCTGCCGGACGCCGTGCGCGTGATCGTCGAGGACATCTACGCGCAGGGGATCGCGTCGTCGTTCCTCATCGCGGTCCCCCTCGCCGTGATCAGCCTGATCGCCGTGGTGTTCCTGCCCAACATTCCGCTGACCCGGATGACGGCGAAGGAGCGCCTGCAGGCGGGCGAGGCCGACCTCGCGACCGTCAGCGCCCCGCAGGCGATGGAGGCGATCCCCGCGACCGGTCCGGTCGCCACGGTCACGGACGGTCGTCCCCTGCGCGAGAATCGTGGGGATGGCTGAGATCTCGCCCGAGCGGGCCGCGGCGCTGCACGCGCTGGAGGCGGAGTTCGGCGAGCTCTTCGCCCGGGTTCGCCGGCTCTACGTCGCCAACGCCGAGCGTGTCGCGCCCGGCCTCTCGCCCGGAGCCTTCCGCCTGCTCGCGCTCATCGTGCGCTGCGAGCAGGCGACCGCCTCCGCCCTCGCCGAGCGCACGCTCTCGGACAAGTCCCTCGTCAGCCGCCTGCTGCGCGAGCTCGAGCAGCACGGACTGATCCAGCGGACACCGGACCCTCGCGACGGCCGCTCGAGCCTCGTCTCCGCGACCGCGCACGGGCAGGAGCGCCTCACCGAGGCGCGGCGGCACGACGACGAGCGCCTGATCCGGTCCCTCGACGCGTGGGAGCTCGGCGAGATCCGGGAGCTCACACGCCTGCTGCACGCACTGTCCGAGGGCACCGCGCCCGAGCGCTGACCCGCCGGGGTCTGCCGCCGGGCCTGACCTGGCCTCGACCTGACCCGACCCGGGCCTGACCTGGCCTCGGTCCCAACCTAGCCTCGACCCCTCCGTTCCGGTCTCGAAATCTGTCGCCACCCGCTGCAAGGAGCGACAGATTCTGCGACGGGAGCCGGGAGAGACGGTCGGACGCGGGGCAGGTCAGTCGGCGTCGGCGAGGGCGAGCACGGGAGCGAGGGCGTCGCGTCCGACCGCCATCGTGGGTCCGGCCGGGTCCACGAGCACGCCGGCCAGCTCCGGGTGCCCGGCCAGGACCTTGCCGAGCTGCTCGCCGCTGAACGGCATGGGCTGCTCGCCGCGACCGAGCGCGATGACCTCGAGCGGGTGCGAGAAGACCTGGAGGAACCGCGTCCCGTCGGCCATGTGCGCCTCGGCGACGCCCATCTGACCGTCCTCGCCCTCGGGGGCGTTGACCGCGATCCACACGCGGGCGGATGCGAGCGCCTCGCCCATCCGCGCCTCGGAGTCCGCCTGTCGCTCGGCGGCGAGGATGGTCTTCAGCGCGAAGGCCGGGTCCGCCTGCTCCAGTGCCTGCTTCAGCACCGCGGTGGGGAAGACGACGCGGTGCGGAGCCGAGGCGTTGTCGATGATGAGGCCGGCGAACGGGCCGTCCGCCACCTGCTGGAAGACGGCCTGCACGGGCTGGACCACCGCCGAGGTCGACGCGGGGTCGGATTCGAGCTGCACGGAGTCGCGCACGGCGGCGGCCGAGCTGAAGGCGAGCATGTACGAGTCCTCGCCGTCGTTCACGATCCCGATCGCCAGCGGCCTGCCCTCCTTCAGCTGCTCGCCCGCGTCACCCTGCACACGCAGGAAGAGGTGGCCCTGCAGCGCCTGGCGGAGCACGCCCAGCAGCTGCGCGTGCGTCGCCCCCTCCTCGATCTGCGCGAGGGCCTCGCGAAGCAGGACGTTGTCCTTCATCCCCGGGATCGTCTCGGTCTGGGCGGGCGGGTCGAGCGGGGCGAGCGGCAGGACCCGCTCCGTCGCGACGGCCTCCTCCGCCACGGCAGACGGACCCGGGTCGCCGGACGCCTCCGCCCCCTCGGCCCCCGGCACGGCGATCTCGGGGCCCGCCGGGGCGCCGAGACCGCGAAAGGCCTGGACCGTGATGTCGACGTTCACCGCCGGCGCCACGGCGGCGGGCGCGTCCTGCGCCGCGTTCGCCTGAGACGCGACGCCTGCGACGGACGCAGCGCCCGCGTCTGTCGCGACGGCCGGAGCCTGCGCCGCATCCGGAGCCTGTTCGGTACCCGGAGCCTGCGCGGAGCCCGGAGCCTGCGCGGCACCCGTATCCTGTGCGGAGCCCGAATCCTGCGTGGCGGCCGAGTCCGCAGCGGCTGACGTCCCGGCGCCGGCGGAGTCCTGGCCGGCGGCCTCGCCGTCCTGCTTCTGCGATGCGCTGACGACGTCGTCCTGCTTCTTGCGGCGCGAGAAAAGACCCATCGTGCCAGCCTAGCCGCCGCCTTCCCGCCGTTCCCGGCCACATCGCGCTTCCGTCTCGATATCCGTCGCTTCGCCGGCGATCGGGCGACAGATATCGAGACGGGAGCGAGATGATCGGGAGGGAGGTGCGGGCGGCTACAGCTTCTGGATCGGGGCGATCTTGATGAGCAGCTTCTTCGCGCCGGCGTTGTCGAAACGCACGTGCGCGACGCGCTTGGCACCCTCGCCCGTGACCTGATCCACGCGCCCCTCGCCGAAGTCGTCGTGGCGGATGCGGTCGCCGGGCGCGAGCTCCAGGTCGCCGTTGTCGCGCACCTTGCCGGTGACACGGTTGGCGATCTTGTCCATCGCGGTGGAGAGCGGCTTCAACCCCTCTCGGCGCGGAAGCTCGCGCGACGCGAACCGGTCGGAGCCCGCGCCGGGGCGCCGGGCGTTCAGCGCCCTCGACTGCGTGCCGCCCCGTGAGTTGACGTCGCCGGGGGACTGCCGCCAGTCGATGAGGTCGGCCGGGATCTCCTGCAGGAACCGGCTCGGCATCGCGACCGAGACCTCGCCGAACTGGGCGCGGGTCATCGCGAGCGAGAGGTGCAGCCGCTTGCGGGCGCGGGTGATGCCGACGTAGAACAGGCGCCGCTCCTCTTGCGGTCCGCCCGGCTCGCCCGCCGAGATGCGATGCGGGATGAGGTCTTCCTCGACGCCGGTGACGAACACCGCGTCGAACTCCAGGCCCTTGGCCGTGTGCATGGTCATGAGCGAGACCACGCCGGAGGCGTCGTCGAGGTCGTCGGCGTCGGAGACGAGCGCGACCTCGGTGAGGAAGTCCGAGACCGTGCCCTCGGGGTTGTTGCGGGCGAACTCCCTGGTCACGGCGATGAGCTCGTCGAGGTTCTCCAGCCGAGCCTCGTCCTGCGGGTCGCGGCTCGCGCGGAGCGCGTCCATATATCCGCTCTTGGAGAGCAGCAGAGTGAGCCCCTCGGCGACCGCGGTGGGCGGCGGGACCTCGCCCGACGGCGGAATCATGATCGCCGTCGCCTCGGCGAGCACCGCATCGAGATGGGCGATCGCGGCCTGGAGCTTGGGCCCGAGCCCCAGATCCGCGGCGTGCGCGAGCGCGTCGCGGAAGCTGATCCCCCGGTCCTCGGCGAATCGCGCGATGTTCGTCTCGGTGACGTCGCCGATGCCCCGCCGAGGCTTGTTCAGGATCCGTCGCACGGCCATCTCGTCGGCAGGGTTGGCGACGGCCACGAGATAGGCCAGCGCGTCCTTGATCTCGGCGCGCTCGTAGAACTTCGTGCCGCCCATGATCTTGTACGGCAGCGCGGAGCGGATGAAGATCTCTTCCAGCGCGCGGGACTGCGAGTTGGTGCGGTAGAACACGGCCATCTCGGAGTACGGCATGCCGGCGCGGTGGAGCGTCTCGATCTCGTCGGCGACGAACTGCGCCTCGTCGTGCTGCGAGTACCCGGTGAAGCCGACGATCCGCTCGCCCGCGCCGCGGTCGCTCCACAGCCTCTTCTCCTTGCGGTCGAAGTTGTTGCTGATCACGGCGTTCGCGGCGGAGAGGATGTTCTGCGTCGAACGGTAGTTCTGCTCCAGGAGCACCACCTTGGCGCCGGGGAAGTCCCGTTCGAACTCGCTGATGTTGCGGATGTCGGCGCCACGGAAGGCGTAGATCGACTGGTCGGAGTCGCCGACGACGGTGAGCGAGGCACCGGGCTCCGCCGGCGTCTCGTCGGGCTCGAAGATCATCATGCCGTTCGCGGCATACGGATCCGGCGCCTCGCCCTGCACCGGGCGCGTCAGCTCGTGGATGAGGGCGTACTGCGCGTGATTGGTGTCCTGATACTCGTCGACGAGGATGTGCCGGAAGCGACGACGATAGGTGTCGGCGACGTGGGGGAAGGCACGGAAGAGGAAGACCGTCTGCCCGATGAGGTCGTCGAAGTCGAAGGCGTTGGCCTTCTGCAGCGCGCGCTGGTAGTCGGCGAACACCTCGGCGAAGACGCGCTCGGCGGGGTCGGACATGTTGGCCTGGCGCGCGTAGGACTCGGCGTCCTGCAGCTCGTTCTTGAGCTTGGAGATGCGCGCCTGCACGGCCGCGGGGGTGTATCCGAAGGCGTCGGCCTCGTGCTCCTTGACCAGGCGCTTGATGAGCGCCCTGGAGTCTCCGGAGTCGTAGATCGTGAAGTTCTTGGTGAACCCGAACTGCTCGGCCTCGCGCCGCAGGATCCGCACGCAGGCGGAGTGGAAGGTCGAGATCCACATCCCGCGCGCGGCGTCGCCCACGAGCTGCTCGACGCGCTCGCGCATCTCGCCCGCGGCCTTGTTGGTGAACGTGATCGCGAGGATCTGGCTCGGCCACGCCTCGCGCTGACGGAGCAGAAGCGCGATCCGGCGGGTGAGCACGCTCGTCTTGCCCGAGCCGGCGCCGGCGACGATGAGCAGCGCGTTGCCGCGGTAGGTGACCGCGTCGAGCTGCTGCGGATTGAGTCCTGCCAGCAGGTCGTCGGCGGGCGCCGCGGAGCCGGCGGGGACGATGAGAGGCGCTTCGGTCATTGCCCTTCGAGTCTAGGTCTCGCGACCGACATCGGCGGCGCCGCGGGGCGTCCGGGCACCCGGGGGCGCCCGGTCTCAGCGAACGTTCATGATCATGCTAGGCATACTAGTTATATGAGAAAAGACGACGCCCAAGCCCCCGACCTGCGGCGCGGACGCTCCGCGCGACGACGCACGACCGCGGCCGTGAGCGCCGCGCTGGTCGCCGCCGTCGCGCTCGGGGCCCTCTCTCCCGCCGCGCACGCCGCAGAGACCGCGCACGCCGCACAGCCCGCCGACCCGCCCGCGCTCTCGGCCCCTCAGCACGACGCCTCGATCCTCCCCTACAAGAGGACCGTCGCCATGGCCTCCGAGGACGGATGGCAGCGCGGGAAGCTCGAGATCCGCGCCGGCCGCGAGGTCGCCTGGGACCAGACCACCGGGATCACCGTGACCGTGAAGGTCTCGGACCTCGAGCACTACCGCGGCTTCGGCTGGTTCGGGACCTGGTGGGGCGGGTCGGGGCACGTGTTCGGCTCCACCTACAACGTGACCCTCTCCGGCAGCCTCATCCTCCTCCGCGACGGACAGCGCGTGGGCGCCGTGCCCCTCGACACCTTCGGATACGGGGTGGAGGAGCTGTCCTTCACGCATACGTTCGACACCGGCGGCGTCCCCGGCGACTTCATGGTCGTCGTCCACCCCGTGGTCAAGGGCATCTACTGGGGCGGGACCGACGAGACCTACAAGTCCGACCTCTATCCCGAGGCGCAGCGGATCGAGCTGGGGATCGCGAGATGAGGACCTGCTCCCCGCCTCGTCCCCGGGCGCGGACGGGCCGCGCACGAGGCCTCCTCGTCGTCTCGGCCCTCGTCGTCGGCGGCGCAGTGCTGCCGCTGGCCGGCACGGCGCTCGCCCCTCCCACGCCGGCCTATGCCGGGAACAGCTGCTCCGGCGCCTGCTACGAGGGGCAGCCGCCCGCCGTCGTGTACCGCGTCTCCGAGCGGCCTCCCGCCGAGGTCTTCTCACGCGGGTTCGCCCCGCAGGGCACGGACATGAGCCTCGTCCGCCATGTCACGGGAGGTCCCTACCGGGCGACGTCGGGCTACATCGCCACGACGTCCAGCGTCGAGTCCGCCGCGAGGATCGCGAACGAGATCCGCCGCGACCGGGTCGACGGGGCGACGGTGTGGATCTACGAGATCCGCGCCGAGGACTTCATGCACAACGCGGAGCAGAGCCTCGACCGCATCGCGAACCTCGCCCGCAACCGTGCCGGCGGCTCGCGCGAGTGCGAAGAGACGCGCCGGTGGGAGGACTACGCCGCCGGGGTCGAGGCGCTCGCGCTCGCCCACACGCTCCAGAACGAGTGGGTCGCGGTCTCGCCCATCCGCCCGGCGAACATCCGCGCGGCCTGGGAGGTCGCCCGCACCCTTCCCATCTCGCCGGACGTCCTCTCCCCCGACGCCGCCGAGCCGCTTCCGGTCACGCACCAGGACGCCTCCGTCTACCGGCCGGGGTCCACCAGGGCCAGCCCTCGCCTCGTGGGCACGCTGCCGAGGACACCGGACCTGCAGGACTTCGCCGGCCCCTCGAACCCCCGGCGCCCGATGTGAGACCGAGCCTCACGGCGCGCCGGGGAGGCGGAGGCCGGCCGGGACGGACCGGGGAGGAGGCGGAGGGCGGCGGACCCGAGCGGATCGAGAACGGCCCAGGGCGGCGGCGCGGGCTCAGCGCCGGAAGGCCGCCACTCCCCGATCCGCGTGGTCCACGAAGACGCCGTGCACACCGGTCGCGGCGAGGAGCGCCCATTCGGCCGCGTAGTCGCCGAAGGCCTCCTCTCCGCCGGGCCGACGATAGACGGGATCGAGAAAGGCGTTCTCGGGACGGCAAGTCCAGGTGAAGGTCAGGAGACCACGGTCGGCGGCCTCCGCGACCAGACCGGGACGCCGCAGCAGGATCCGCTTGTCGACGCTGATGCCGTCCACGCGCCCGCGGAGGGCGTCCAGGCCCGCGGGCGAGATCCCCTGCGCATACGTGGGGGCGGCCTCCCCGAGCCGAGCGACCAGGTCGTAGGGCGAGCCTTCGGCCTCGACGAGATACACCAGCCGAGCGGCGATCCCCGCCTCGGCCAGCGGCGCACGGAGCCGGTCGAGGACCTCCGCCTCGAACGACTCGATCCACAGGGGCAGCAGGCCGTCGTCCCACCCCGCGTCGCGGAGCTCCCGGACGACGAGGGCGGCGAGGTCGAAGCCGGCGGCGGCGAAGGTCGTCGCGTGCTTGATCTCCAGCACGACCCCGACCTCGCGTCCGCTCTCGGCCGAGGCCGCGCGCACGAGGGCGAGCAGGTCGGAGAGGCGGAGGATCGGCTCGGTGCCGTCGAACGCAGCGCTGCCGGGGCGCAGAGCGGGGAGGCGCTCACGGCAGCGGAGCGTGGCGAGCTCCGCCCAGGTGAGGTCCTCGGTGAACCACCCCGTCAGCTCCTCGCCGTCGACGACCGCGGAACGGCGCCGATCGGCGAACTCCGGCCGGTCGGCGATGTCGGTCGTCCCGGAGATCTCGTTCTCGTGCCGGACGACGAGGACCCCGTCCTTCGTCGGCACGACATCGGGCTCCACGGCGTCGACGCCCATCGCGATGGCGAGCTCGTAGGAGGAACGCGTGTGCTCCGGCCGGTAGCCCGGAGCGCCCCGATGACCGATCACGAGCGGGAAGGGGCGAATCACGCTTTCAGCGTAGAACAGGCCGTTCACAGTCCTCTCCCGCTATCGTAGGAGCAAGCGCTGACCTAACCCCCGGGAGTGAGGCCACTTTCACATGAGCAACTTCGCCTTCAACAATCCTGTCTTCAAAGAGCAGGACCCTCGCAACGTCGCGACCTATCCGGGCGGCCCGCAGGCCGGAGGCCCGTACGCGCCGCCGCCGCCGGCGGCCACCGCCGCCGCCGTCAACGCGCAGCTCGAGGGGATGTACGCCGCCCCGTCGGCCGGCGCGCTCGAGACCGACCGCATGACGGTCGAGGACACGGTCTGGAAGACCGCGGGCCTGTTCGGCATCCTCCTGGTGACGGCCGCGATCGGCTGGGTGTGGACCCTGGGCGGCCTGACCGCGCCCCGATTCGACCCGTACAGCCCGGCGTCGACCAACATCCTGCCGTGGATCATCGGCGCGCTGGGCGGCTTCGTCCTCGCGATGGTCGTCACCTTCACCTCGCGCAAGAAGGTACGCCCGGCGCTCATCTGGGCCTACGCCGCCTTCGAGGGCCTCTTCATCGGCGGCATCTCGGCGTTCTTCGAGGTCCGCTGGCCCGGCATCGTCATGCAGGCGACGCTGGCCACGATCGCGGTCGTCGGCGTGACCCTCGCGCTCTTCGCGAGCGGCAAGGTCCGCGCCTCCAAGAAGGCCACCAAGATCTTCATGATCGCGATGCTCGGCTACCTCGTCTTCTCGCTGCTGAACGTGGTCCTCATGCTCACCGGCGTGGTGCAGGACGGCTTCGGGCTGCACAGCCAGATCAAGATCGCCGGCATCCCGCTGGGCCTGATCATCGGCGTCCTCGTCGTGCTGATGGCCGCGTACTCGCTCGTGCTCGACTTCGACCAGGTGCAGCAAGGCGTGCGCAACGGCGCCCCGCGCGTCTACGGCTGGATGGGCGCGTTCGGCATCATGGTCACGGTCGTCTGGCTGTACGTCGAGATCCTGCGGATCATCGCGATCGCCCGCGGCAACAACTGACGAAAGACACGAGAAAGAAGGCCGTCTCCTCGGAGGCGGCCTTCTTCGTCGCGCCGAACCCTCTCATGCCGCGGGTGCGCCGCGCAACCCCTTGTCGCCGCGAGGCGCAGCGGCGCAGAGTGGGAGGAACAGAGCGTCGCCCCCAGACGCTCGGACAGGAACGGAGACACCCATGGGATTTCTCGCATTCCTCGTGCTCGGCCTCATCGCCGGCGCGATCGCCAAGCTCATCCTTCCCGGCAAGCAGGGCGGAGGGTGGCTGGTCACCCTTCTCCTCGGCGTCGTCGGCGCCATGCTCGGCGGCTGGCTGGGCGGACTCATCTTCAACGTCGGCATCAACGAGTTCTGGAGCCTGTCCACCTGGCTTCTCGCGATCGGCGGCTCCGTCATCGTCCTGCTGATCTACGGCCTCATCGTGGGCCGGTCCAAGTCCGCCGCCGAATGAGCGCGGCCGGCCAGGGCGCGGCGTCAGCCCCGCGCCCTGGCCTCCAGCGCCGCCCGCTCCCGGTCGTTGCCGGCGAGCGCGGCGGCGCTGGCGAACTCCGAACGCGCCTCGTCGACGCGGCCGAGACGCAGCAGCAGCTCGCCCCGGGTGGCCGGGAGAAGGTGATATCCGCGCAGCGCGCCGGACTCGACGAGGGCGTCGACGATGCGGAGCGCGGACGCGGGGCCCGTCGCCATCGCGACGGCGGCCGCCCGGTTGAGCTCCACGACCGGCGACGGCGCGATCCGGCCGAGGGCCTCGTAGAGCAGCACGATGCGCTCCCAGTCGGTCTCGTCGACCGACGCGGCGACCGCGTGGCACTCCGCGATGGCGGCCTGGAGCGCGTAGGCGCCGCGCCCGCGTCCGAGGGCGTCGGCGCGGGCGAGGGTCTCCCTTCCGCGGCGGATACGGTCGCGGTCCCAGCGGCGACGGTCCTGGTCGGCCAGCAGCACCGGGTTCCCTTCGGCGTCGACACGGGCGGGGAACCGCGCCGCCGTGAGCTCCATGAGCGCGAGAAGCGCATGGGCGTCCGGTTCGCGAGGCACGAGCTCCGTGAGCACGCGCGCGAGCCGGATGGCCTCGCGGCCCAGGTCGGGACGCAGCAGGTCCTCGCCGCCGCTCGCGGTGTGCGCCTCGTTGAAGATCAAGTAGAGGACGCCGAGCACCGCGCCGAGGCGCTCGGCGAACTCGTCGCGCGTCGGCACCTCGAAGGGCACCTGCGCGGCGGCCAGCGTCTTCTTCGCCCGCACGATCCGCTGCTGCACGGTCGCGACTGGCACGAGGAACGCCCTGGCCACCTCCTCGCTGGAGAGGCCGCCGACCACCCGCAGCGTGAGGGCGACCCTCGCCTCCCGGGAGAGCACCGGATGGCAGGCGACGAAGACGAGCCGCAGCACGTCGTCGTCGATCGCGTCGGGGTCCCAGGGCTGAGCGTCCAGGCCCTCGTCCCGCTCCCGTTCGAGATCGTGGGCGAGAGCGGCGAGCCGGTCGTCGTAGCGCTCGCGACGCCGCCACTCGTCCACGGCCCGCCGCTTCGCGACCGCCGTGAGCCAGGCCGCGGGGTTGCGTGGCACGCCGTCCTTCGGCCAGCGCTCCAGCGCCTCGGCCAGCGCCTCCTGGGCGAGGTCCTCGGCCTGGCCGAAGTCGCCGGTGTACCGGGTGAGCGTGGCGACGATCCGCGCCGACTCGATGCGCCAGACGGCGGCGACGGTGCGCTCCACGGAGCCGTGCCCCGCAGGGCGCGCCGTCGCCTCGTCCGGACCACTCATCGTCAGCCTCGGGAACGCGCCGTCACTCGCCGGAGCGCGCGACCTGCTCCTCGCGCCAGCCGGCCTCCTTCTGGATCCACTCGTTGTCGGCCGGGAAGTCGTCGACCTCGGTGACCCGGCGCACCTCAAGGAACGAGCCGGGACCGAGCGGCGCCCGCGAGGCCCACTCGACGGCCTCCTCGCGCGAAGACACCTCGATGATCCAGAAGCCGTTGAACAGCTCCTTCGTCTCGCCGTAGGGGCCGTCGGTAACCAGCGGCCTCTCGGCCGAGAAGTCGACGACGAAGCCCTCGGCCGCGTCGGTGAGCCCCTCGCCCGCGAGCAGCACGCCGGCCTTCATCATCGACTCGTTGTACTTCCCCATCGCCTCGATGACCTGCTCGAACGGGATCTCCTTGAAGGCCTTCACCGCTTCGTCGGTCGCGCGCATGATGAGCATGTACTTCATGATGGTCGTCTCCTTGTTCGTGGGGCCGCCTCTCGACCCTCTCATTGAAGACGTCGAACGAGAAGCGTCCGGATCGACACGACCCCGGATCTTTCTCTCACATTCTCTTCGCGCCGTCCTCTGTCCGAATCACCGGCCGCGTCCTCGCCGGGAACGCACCCCGGATCCGGACTGTCCCGCCTAGACTCGCGCTGTGCGCCCCGCCGACGACCTCGTGCTCTCCATCCGTTCCGCCCTCCGGATGGCGTCAGACCCCTCCCGCGCGCCCGCACAGCAGGCGTACATGAAGTCGGAGATCCCGTTCCTGGGGGTCCGGGTCCCCGAGGCCCGGTCGCTCACCCGCCGTCTCGCACGCGGCGAGAAGGACGGCGAGATCCTGCGCGCCGCGGCGCTCACCCTGTGGCGCGAGGCCGCCTTCCGTGAGGAGCAGTACGCCGCCACCGAGCTGATGTCGCTGCGCCCCTTGCGCGGACGGTTCGACACGGTCCCGGTGCACGAGGAGATGATCCGCACCGGCGCCTGGTGGGATCACTCCGACGAGGTCGCCCACCGGCTCGCCGAGCTCCTCGACGCGCACCCGGAGCAGACCACGGCGCTGCTCCGACGCTGGATGACCGACGAGGACCTCTGGATCCGCCGCGTCGCGATCATCGCCCAGCTCGGCCGCAGGGGCGCGACCGACCGCGCGCTGCTGGCCGAGGCGATCGACGCCAACATCGAGGACCGCGAGTTCTTCATCCGCAAGGCGATCGGCTGGGCGCTGCGCGAGCTCGGGAAGACCGACCCGGAGTGGGTCCGCGCGTTCGTCGACGCACGGCCGTCCCTCTCGCCGCTCTCCCGCCGCGAGGCGCTCAAGCACCTCGGCTGACCGAGGCGCGCCCCGCGCCCTGCCGCCGGCCGTCTCCCTGGCTGCCGTCGGCCGCTCCCGGCCGCCTCCACCGCCGGTCCCGCCCGCCCGCTGCCTCCCCCTGTCCGCTCCCGTCGCGAAAATCGTCGGCTGCGACGGCCGAGAGCGACAGTTCTCGCGACGGGAGCGGACAGACGCCGACGTTCAGGAGACGCCGACGTTCAGCGAGAAAGGAGCGGGATCACTCCCACTCGATGGTCCCCGGGGGCTTGGACGTCACGTCGAGCACGACGCGGTTGACCTCGCGCACCTCGTTCGTGATGCGGTTGGAGATCTTCGACAGCACGTCGTAGGGCAGACGCGTCCAGTCCGCCGTCATCGCATCCTCGCTCGACACCGGACGCAGCACGATCGGGTGCCCGTAGGTGCGCCCGTCGCCCTGCACCCCGACCGACCGGACGTCGGCGAGCAGGACGACCGGGCACTGCCAGATCTCCTGGTCCAGGCCCGCCTTGGTGAGCTCCTCGCGCGCGATCGCATCGGCCTCGCGGAGGATCTCCAGGCGGTCCCTGGTCACCTCGCCGATGATGCGGATGCCGAGACCGGGGCCGGGGAACGGCTGCCGCCCCACGATCGCCTCGGGGATCCCGAGCTCGCGGCCGATCGCGCGGACCTCGTCCTTGAACAGGGTGCGCAGCGGCTCGATGAGGTCGAAGTCGAGGTCGTCCGGAAGACCGCCGACGTTGTGGTGCGACTTGATGTTCGCCGTGCCCGTGCCCCCGCCCGACTCGACCACGTCGGGGTACAGCGTTCCCTGCACGAGGAACCGGATCGGCGCGCCGCCCTCGGCCTTGGCCTCTTCGACGAGCTCGCGCTGCACCTTCTCGAACGCGCGGATGAACTCGCGGCCGATGATCTTGCGCTTCTCCTCGGGGTCGGTGACGCCCTCGAGGTGGCCGAGGAACGTGTCCGCCGCGTCGACGGTGATCAGCCGCACGCCGGTCGAGGCGACGTAGTCCTTCTCGACCTGCTCGCGCTCCCCCTTGCGGAGAAGCCCGTGGTCGACGAACACGGCCGTCAGCTGGTCGCCGATCGCCCGGTGCACGAGAGCGGTCGACACCGCGGAGTCGACCCCGCCGGAGAGCGCGGAGATGACGCGCGCGTCGCCGACCTGCGCCCGGATCCGCTCGACCTGCTCGGCGATGACGTTGCCGCTGTTCCAGTCGGCCGGAAGACCGGCGCCCTTGTGCAGGAAGTTCTCGATCACCTGCTGCCCGTGATCGGTGTGCTTGACCTCGGGATGCCATTGCACGCCGTAGAAGCGGCGCTCCTCGTCGGCGAAGGCTGCGACCGGCGTCACCGGCGTCGAGGCGAGCACGTCGAAGCCTTCGGGCGCACGAGAGACCTGGTCGCCGTGACTCATCCACACGTTCTGCTCCGACGGCTGGCCGCCCAGCAGCACCCCGCCCTCGCCCGAGAGGACGGCGTCGGTGGCGCCGTACTCGCGCAGTCCCGTGTTGGCGACCTCGCCGCCGAGGGCCTGGGCCATCACCTGGAAGCCGTAGCAGATGCCGAGCGTCGGGACGCCGAGGTCGAACACGCCGGGATCGAGCTGCGGCGCCCCCTCCTCGTACACCGACGAGGGCCCTCCGGAGAGGATGAGCGCCACCGGGTTGCGAGCCGCGATCTCCTCGGCCGTCGCGGTGTGCGGCACGATCTCGCTGTAGACGCCCGCCTCGCGCACGCGGCGGGCGATCAGCTGCGCGTACTGCGCGCCGAAGTCGACGACGAGGGCGGGACGCTGAGCGGTCGCGTTCGTGTCGGCGGAGGTGTTGTCGGTCACCGGGTTCCTTCCGTGGCGGGAGCGGAGTCGGAGGCGGAGTCCGACGGGGCGAGGTCTTCGGAGGCGGCGTCGGGTCCGCCGGCCTCACGCTGTTCGCGGCGAGACAGATAGGTCTTGACGTCGCGGGCGACGACCGCCTCCATGAAGAACGAGAGGAGCGGGACGACGCCACCGAGCGCGAGCATGATGAACCGCAGGAACGGCCAGCGCATCAGGCTCCACATGCGGAAGCAGGCGAAGAGGTAGACGACGTAGAACCAGCCGTGCGCGATGAGGATGAGGAGCGAGAGGTTCGCGCCGTCGCCGGTGGACTCCAGGCCCTTCGGGCCCTCGACGACCGGGGCGAACCACAGCGGCCCCCCTGATCCTCCCGCGAAGAGCTCGAGACGGATCGGCGTGTACTTGAGCACCATCTCGGCCACCAGCAGGAGCAGCATGACGCCGGTGATGATCGACGCGATCTGGTAGAACTTCAGCGCACCGCGGATCGCCGGAAAGCTGGCGACTTTCGGTTCGGGCATGCGTCCAGTCTAGTCGCGCCGCCGAGGGTGCCCGCGGCCGGGACGGGCGGCCAGGACACAGACGCCCGCCGCCGCCCCGGAGGGCGACGACGGGCGTCTGCGCGGTGCGCCTGCCAGCTACTCGACCCGTGCGCGACGGCGGGCCGCGACGAGGCCGAGGCCGACGAACAGCAGGAGTGCGGCGATCAGGGCGTAGGGTCCGGCCTCGGCACCGGTGACCGCGAGGACCCCGGTCCCCGTCGTCCCGCCGGCGCTGCCGCCCGCGTCGCTGCCACCGGCGCCGCTGCCCGCCGCCGTGACGGTGAGCTCGGCCGTCGCCGCCGAGCCGTCCGGACGGACCGCGGCGACGGTGTGCGTCCCCGCCGGAGTGTCCTTCGGGATCGACACGACCGCGGAGAAGGAGCCGTCCGCGCCGGTCGTGACCTTCCCGAGCGCGACCGGCGTCGAGCGGAGCTCGAGCGCCAGCTCGACGCCCGGGGCGAAGCCCGTGCCGGAGACGACGACCGCGTTGCCCGCGATGACCGTCGACGAGCCCAGCGAGATGGTGCCTCCCGGCGCCGGAACGCCCGCGAGCGACAGCGGGATCCGCACCGTCGTCCCGGTCCCTGCGACCGTGGCGGTCAGCGTCTGCGCGCCTGACAGTCCCGCCGGGACGGTGAACGTCAGGGTCGCGCGCCCGGCTTCGTCGGAGGCGTCGATCACGGTCGGATCGACCGGAGACGTGGCCACCGTCCTGCCGTCGAGGGTGAGGGTGACCTCGCCCGGCGCCTTCTCACCCGCGCTGAACGCGAGCGACGAGAGGGAGACAGTCACGGTGTCACCGGCCTTGTAGCCCTCCGCGCCGGCGGCCGGGCTGACCGTCACCCCGACCGCGCGCTGCGCGAGGTCGGGCGTCGCGGTCTTGTGGGCCGCGAACCAGTCCACCGTCGACTGCAGGTCGGACTTGCCGGTGTCCTTCTTGTCGGTCCCCTGCGCGAAGGTGTAGAAGGCGTCGCCGCCCGCGGCGAGGAACGAGTTCGCCGCCACCGTGTAGGTCGCCGCGGGATCGATGGGCGCGCCGTTGAGCGTGATGCTCGTGACGCGCGCTCCCCGGCCCGCCGTGGGGTCGTAGGTGTACGACAGCCCCTTCGAGACGCCCAGCTTCAGGAACGGACGGGCCGCGCCGTCGGGCTGCCACTGCTCCTCGAGCACGCTCTTGATCTGCGCGCCGGTGAGCTTCAGCGTGACCAGCGTGTTGGCGAACGGCTGCACCGTCGCCGCCTCACGGTAGGTGACGTTGCCGTCCGGATCGCCGGCGCCGCTGGACGCGTAGACGAGGTTCGCGCGGATCCCGCCGGGGTTCATCAGCGCGAGGTCGGCGCCGGTCGCCCACTGGTGGACGTCGGCCACGAAGTTGCCGATCGTGGACTCGCCGCCGCGGTTCTCGGTCTTCCCGTCGCTCTGCCGCGCGCGGTTGAAGTCCGCCGTGATCGTCCCGACCTGCCGTCCGCCGAGCTCGTCGGCCTTCTTCTTCGCCTCGTCGACGATCTTCTGCACCGCAGGGACGGCCGGGTACAGCGGCTTCTTGTCCTTGTCGGTGAGCGGCTTGATCTCGTTGGTGATCGAGAGCAGCTTCTTCGTCGCCGGGTCGACCTTGAGGCTCATCAGCCCGAAGTTCTCGCCGTACTGGCCGGCGGAGACGACGGGACGACCGTCGATCACGTGGTTGTACGCGAGGTGGGTGTGCGCGGAGACGATCGCGTTCACCTGCGGCGTCACGTTGTAGACGATCCGGCCGAGCGCGGAGTCGGGGGTGATGCTGGAGACGTTGGTCGTGGTCGCGCCCTCGTGCACGAGCAGGATGATCACGTCGGCCTCGCCGTTGGACGGATCGCCGTCCTTCAGGTCGGCGGCGACGCGGTTGACCGACTCGGCGATGCTGCGCACCTCGAGTCCCTTCATCCCGTCGGGCGACACCAGGGTGTCGAGGTCTTCGGTCACGGCGCCGATGAAGCCGACCTTGACGCCCTGCACGTCCTTCACCCAGGACGGCGCCATCGCGGGCTTGCCGGTCTCGGTGAGGAAGACGTTGGCGCTGAGGTACTCCCAGTCGGCGCGCGGCTGCACCCGGTCGCGCAGATCCGCCCATCCCTGGTCGAACTCGTGGTTGCCCGCCGCGCTCACCTCGAGACCGGCGGCGTTGAGCGCGTCGATCGTGGGGTTGTCGTCCTGGATGAACGAGGTGAACGTGGAGGCGCCGATGAGGTCGCCCGCGGCCGCGAAGATCGTGTTCGGGTTGGCGGCGCGCACCTGCTGCACCGCTCCCGCGAGCACCGCCGCGCCGGCGGCGGCGCCGTCGGCCTCGATACGACCGTGGAAGTCGTTCACCGTCACGATGTTGATGTCGACCGGCGCGGCCTTCGTCGACAGGCCGACGAGGATCGGGTCGTGGTCGCTGGAGCGGAACGGCGTCCCCGCCTCCGCGGCTCCGTAGGCGTACCCGCGGTCGCTCCACTCCGGCGAGTTGATCCCCCACACCCCGGTGCCCGTGATCGCCGAGGCCAGCGAGGGCGACGCGATCACGTGGTCGAGCGAGCCGAGCTCGCCGTCGAAGGAGTAGGTGTACTGACCCGGAGCCTTCGCGGGGACCAGATCGGTCCACCCGGCCTGGGCGAACACGTCGATCGGGTCCTCCTTGCCGTAGGCGTTGAAGTCGCCGATGAGGAGGATGTCGTCGCTCCCGGAGCTGGTCTTCAGCTGCTCGGTGAAGGCCAGGATCGCCTTCGCCTGCGCGACGCGGTCGGCGTTGAAGAAGCCCTGGCCGTCGGCCGGCTCGGGGCCGGCGTTCTTCGGCGGGGTCTTGGACTTCAGGTGGTTGGCGACCACCGTGACGACCTTGCCGCCGACCTGGAAGGTCTGCGCGATCGGCTCACGGGCGTTGCCCCAGACCGTCTCGTCGACGACCGTGACGCTGTCTCCCTTCGGGGTGGCCGCGGCCTTCTTGTAGACGATCGCGCTCGTGATGTAGTCGGTGATCGCCGGGTTGTCCAGCGCCTTGGGCGTGCGGACGTAGTCCCACACCTCGGAGCCGGCCGCCTGGTTGAGCCCGGCCACGAGGTCGGCGAGCGCGGCGTCGAGGGGCTTGCCGAGCTTCGGGCCGTTCTCGATCTCCATGAGCGAGACGATCTCGGCGTCCAGCCCGTTGATCGCCGCGACGATCTTGGACTTCTGGATCGCGAACTGCTCGGCCGTGGCCGCGCCGCGCGCCGAGGAGTTCTCGCTCGTCAGCGTCGTGAAGTAGTTGTAGACGTTGAACGACGCGACCTGCACGTCGCCGCCGACCGCCGGAGCCGTCGCCGGCCGCGGGTTGAGGGCGGTGAAGGTGGGCTTGTGCGAGGCCGCGCTGCGGTCGTCGATCGGCACGATCGGCTGCAGCCGCCAGTCGTCGAACCCGTACTGGAGGATGCTGCCCTCGGCCGGGAAGCCGACCTTGTCGCCGTTGCGGACGACCGTGTCCTTGGTGAAGTAGGGCTGGTCGCCGGGGTGGGCGGGCTTGGTCGTCACCATCGTGGACCAGCCGTCGTCGAGGAGGATCCGGTTGGCGCGGTTGGCCTTCGCGATGGCCGTCGCCGCGTCACCGGGCCGCGTGGTCTCGGTGCTCTTGACGTTGAGCGCCTCGCCGGCGTTCAGCCAGAGCGTCCCGTAGTTGTAGAGCTGGTGGCTGGAGGCGAGGCGGTAGGTGCCGGTCGGGGCCACGAGCATGTTCTCGTACTGCTCGCGGTCGGCCCCGACCACGGTGTCCGGCAGCGGAGTGGGGGCGGGGACCCCGACGCCGGCGGTGACGACGACCGTGTCGGTGACCGCGGACGGCGAGATCTGGGTCTGACCGGAGTACTCGCTGACCTTGCCGGTCACCGAGACCAGGTCGCCGATGGCGAGCGTGGGAGCCTGGCTGCCCAGGTAGACGAAGATGCCGTCGGAGGCGCCGGGCGTCTTGACCCCGCCGCCGGTGCCCTGAGTCTGGATGACGAAGCCCTTGAACCCACCCGTGCGGTAGTCGGCCGTGACGACTCCCTGCACCGTGACGGTCTGGCCGACGAGGGGCGAGACGTCGGTCGTGCCCTGCACCTGCGCGATCGTGTGGGTCGGCGCCGGCGCCGCCGCGAGCGCGGCGGCCTGCGCGTCGGCGGCCAGGGCGGCGGACGGGGCCTGATCGCCGGAGGAGGCCTGGGGCGCCGGCGTCGCGCTCTGCGCCGTGGCGTCCTGCGTGGTGGAGGCCGGGGCGGAGGACTCGGGGGACGGCTGCGCGGCGGGCTCGGCCGCGTCGGTCGCCGCCGGCGTGCTCTCCGGCGCGGGGGCGGACGTCTCCACGGCCGGCGCGGGAGTCTCCTCCGCGGCGGCGGGGACGGCGGCGAGGGTGCCTGCGGCGAGGGCGACCGAGGTGGCCAGAGCGAGAACGCCGATGCGTCCCCTCCCCCGGATACGGGACGACGGCTCCGTGCGCTCGTCGTCGGGGACGGACTTCATCAGGCTCTCCTCCGATGCGGTTCGAGGACGTTCTCGTGAACGACCGTGCGCGCCCCGGGCCGAGACCGGGACGGTGGTCCCGTCGGGGAGGGGACGCACGCCTGCGACCTTAGAAGAAGCCGGGGACATTCCTCAAGGGTGTTCCCCGGTTCGTCATCTGTCCGTCACCGGGCGGTCCGGATCATCCGGCGGCGGCCCCGCGCTCCTCGAACTCCTCGACCTCGCGCTCCCAGGCGTCGCGCGCGAGGCGGTACCAGAGATAGAACGCGAAACCGGCGAACACGGCCCACTCGACGGCGTAGAAGACGTTCAGCCAGTTGACCGGCGACTGCTCGATCGGGGCGGGCGAGTCGATGCGCGTCAGGCCGCCGAGCGGCTCCGCCGCGGTGAGGAAGGGACGGTAGACGGAGAGCCGTTCGGTGTCGTGCCAGCGGCCGAGCAGCATCGCCGGCGACATCCGGTCCATCCGCTGCGGATCGGCGCGCGGCGGGGCCTTCGCGCCCTCGTCCGGGATCAGCCTGCCCGTCACATCGACGACGGCGCCCGCCTCGCGGGACAGCCGGTCGACCGCGGCCCGGGCCGTCCCCTCGTCCGGTGCCCAGCCGATCGCGACGGCGATCGAGGTGGGCGTCCGCGCGTCCGCGATCCGCAGCTGCCCGGTCACCCAGTAGCCCTCGTCGGCGCCGTTGAACCGGGATCCGACGATGAGGAAGTCGTCGGGGACCCAGGTCCCCCTCGTCGTCGTCTTCTGACCGATCGACGGGGCGGGGAGATACGCCCCCGGCTCGACCACCGAGGTCAGCGGGACGACCTCTTCGGTCGCTCCCGGCGGCGCAGGATCGCTCTCGACCGCACGCCCCAGCTGCCACTGCCCGAGCCAGGCGAAGACGCCGGCGACCACGAGGCAGAGGAGCAGCATCGCGATCCAGCGCCCGCGGAGCATGACCTCGCGCAGAGTCGGCGGGAACTCCTGCAGGGCCGGGGGGACGGGGGCGGTCACGGCGTGGATCAGATCCGCTCGTACGGGGCGAGCACGACCTCGACGCGCTGGAACTCCTTGAGGTCGGAGTAGCCGGTGGTGGCCATGGACTTGCGCAGCGCCCCGATGAGGTTGGCGGTGCCGTCGGCGACCGGCGCCGGTCCGTACAGGATCTCCTCGAGCGTCGCCACGCCGTCGACCGCGACCCGGTGGCCGCGCGGAAGCCGCGGGTGATGGGCCTCGGTGCCCCAGTGGAACCCCTTGCCGGGCGCGTCGGTCGCGCGGGCGAGGGCGACGCCGAGCATCACGGCGTCCGCGCCCATCGCGAGCGCCTTGACGATGTCGCCCGAGGTCCCCACGCCGCCGTCGGCGATCACGTGCACGTAGCGCCCGCCCGACTCGTCGAGGTAGTCCCGGCGCGCTGCGGCGACGTCGGAGACCGCGGTGGCCATGGGGGCGTGGATGCCGAGGGTCGCGCGCGTCGTCGAGGCCGCTCCTCCGCCGAAGCCCACGAGCACGCCCGCGGCGCCGGTGCGCATGAGGTGCAGCGCGGCGGTGTAGGTGGCCGCGCCGCCGACGATGACGGGGACGTCGAGGTCGTAGATGAACTTCTTGAGGTTCAGCGGCTCTGCCACGCTCGACACGTGCTCGGCCGAGACGGTGGTGCCGCGGATGACGAACAGGTCCACCCCCGCGTCCACCACGGTGCCGTACAGCTCCTGGGTGCGCTGCGGGGTGAGGGAGCCCGCCACGGTGACCCCCGCCTCG
>Ga0164243_10000491_pt1 | contig 73823 bp, 64 predicted proteins | sample OricompcompostOP_FD_108781 | JGI IMG/M metagenome (GOLD analysis project Ga0164243, IMG submission 108781) | Organic Plus compost microbial communities from Emeryville, California, USA - Original compost - Organic plus compost (OP) | ecosystem: Engineered > Solid waste > Mixed feedstock >... | reverse complement strand
ATTAGAAATTGGGGCATTGTCCTTAACCAATTCTTGATTATTTTTGGGGACAGATTGAAAGTTTAGCTACTTAAATTTTCAACCCTCGATTTTCGATTTACACACTTTTAGGGATACTGTCGTTTTAAATTACCAATAATAAATGAGAGCCCGGACCCCTTTTTTTATTTATTAAAAGCTTTTTTGTCTTATAGTTTTGGATAACGTTATCCGTGATTAAAAAAGAGATGCTGCTCAGCGTCGTCGTCCAGTTTTTCAATGTCCTCAATAGATTTAGCAATAGCAAATCCTTGTCCAATGCAGCCAGTTCCCCATCTCCTTAAAACAAAAAAGCGATATTTAAAAATACCGCTTTTTTGTTTTAAGGAGAACGTCGTCATTTTCTTTTGAGACGTCCTCTTTCCTGTTATGTCAGTCTTTGTCGCCTGAGCTGCAATATGGATCGCATTATCCTTTGAGCGCCTTTACCGCTTCTGTAAGCCGTGGGATTACTTCAAAGGCATCTCCTACAATACCGTAATCTGCTGCTTTGAAGAAAGGCGCCTCTGGATCTTTATTGATCACCACAATGGTTTTGCTTCTGTTGACGCCGCCTAAGTGCTGGATTGCGCCGGAAATGCCAATGGCGATATACAGGTTTGGTGCGATCTGAATGCCCGTCTGTCCCACGTGCTCATGGTGTGGCCTCCATCCGTCATCTGCCACGGGTCTGCTGCAGGCGATGGCGCCATGCAGGGCATGTGCCAGATCTGTGACCAGGTTCCAGTTCTCAGGTCCCTTTAGTCCGCGACCGCCGCTGACAACGATCTCAGCTTCTGTCAAAGGTACTTCGCCTTCTACTTTCTGTATCCCGGTAATGGTTACCTTACTGGCCTCAGGATGCAGGTCGAGTGTTAAAACCGCAGCGGTGCCTTCTGTCTTTTCAACCGGATAACTGTTACCGGTCAGCGTAATGACTTTTACCGGTGTATTGATCTTAACATGGGCAAATGCCTTACCGGAAAAAACGACCTTTTTTACGGTAAATCCGTTTTCTGTTTCCGGCAGGGCGACAGCAGCGCTAACCAGTCCGGCTTTAAGGCGAACGGCTGTTCTTGGCGCTAAGGCAACACCATTGGCGTTAGCAGCAAAGATCAGTACTTCCGCGCTGGTCTTGCTTGCAGCCTCGGCTACCGTTTTAGCCAGTGCCTGCGCATCTGCTTTATCGAAGGCCTCATCTGTGGCATGATGGACTGTAGAAAGCCCATAAGTGCCCAGTGCAGCGAGATCTTCACTCAGGTTGCCCAAAACGAGTCCTTCTGCTGTCGTATTTAATTTTTTTGCAAGCGCGGCGCCATAGCTGATGGCTTCCAGCGCTGATTTTTTTATCTGACCGTCTGCGTGGTCAATGTATATTAGAACTGACATCTGTTTAATTGGTGTTGATAAAGTAATTATGGTAAATATTCCCACTGGGCGATCATCAGATCACCTTCGCTTCCTCATGTAACAGGCGGGCCAGTTCGGCTTCCTGTCCGGCTTCTATCATCTTTACGCCGGTTTTAGCAGGAGGTAATTCAAAACTGACGGCCTGGGTCAACTGATCTACCGCTATAGGTTCTACTACCTTGATGGTCTTAGAACGGGCAGCGATCACATTGCGGATGCCTGCCATACGCTGTTTAGCCATACCCTTGGCGCAACTGACCAGCACCGGGAAGGCTACTTCTTCGGTCTGTTCGCCACCTTCAATTTCTTTCACGACGATGGCCTTGCCATCCTGCACCGTTAATTTAGTCGCTACCGGGACACAAGGGATCTCCAGCAACTCAGCTAACATACCGGGAACCGCACCGTCATTAAAGTCGATGGTCTCCTTGCCGGTTAATATCAGGTCATAACTGCCCTCTTTGGCCACAGCTGCCAGTTGGGTGGCAACGCTGAAGCTATCAGTGGGCTTACAGTTTACACGGATGGCCTCATCACCACCCAGCGCAAGGGCTTTACGTAAAATAACATCTGCCCCGCTTTCATCCACGCTTACCAGGTGAATAATTGTATCAGGTGCTGCTTCTTTCAATTCTATAGCACGAACCAGCGCGTACCACTCATCATATGGATTAACGATCCACTGAACGCCGTCTTCATTGAAGGCGGTATTCTCGTCTTTGAAGGTGATTTTGGCGGTGGTATCAGGTGCTTTGCTTACCGCAACTAAAATTTTCATGGAAAAATAAAACTATTTATTATAAAAATTGTTAAAATGATGGTTTCAAATATAGTACAAAACTCCAATTTAGGCTTACGAATTCCGTAAATATTCAGGGCAGAGGCCTAATTTTGTTTTATGGACAGAATGGAACAATTGCGGACGCTCCTGGAACAGAGCCCTAAAGACAGTTTTTTAAGACACGCGCTGGCGCTGGAACTCCAGAAAACAGGAGAAGACGGGGCGGCCATCAGGCAGTTGGAATCTTTATTGACAGATGATCCCGGCTATGTCGGCTCTTATTATCAGCTGGGCAAGCTCCTGGAAAAGACCGGAGATGAGCAAGGTGCCATCCGCTGGTATGAGCAGGGGATGAAACAGGCCAGGGCGGCCGGTGAATCCAGGGCCTATAATGAACTGCAGTCGGCCCTGGAAGAACTTACCTTTTAAGGTGATCAATGATTTTCCCATTGCTTTTACTATTATTTTTTGAATGTTTTTACAGCCGTATTTAGCCGTTGAATAGAAAATGTTGTAAATTGAGCATACATTAAATTCAAATGCTATGATTAAAATTCAGGAACTTAAACAGGGTGATTTTGTAATAGCCGTATTTGAAGATGTGGAAAGAAGGGGTAGGGTGGCCGAAACCGCTCCGGATGAAAAGAAGGCGCGCGTTATTACAGAAAACGGTAAACAGGACTTTTGGTATGATGTCGAAAATGTATTCGGGATTGCCTTATCCGACGCTGAAATGGGACGCTTCGGATTTGACAAGGAGATCCTGCCTGACGGTGCTATCAAGTACAAGAAGAATGCTTTCCGGCTGGTAATCCCCAGAGAAAACGATTTCTCAGAAGTAGAGATGTGGTACAGGGAAGACATCCGTAAGAACCCGAATGTTCATTACGTGCATCAGCTGCAGAACCATTTTCACCAGATGACAAAGATCTATCTGGAAGAAGTAGCGGGTACGACCGTTATTTGATCCGGCACTCCCCGGAGCAATGTTCGCGCCTCATTTATGAATGATTCATTTAAAGGCTGCCTGGAGATTATTTCCTTTAAAAATAGCCTCCAGGCAGCCTTTTTAATAATAAACCTGCTTTATTTTCAATTGCAGCCATTTTCAGGCGTAACTGTATCCTGCTATATGACCGCCTGTCAAAAAATCTTCTTTTGATTGCCGGAATTACCTCATCTTTAGTAGCTGAAAACTATATGCCCATGTCTGACAATGTATTATCGATTCAGCATCTGTCTAAAAGCTACGGATCCCTGCTTGCCCTGGCGGCTGTTTCTTTTGAAGTGCCTAAGGGAAGTATTTACGGTATTTTAGGACCCAACGGCAGTGGAAAGACGACGCTTTTAGGGATCTTAACTGATGTATTGCGCCCGGACAGCGGGCAGTTCATGTTATTGGACCAGGCAGATCCTGCTTTGGCCCGCAGGAAAATAGGAACCCTGCTGGAAACGCCGAATTTTTACCCCTATCTGTCCGCATATAAAAACCTGGAGATCAGCGCTGCCATCAAAGGGGTCAGCCAGATGGAGATTGACCGGGTATTAGACCGCGTAGGTCTGTTGGCACGCAAGCACAGTAAGTTCAGTACCTTTTCGCTGGGCATGAAGCAGCGTCTTTCCATTGGAGCAGCGCTGCTTGGCGATCCTGAAATGCTCATCCTGGATGAACCTACCAATGGTCTGGATCCTAACGGCATCGCAGAAATAAGAGATCTGATCAAGGGATTGTCCCGCGAGGGAAGAACGGTTCTTATGGCCAGCCATCTGCTGGACGAGGTAGAGAAGGTCTGTACGCATGTGGCCATTATTAAAAACGGAAAATTGCTGGCCAGCGGCAGTGTCGGAGAAGTCCTCGCCAGCGAGGATGTTATCGCACTTCGGGCCGCAGATCTTGATCAGCTGGCCCAAATCCTGCCCGGCGTAAAAGGCTACGTGTCTTTGGAACGCAAAGACGGCCTGATATTGCTGCATGCGGATCTGGGCATAGGCAGCCTGGAAGATATCAACCGTTATTGTTTTGAAAATGGTGTAACCCTTGAACATTTAACGCTTCAACGCACTTCGCTGGAAGCAAAATTCCTGGAGATCACCCATTAACTTTATTGTAAATTATAGCTTGACAATACGCTTTAAAACGAACGTTATGTTGAAAAATCTTTCTATTGAATGGTTGAAACTTAAGAGCTACCGGACCTTTTGGTGGTTGATGGGTTTGTTTGTGCTCTGCCTGGTCGGCAGTAATTATATTACTTATCAGCTCAAGGCGGTTACTTCTGCCCAAAGCCGTGGGGGGCTTGATATCCTGATGGGGAATCCCTTTGGATTTCCGGACGTCTGGCAGTCGGTGAGCTATGTCAGCAGTTTTGTACTTTTTTTGCCCGGGTTTTTAATGGTCATTCTCATTACCAATGAATATAATTTTAAAACTCACAGGCAGAACATTATAGATGGTATGCGCCGCCAGGAATTCGCGCTGACGAAGATCCTGCTGGCCATATGCCTGAGCGTGTTGTCCACGCTGCTGGTGTTTTTAATTGCAGCGGCTACCGGGCTGATCAGCGGCGGCGGCTTCAGCCTTAGCGGATCCGTATATATATTTTATTTTTTATTACAGGCACTGTCCTACACCCTGGGAGGATTGCTATTAGGGACTTTGTTGAAAAAGTCCGGCCTGTCTATTGCGATATATTTAATATATATCGCGTTTATTAAAAACCTCATCGCGCTATTGGCGGACCGCTATCTGGGAGGTATTGGCAGTTATACGCCTATTAAAAGTTCGGATCACCTGATTCCGCTTCCGTTTTTTAAGCAGGTGACACGGCAGTTAATGACCCCACCGGACCTTACCTGGCTGTTGATCATGACGGCGATTTATCTGGCCGGTTTTTACTGGCTTACATTACAAAAATATAAGACACAGGATCTGTAGCCGTCTGTTCGGGGCATATGGCCGCGCCAAAATATGCATACTTTCTGCTAACTTTTATGCAAGGGTTGCCAGATAAGTGGTGTAATTTCATGCTTTGATATAAGGATCACAAGACCCGGATGAATAAATGCATACGGATATCTCTGCTGATTATTATATACATTTTTAAACGCACAATGTACTGAAGCATGAACAAGAACAGCGCCCTGATAAAAAATCTGCCGAAGCTTTCGACCCTTGTACTGGGTATGGCCCTGGCAGGTATTTCCTGCAGTCAGAAAACACCTCCTGCTCCTAAGCCTTATGGTGCTCTTCCCTCACAGAACCAGATGGAATGGCAGCAAAACAATGTGTATGCCTTTATTCATTTTGGATTAAACACCTTTACGGATAAAGAATGGGGATATGGAGATGAAGACCCTGCTTTATTTAATCCTGAAAAGTTCGATGCCGATCAGATCGTTAAAAGTATTGCGCAGGGCGGCTTTAAAGGTATTGTGCTGACCTGTAAGCACCATGACGGCTTTTGCCTCTGGCCTACTAAAACCACAACACATAATATTACCCAGAGTCCGTTCAGAAATGGCAAGGGAGACCTGGTAAAAGAAATTGAACAGGCCTGCCGTAAATACGGTCTCAAGTTTGGCGTGTACCTGTCCCCCTGGGACAGGAATGCGTCTAACTATGGCAGCCAGGCGTATGTCCAGATGTATCGTGCCCAGTTAACCGAACTGTTGACCCAGTACGGCGATATTTTTGAGATCTGGCATGATGGGGCCAATGGCGGTGACGGCTATTACGGAGGCGCCAGAGAACGCAGGAATATTGACCGTTCAACTTATTATAACTGGCCAAGTGTCTGGGCGCTGGAAAGAAAGCTTCAGCCTAAGGCGCTGATCTTTGGCGATATCGGTGCAGACTTACGCTGGGTCGGTAACGAGCGTGGTTATGCCGGAGATCCTTGCTGGCAGACGTTTACACCGGTCTCTAATGAACCGGGTAAAGCGCCTTCCAACGGAACGATTAAAAGCGAGCTGTCCACCAACGGGACCAGAAACGGTAAATACTGGATGCCGGCGGAAGTGGATTTCTCCATCCGCCCGGGATGGTTCTGGCATGCCAGTCAAAATGATCAGGTGCGTTCTGCCTTAAATCTGTGGGATCATTATTTTCTTTCTGCCGGCAGAGGGGCATCGATGTTGCTCAATATCCCGCCCGACAAAGACGGCCTGGTCTATAAGACCGATTCAATTCAGCTGAAACTATTCGGAGATATTCTCAAAGAGACCTTTGCCAGGGACCTGGCTAAAGGCGCTACTGCAACTGCGTCTGATGTTCGCGGCCAGGACGACAAAGACTATGGCGCAGGCAATCTGCTTGACGGTGATCAGTTCAGTTATTGGTCAACAGATGATAATATCCATACGCCTGAGGTGACGATACAATTAAAAGGACAACAGACTTTTGATATTATACGGCTCAAAGAAAACACCAAACTGGGACAAAGGATCGATTCTCTTGAGGTGGACGCCTGGATGGATAATGACTGGAAGAAACTGGCCGGTGCTAATTCCATCGGCTCTAACCGGTTGATCCGCCTGCCGTCAAAAATTACGACAGACAAGCTACGTATAAGAGTCGTTGCGGCGCCGGTTTGTCCGGCACTTAGCGATGTGAGTCTATTTAGTCAGGCCCCGCTGGTGGACCAGCTGCAAAAAGAGGCGCAGGCGGCCGGTGCTACCCAAAAGGCGCAAGCACAAAACTGGAAAGTGGCCCAGCCTCAGGGCGGGGCTGTCAATAGGATCATAGACAATCAACCTGCAACGGTCTGGCAGGCGGCTGCCGGCGGGGAGAAAACGGCCGTCGTTTTAGACGCCGGTAAGGCACGGTCCGTACTGGGGTTAAATTACCTGCCGCCCGCAAATAGCCAGGGCGCGATCGACAAATATAATATTTATGTTAGCAGCGATGCTAAGGCCTGGCAGAGGGTTGCGGGAGGGGAGTTCTCTAATATACTGGCAAATCCGGTAATGCAGGCAGTGCATTTTTCCACGCCGGTGGGCGCGCGGTATATCAAGCTGGAAGCGTTGCACACCGTAGATGGCAAGCCAGCTGCCATTGCCGGACTAAGTGTGCTGGAGCAATAAGGCGGCAAATACCAGTATTATACAAATGCAAAAGAGGTTGTCTGCAAAAAAACAGGCAGCCTCTTTTGCATTTAAAATACAAAATACTATGTCCGGTTGAAAAAATAAGTTAGCTTGCTATAGTAATTGTAATTATGCAGGCGGTTACTGATTAATCAAAGGTATCCTTAACTTTGAGGCAGTATAAGCAGAATTAAACTTTCTTGTAAATTGTTTTATGGAGATCACCCTGAAAAATATTATCCCTGTTCCCCTTAAAGAGAACCTGGAAAAACGTCCCTCCGAGGTCTGGCATAATGAGATCAGCTTTAGCCCCGCAAAAAAAGTGAAGATTAAAGCGCCAAGCGGGACCGGCAAAACAACGCTTGTCCATTTTCTGTATGGGCTGCGTTCGGATTATACGGGACAGTTGAGCTGGGACGGGAAGCCCTTGCAGGGGCTGGATTCTGATAAGGTGGCCGGCTACCGGCAAAAGCAGATCAGCATCGTCTTTCAGGATCTGAGATTGTTTGCACATCTGACGGCCAGAGAGAACATCGAACTCAACCGGGTACTGCAAGAGCCCTATTATCCCACCGGCGTTATTGAAGATATGGCCGCTGAACTACAGGTGGACCATATCCTGCATCAGGAGGCGGGGATTTGCAGTTATGGAGAACAGCAGCGCATTGCTATTATCCGGGCGCTTGTGCAGCCTTTTTCCCTGCTCGTCATGGACGAGCCCTTCAGCCACCTGGACCAGGAAAATACAAAGAAGGCGGCTGCTTTAATAGAGCGCGAATGCGAAAAGAGAAGCGCCGGCTTTGTATTGACGGATCTGGATGAGGATTCATTTTTCAACTATAATACCTATCTTAATCTATAGGTCATATTGTACATATGCTGAATATATTATTAAAGAAGATCATTAAGACAGGTGCAGGCAGGTTCAGGTATATCCTGGCAATGGTCGGGCTGACAGTGGCCCTGCTGCTGATCCTGGCCGCTGTTCAGCTGCAATCCAATTATTGGCAGCTGCTGCATGGAAATAACGCGCAGGACAGCATTGCCAATTTTCTGGTCATTAATAAAGTGGTTACCAATCAGAATGCCGGAAATACCAATCTTTCTGAACAAGACATTCAGGATTTAAAGCAGCAGCCTTTTATACAAGGGGTGGGTGTCGTGACTCCCAGCCGGTTTAAAGTGGCTGCCAGCGGCGGAAGCGCCATGCCTTTTTATACAGATATGTTCTTTGAAAGTGTGCCGGATCAATTTTTGGATATCACCGGCGCTGACTGGAAATGGGATGATCATTCCCAGTTCATTCCTATTGTCATTCCCAATCAGTTTCTGGACATGTATAATTTTGGGTTTGCCAAGTCTCAAAACCTGCCACAACTTTCCCATGAACTGGTCAGAAGTATCCCTATCCGTATCGATATACAGACGCCTGCCGGCCAGAAATCTTTTTATGCCAAAGTAGCGGGATTCAGTGATCGCATTTCTTCTATCCTGGTGCCACAGGCATTTATGGAGTGGGCCAATGAGCATTTTGCCACGGAGCCGCCCAAAGGGGCCTCAAGGGTTATTATCCGGACCGACGATCCGAGTAATCCCAAATTGATCCAATACCTGGACAGCCATCAGTTGGCCACTGATCTGGAAAAAACCCGTTTCAGTAAGTACCGGCAGATCGTCGGCTTTGTGGTACAGATTTCCGGATTTACCGGCCTGGCCATGTTCTTATTTGCATTATTGATATTTAGCCTGTTTATAGAATTGACCATTGCCAGTTGCCGGGAGGAGATCGGTCTGCTGGTGACCTTAGGCGCTTCTCCCAGGCAACTGCGAAAGTTTCTGATGAAAACCTTCTATCCGGCCAATATGGTGATCGCCCTTATCGTCCTTGTTATATTATCCATCCTCCAGTGGTTACTCTCAGGGCTGTTAAGCCATGAATCTATGGTAGTCAGTCCTTTTATCTCCCTATATACCATCGCCGGGGCTGTCATTGTTCTGGTCATCCTGTGGTGGGTGCATGTAAGGACCATCAGAAGGCAGATTTCCGGCACCAGATAATGCGTAACAGAAAGCCGGAGTGCTTATCAGAAATGGATCTAGCTCGTTCAAACCCTATCAAAAAGAACGGTTACAAGGCGAAAATCCTCTTTTTTATCACTGTTTATGGGCAGAGAACCCTTCTTTTTGAATAATTTAATATTATATTTGACGGGTCGTTTTGTGAACAGCTGTTCGTTAACGGGCTTTTTTAAGCCCCGGGCAGCGCAAAATGACTTTTTAATTTATAAAACAGACAATGGCTAAACAACTAACGTTAGAACAGATTCAGAATTTTAAAGGGAAGTACCCAAAGCAGATCTGGTATATGTTTTTGGTGGAGATGTGGGAGCGTTTTTGCTTTTACGGCATGCGTGGGGTACTGACGATATTTATGGTCGACCAGGTGGCGGGCGGACTCGGGCTCTCGGAGAGGAGCGCCAATCTGCAGTACGGCACGATTCAGGCCTTTGTATATGCTTTTACATTCGTTGGGGGACTTTTTGCAGACAAGATTCTTGGATTCAAAAGGTCCCTTGTCTTTGGTGCCCTTGTGATGATCGCCGGTAACTTTATTATTGCCGTTAATCCACATACTTTCTTTTATCTGGGGATCACTTTCAGCGTGATCGGGACCGGATTTTTCAAACCGAATATAACCTCTATGGTAGGTTATCTGTATAAAGACGGGGATCACCGCCGGGATGCCGGGTTCAGCCTCTTTTATTCCGGTATCAATATGGGAGCGCTATTAGGAGGCGCCGTTTGCGTGTATTTAGGTAAATCACCGGAATATGGATGGGCCTATGCGTTTATGGCAGCAGGGACTGTTATGATCATCGGGCTGGTCACTTTCCTGCTGACAAAAAAATATATTCAGCCTATCGGTAATAAACCAGGTACAGCAGAAGAACTGCATCTGGTGGAAATGGACCAGACCCAGCAGGTCGTGGAAGCCGACATTAAACCCGTCAAGGCGAAGGGGTGGTGGAAAGAATATCTGGTGTACGCCGGAGCTGTAGCCAGTATTCCGCTTATTTTGATCCTGATCAAAAATGAGAACTTTACTACGGTATTTATGTATTCTCTGGCTGTAGTAGCAGTGCTATACTTTCTTTTTGAGCTTTTTCGTCAAAAAGAAGTGGGAGCTAAACCTAAATTGATTGCTGCTTTTATTTTCATCTTCTTTTATTTTGTATTCGAGACCTTTTTTGAACAGGCGGGCGGCTCTCTGGCGATCTTCGCTGATAAGAACCTGCATCATACGATGCTGGGTTTTTTGACGATCGATCCGAATATCGTCAATAACTCTGCAAACTCTTTCTTTGTCTGTATTTTTGGCGCCTTAATGGGCCTTTTTTGGTTGTGGCTGGCCAAACACAAGAAAGAACCCAATACCATTAATAAATTCGGGATCAGCTTCCTGTTAATGGCGCTTTCTTATTATTTATTCTATTATCTGCGCTTTACGGCAGATGAAAATGGTCTGACTTCATTGGGAATATTTACCCTGGCTTATTTTGTGATCTCTATATCAGAACTCTGCCTCTCGCCGATTGGCATGTCAATTGTTACAAAACTGTCGCCTAAGAAGCTGCAGGGTGTAATGATCGGCATGTGGTTCCTGGCCAGCGCCTATGGGCAATATGGGGCCGGACTTTTAGGGGCGAGTATGTCCGCGGCGGAGCCGGCTAAGGCCGCACATATGGCTACCGCAGGTGAGATCATACAGCAGAACTTTGAGCGTTTGAACAGCTATACAGACGGATATAAGCAAATGGCTATTTACTCTCTGGCAGCTGGTATACTGCTCATCGCCTGTGCATCTTTAATCAAGAAATTAATGCGTGGTGTACGCTAAACAGATTTGAATGTTATCTAAACGGATCGGGTTTTACATAGGTTTGGTCGTAGGTATGGGACTGTTGCAGGCTTCGCCTGCATTAGGACAGAAAAAGCTGATGGATAAACTGATCCATAAATTTTTGTCCAACGATAAAGACACCGTCAAGAAAAATACTTTTTTCCCTTTTCCGGTTGCATCTATGTCGCCGGAAACCGGGCTGGAGTATGGCGTAGCCGCACTCTATTCTTTTTACTTAGATAAGCTCGATACCGTAACGCGGGTGTCCACCATTAATATAATGGCGACGCATACCACCCATAATCAGTCCAAAGCAAAGATCGTGTCTGATATATGGAGCCGGAATAACCAGTATCATTATAGTTCAGAACTCAGGTATTGGGACTTCCCTTACAGTTTTTACGGAATTGGTGCCAATACCCGCAAAGCGGGGAAAGAATTTATCAATGAAAAAAGAGCCCGGCTGGCCTTTGCTGCCGATAAACTGGTGGCACCTGATTATTATATAGGATTGCAAACAGGGTTTGAGTATTTTAAAAATGAGGGTACAGACCCCGGCGGCATCTATTCCTCCAGATCATATTACGGTAAGCCGGGAGGCAAAAGGATTTATTTCGGCCTCAGGCAAACCTATGATACCAGAGATAAAGTGACTTATACAACACAGGGGCTCTATGGTAGCCTGCAGGCCAATTATACCCCTGACTTTTTTAAGGGCGAACAATACAAAGGCTGGAACCTGGCTTTTGACGGACGGTATTTTAAATCATTAAATGATAAAGTGCTACTCGCCTTTAACGGCGTTTACCAGGGGATTTACGGCAGTAATGTTCCGTTTTACCTGCTGTCTCAACTGGGAGGAGAGAATATCATGAGAGGATATTATCAGGGGCGGTTCCGGGACCAGAATATGGCCGCCTTACAGGCAGAGATCAAATATCGTTTTGTTCCCCGCTTTGCCCTTGTCGGTTTTGGGGGCGCAGGCACAGTCTTTGGCGAAGATCCGCTTACCGTCCACCATTTTAAGCCCAATTACGGGGCGGGTATCCGTTACTTCTTTGACCTGAATAAAGACCTTTCGCTGAGAATCGATTATGGATTTGGAGAGAAGCGCCCGGGAGAGGGCCGCTTGTCCGGATTCTATTTTTCTATGAACGAGGCTTTCTAAACAGGCAAATATTGCCTGATAACGCATACAATTTTCCTGTATACGGAGTGGAGCTTACCGGTCATAATTACAGTGAGCTCTACCCGGACTTATTGAACCGAAAGCCAGGTATTGCCCCCGGCCGGTATTTTCACAGTGACTTTAATTTCATAGTGACGGTTCAGTGTATATTTTGCCGGACGCTTCCCCTGTGTGGTTACTACTGCAAGGTCCGTCAATCCACTGTAATATAAAGGCAAAGTAACCGTTCTTGTTATATCCTCTTTTAACGGGTTGTACAGCATTACAAGCGCTTTGACAGTTAGGGAGGGATTGACATGCATGATCCCATCCCAGTCTCTGCCATCTGCACGCCGTAAATGAATAATATCTGAATTCAGGATATCCCTGTATTTTTTATACCAGTTAATTATACCGGTCACAGCCTGTTTCGTTTGCGGTGTGTCATAGAGCCGCGGGCCGCGGTAGCAGGCCTGAACTCCTGCGCCGTAATACTGCATCATTAATTGCTTATAGTCCTTTAGATGATCCGAGAGCGGCTCAAGGACGGCCCCAGCTCCTCCTCCCTGGTATTTGGTAAGCGGGACAAATCCCCAGCTCATAGAAGGTGTCTTTTCCCATAATCCGTCATAAATATTCTGGCGGTTTAGGATCTTTTGCTCCTGTCTTGGCAAGGAGAAGTTGACTTCCCGGTAACCCAGTGAAATTTTGTTTGTTCCGCTCAAAAAATACCAGTCTGGCGCATTGACATAAACTCCCTGTTCACTGCACCAACGGTAAAAATCTTTGGCGAGTGCCATTTGTTTCCATTGACTGTCGGCTAATCCCTTGTGCCCCGGATGCGTAGCGGAGGCACACAGATCGCCGGGATAGGGGCCATCATTTTCAAAAATGTCAAATCCCGTGTAACGGATAAAGTGTCTTAATTTTTTCAGGTAAGCCAATCCCCACTGGCTGCCCAGACAAGGTGCATGGCCAAAGAAGGCCCCCACATCCGGCTTTCCGGTGACGGGATCAATGACATCATCACTGTCACTGATCCTTCTGGAGCTAAATAGCGAATAACCGCCGATCATAATTCCTTTACTATGCGCATAAGCTGACAGCTCTTTCCATTTCTGAAGGTTGGCCACAGAGGTATCTTCCATATTGCAATGGCTGCCAAAACTCAGGATCACAGCTTCATATCCGGTGGCGGCACACTGATCAATGGCATTTTTTACCTCCTCGTCGTTTTTACTGATCAGGTGCATAAATATAGGATTCTCAGTGGTCCATGGCGCGACTGTCCGGTACATTTTTCTGATACTCAGCCCTCTTCTTTCCCTGTCGTAGCTGTCCATTAGCAGTTCGTAGCTCCTGACAGAGTTGAGTGCCCTGCCGCTTTCCAGTTGGACAGCGGTGACATCTGCGGGATATACTTCCAGCAGACAGGGGGTCTGGTAACTATAGTTTACCTGGGAAGTATATGTGCTGTCTGCCTTCCAATGGGTTGTTTGATCACTGATGTCATAGCGCATTGAGTTGTTGAACGCATAATCTGTTTCTATATATAATCCGTGTTGTTTTGCCATTTGTTCAATGGAACCAAACACGGCACTCTCTTCTTCGACTATCGCCAGTGTCTCATTGACAACTTTGCCAATGGTGATCTTGTGCTTACTGTTGTTTTCGACCGAGACCCATTTGGCAATGAGCGGTAATCCATCATAGAGGTCATAGTGAACCGTAACAGTAATATTTTCCAGACCCGGATTGCCGGACCCAAAGACAAAAGCAAGCGATTTGCCGGTAGGTTGCTGCTTATGCATTGCCCATCCTTTGGGCTTCCATTGGATAAAAGGCCTAAGGTCTGTGACGCGGTAGGAATGCAAGTGGAAATCATTCTCGTGCGCTTTTAATAGATCCAGGTCTGAAGGCCGTAAGTAGGCCTTTTGCTTTTCGCCATATAATCCGCCTATGTTATAGCGTGTTCCCTCTATTTCAACGATCGCTTCTGGCATATTTGCCCTTAATAATTGTTGTCCGGTAGACAGGTTGGTATAATCAAAACATGTTACATTGGGGCGTATGCGGAAAGCTCTTCTCAGAAGACCGTTGGTTAGAATAATATTTTTTCCATCCTCGCTTTTATACACGGCCGATTTGACCGGACAGGGCGTAACCAGCCAGTCATTGGCAGCCATTTCCATATCATTTTTAGGATATACGGGGAGTTGTGGCTGCCCGTTAGATGGTCTGTTGCAAAGCAGTAAAACTATAAGTATCCATACCCACCTTTTCATTGTTTTATATTTTAATTGAGTACCTGAGATGCTGAACCGACAGGGCTCTGTGAAGCAAATGGATGCTAAGATAAGCAGATCAGCTTAGCTTGTTGCAGAACTGATGTATTTTATCTTAGCGGCAGTGGCTGCTGACGAATTAAGTGATAAAAGAGGCCGTATCTGAAGACGGCAACAAGATGGGTTAAACTGTCATATATAATGATCTACTAAAAGAGCTGTTCTGTTACTTATCAAACGACCAGATGTTGATTAGGTCGCCGTCATAGGTTCTTAACGTGATCAAGAGTTCTGTTGTATAGCTAAGAGAATATTGCCTGACCAGTTCTTTTAACTTTTGTGTATCACCCGTATATTGATAGATGAAATTTTTGGTGAATGGGTAGCCTTTGTCTGGCTTTTGCTCAATTTCACCATTATCGGTAATGAAAAACATACCATAGTTACCCGGATAGTAGGTTTGTATGGAAGCCCCGGCCTTTTTTAAGTCCTGTAAAAAATTATTAATGGTGGGGATAGCTGTGGAGCTGTAGTAATGAATACGCCCGAATATTGAATTGAGCGGTATTTTATTTAATGTATTTTCCGTTACTGTTATTGATGTGTCTTTCTCCAGTTTTAAATTATAGGCCTTGTCACTGACGGTAAGTTTACCCGGAACCGACCGGTCTTTTAATTTTACCGATAAATTGTAGATGCCGTTTTCCAGGTTACCGATACGGACCGTCGTTTCCAGCGGGGTGTTGGAGGGCGGGGTATCCGGCGTATTATATAAGTTAAGTTTAATGTCGTGACCCTTTTTCAATACTTTATTCTGTAATTTGAAGGCAACCTTTTCTGCAAAATCATTTGAATGAAACTGCAATAACAGGATCCTGTTATTGTCTGAGATCTTTTCAGATAGAGTAAGCGCCAGATGGTAAGTAAATAATTGCTTTGGTGACCGGTTACAGCCAGTGGATAATATGATTGAACCAGATATCAGTAATAATCTGCAAAGGCCCTTTTTAAGTGAAAAAGTCCGCATTTTGATGCTGTTTGGGAGTTTCTAAAATTGTGCTTTTTTAGTTGTTTTTTTGTTAAATGAAGGAGCGTGGCCATTTGCTTTTAGATGAGAACTTATCTTAACTTTGAGCCATGGAAGCAATCCTGCATGAAAAGTCCTTAGGTGTTGACTTTTATATAAATAAGATTGAGACAGCGTTTAGTTTTAAGGGGACGCGCCCCACCAGATTGCTGTATCACCGAATGCTCATCCTGGAAGAGGCCGCCTCTATTGTGAAAATTGACTCGGAAAGGATTGCTATTAAAGCTAATGAAGTTTTACTGGCTGCGAAAGGGCAGGTAATCCTGTTCGCAAATGATTGTCAGATCAAAGGTTATGAGATTATGTTTACAGACGGTTTCTGGGAAAAGGCACCCCAAAGCGCCAGTAATTGTAAATCGGTTTTATTTGACCAGAAGGCGAGTAATCAAACGCTGCCGATAGGGCCCTGTGAATTGCCGGATTTAAAGAATCTGTTGAAAATGTTATATGAGGATTTCCATAAGCCTCCGTTTACCAATAAGGCGGATGTTCTGGCTGCCTATCTTAAAATCCTCATGATAAAAATTGCCAATATTAATTATTCAGCTCAGCAGCGCTATAGTGGTTATGACAAGGATATTTTTCTGGAATTCCAAAATCTGATCTCGTTAAATTATAAGGAAAGCAGAGAGGTAAGCTTTTATGCTGAAAGTTTGCATGTCTCCGCTAAACAGCTTTACGAGATTTGTCAAAGGCAGGCAGGTCTCAGTCCCAAGAAGCTTATTTCTTCTAAAATAATAGAGGAAGCAAAACGGCTTCTTCAGTTCAGCTCAATATCTATCAAAGAGATCGCCTTAACCATGAATTTTATGTCCAATGAGCAGTTCAGTCATTTTTTTAAAAAGATATCAGGAATGTCACCGCAAAAATATAGACTGTCGGTTCAATAATATGGGGATTTTGACATTCGAAAGTAGAAAACTGTCATTTCATGGAGGGATTGCAATCGTAATTTTGTAAAAACAATTTTACTATGAGGATACAATACCCTAAAACAGTAGCCGGTATTACCATTCCGGACAGCACTATTGCAATGCAGGCTGCGGATCTGTTGATGACGCATGGAAACGAATTTCTTTTTAACCATTCTTTGCGTGTCTTTCTTTTCGCTTCTTTAAATGCACAAAGAAACCCGGTTGAGTATGACCCGGAACTCTTATTTGTTGCTTCTGTGTTTCATGATTTAGGATTAACCAAAAAATACAGCAGCCCCGATCTGCGATTTGAGGTAGATGGAGCCAATGCTGCCAGGGATTTTTTGAAGGGACATGGTTTGCCCGAAAGAAGCCTGCAACGGGTATGGGACACGATAGCACTGCATACCACTATAGGGATTGCAGAGCACAAGGAAGCAGAAGTAGCGCTTATGTATGCTGGCGTGGGACTTGATGTCATGGGGGAAGGTTATGAACACCTGCGGGAGGAACACCGGGAGCAGATCGTATCGCTGTTCCCGAGAACAGATTTTAAAAATAAAATAATCCCTGCATTCTTTTCCGGATTTGAACATAAGACGGATACCACCTTTGGTAATATCAAGGCCGATGTATGCGCTTTTATGATCCCCAATTTTCAAAGAAAGAATTTTTGCGACTGCATTTTGCATTCCCCCTGGGAAGATTAGTCAGATGTTCTTTGGCAATGGATTTGACTTATCGGGCAAAGAAAAAGGCAGCTACACCAGAATGTAACTGCCTTTTTAGCTATAGTTTAATCCTAATGAAAGTTGATCTTTACAGAGCCTCCGCTGGTTCTTGCATCCAGGGAAGGTCCGCCGCCATTAAGATGGCCTGTAGCGTGGTCTTTTTGTTTATTGATCTGCACATCAATATGGTTGGCCTGCCCAACGCTGACAGATGAGCCTTTCAGATCAAAATCCATCTTGGCTGCGTTAGGAACGTCTAGCCTGATGCTGCCGCCACTGGTAGACAGGCTGGCAGCTTTTTCAAACGTTGTAAAGGTGGCTTCAATGCTTCCTCCACTTGTACTGGCATTCAGGGAAGCTGCAATATCAGATAAGTCTATATTGCCACCGCTGGTGGATACACTCAGGTCTCCTGAAACAGCTGAACTTTGGATATTACCACCGCTGGTGTGCATTTCAATAGTCCCCTCCAGGTTTTCCATTTTGATATTGCCACCGGAGGTATTTGCTTTGATATCGCCATGGCTGTTGCTGGCAAGAATGTTCCCACCGCTGGTACGTCCTAAAATCTGCCCGGAGAGCTCGCTAAACTTGATATTTCCGCCACTGGTCGCAAAATTCTGTGTTCCTTTCAGACCGCTCAGCTGAATATTTCCGCCACTGGTTTTTAACGCAGAGGAGACATTTTTGTTGACATGGATGATATAGGAGATGGTCACTGCATTTTTCCATCCCAGCGATTTTTTGCGTTTACAGATCGCTGAAAGATTACTGCCGTCTTTACCGACAGAAAATTCATAATCCCGCTGTAGGATATCCATGATCTCCTCCTTTGAATAATTCTTGCCGTTATTGCCTCTGCCTAATACTTCTATGGTCGCCTGACCAGCCGCGTCACCATCGACAGAAATATTTCCGCCACTGGTAACCGCCTCAATGCCTTTAATAGAGGAGGCATCGAAGCTTTTGGTCATCAGGCTGATTTCCTTACTTTGCCCCCCAAAATTTACGCCGTTAGACTCTACACTGATACAGGAAAGTGTCACTGCAATAAGCGCAGCCGCAAGAATTGAAAACTGTAGTTTTTTCATTATTCGTTTTTGTATGATTGTCTAAATTTTAGTTCAAATATTTCAATGTATTCAGGTTGCCAAAGAAAGGCCAAATGATTAAGTAATTGATTATCAGCTGTTGGTAAAAAAACCTTCTTCACCGGACTGTACGATAACGATACAATCGATGTACGTTTATAATACACCATGGCACGTCCTAAAAAAGTTGGGGGCCACTTCATACAGATCTGTCTGTCAAAAGTAGGTATTTTGGCCGCAATCCCTGCAATATCAAAAAATACAATTAACAGGAAAACCTTGATAGACAAATCTCAGGTGTTGCTATTATAAAAGAATCTTTTTACCCCGCTTTGGGAAAATTAAACGGACGCCTAACTGATTTTGCTGCCGCAATTCCTTGTGAATGGTTTGTTCATTACTGCCGGCCGGTTTAATATGCGCAATAATCACGGGCAGATTCTGAATAGGGTGCCGGTCGCCGCCGCCACCGGCCAGGCTATCTAACTGAGCTAAATTCTTCATTAAAAGCGTAGGTTTTAAATGGCCGAAAAGGTGCTCATCTGGCTGTTGATCCGGAAAAGAACATTCAATGGAGATCCCTTTTAGCTGACCTGCTTTAAGAAGAGGAGCTACGGCTGTCCATAAACCACTTAACTTATGGCTTTGTTCGATCTGGTCATCTCCGGTATCACCTAAGTATAAGAAATAATTTTGCCGGCTTTTTACCAGATAAGCTGTACTTCGTCCCGGGACAGCATGACTTAACTCAAAGGCGGTCACCTGCATCGCGGTGCCCTTGATCGCTGTAGGTTGCATTTCCTTGAGCCTTACGTAATGGTATTTCTTGAGCGCAGGCTGCTCTCCTTCATCGGCAAAATTAGCCCAGCTGCTCCAGGTAAAATACTTGGTTTTAAGCGTTTTAATAGTAAAAGGCAGACCATATATGTCTTTACGGCTGTCATCGGGTGAATTAATGATAAGACCGGATACGTGGTCAAGATGCGGATGTGTGATCAAATAGGCTATGATCCTCTGCCGCTGAAATCTGGCCGGGTCCATTTTGAAAAAATGATGCCTGCGGGCTGCCCGCAGGCCGTCGTGGATGGTCCCCCCGTCCAGTGCCACAAAGGCGGTGTCCCCTACAGGCGCAATCAGATAAGCGGAAAGATTGCCTTCGTCACAGCCCCCGTAAACTCCCAGCGGCATTAAGGTGAAGCTATGCTGGGCATTTAAAGTGCTGATGCTTAAAATGCTGATGCAGCCATAAATAATAATAGACAGGACGCTTTTCATAAAAAAAGTTTTAAACAATCGGGCCCGGGCTTTGACAATTTTGAGCAAATGAGCCTTAGATGTTAAAGGTTCCCTTTGGTTGTGTCCTTAGCCAGCTTCTTTTAATGCAAATTACGCATAATCTTCGGTATTATCCCTATTTTTACGCTCTAACAAAGTGTAATAATTCATGAGAAATTTGTTCGTCGCGTTACTCGCGGTTTTCTGCATTGAGGGCCCCCTGCAGGCGCAGATTCACGTCCAGTCAAGAGATACCGCCTGGAAGGAGGAGTACAGAGCTTCTGCGCCCAAAATCAATGATATTCAGAGTACTAAGCTGGATGTCAGGTTCGATTATGATAAGAGTTATCTATATGGAAAGGCCTGGATTACCCTGCAGCCGCATTTCTATCCGACAGATACCCTCACGCTGGATGCCAAGGGAATGGACATTAAAAAAGTGGCCCTGGTGACAGGAGAAAAGCAAACCGCGCTCAAATACACCTATGCAGACAGTCTTCAGCTGCATATACAGCTGAATAAAACCTATAAGAGTACCGATAAATACACAGTTTATATAGAATACACTTCTAAGCCAGACGAAATCAAATCACATGGCAGTGCAGCTATTACAGATGACAAAGGGCTTTATTTTATCAATCCCAAAGGAACTGAGAAAGATAAGCCAACACAGATCTGGACCCAGGGAGAGACAGAGAGCAATAGTGTCTGGTTCCCGACCATTGACAAGCCGGATCAGAAAACAAAAATAGAGATCGCCATGCGGGTGCCTGCCAAATACGTGACCCTGTCTAACGGGTTACTGACCAGTCAGAAAAACAATGGCGACGCAACGCGTACCGATACCTGGAAACTCGATATGCCCATAGCCCCTTATCTGGTCTTTATGGGGGTGGGAGACTATGCGGTGATTAAAGACAGTTATAAGGGAAAGCAGGTCGCTTACTACGTAGAACATGCCTATAGTGATGTCGCACGCAAGATCTTTGGCAATACCCCTGAGATGATCGGCTTTTTCTCTAAAATACTGGGTATGGAGTATGTCTGGCCAAAATATGACCAGATCGTGGGACGTGACTATGTCAGCGGCGCAATGGAAAACGTAACGGCCACCCTGCATCAGGAATCAGCCCAGCAAAATGCCCGTGAACTGACTGATGGCAATAAATGGGAAAATGTGATCGCCCATGAACTTTTCCATCACTGGTTTGGGGATCTGGTCACGGCCGAGAGCTGGAGTAACCTGACCGTAAATGAAAGCTTCGCCAATTACAGTGAACAGCTCTGGCAGGCCTATAAATATGGGAAAGATGCCGGTGATGCGCAGGGGTATGAGGAAATGCAGGGTTACCTGCGCAGTAACAGTGAGCAAAAAGACCTGGTCCGTTTTTATTACCAGGACAAGGAGGATATGTTTGATGCGGTGAGCTATAACAAAGGCGGCCGTGTTCTCAACATGTTGCGTCATTATGTAGGTGATGAAGCCTTCTTTAAATCTTTGAATCTCTATCTGAACGAACATAAATTCTCAACAGGTGAGGCGCATCAGCTGCGCCTGGCATTTGAACAGGTCACCGGCCAGGACCTGAGCTGGTTCTGGAATCAGTGGTATTTTGGTGCCGGTCATCCGGTGCTGGATATCAGCTACGTCTATGACTCCAGTGCTCATAAAATGATTGTGGCTATTGAACAGCAACAGAAGTCGGGGCAGATCTTCCAGCTGCCAATTGATATCGACATTTACACCGGAGGAAAGAAAACACGCCATTCGGTTTGGATGCGTCAGCAACGCCAGCTATTCAGCTTTGCCGTAAGCGCTAAACCTGAGTTGGTGAATGTAGACGCAGATAAGATCCTGCTGACGGAGAAAACCGATCATAAGACACTTCAGGAGTTTATTAGCCAGTATAAACTGGGCGGAAATTATGTAGATAGAAAAGAGGCGATCGATTACGCGTCTGACCATTCCGATGAGCCGGGTGCGAAGGATTTCCTGGTCGGTGCTTTAAACGATCCCTTTTATGGCATCAGAAAAGACATCTTACAACAAACGAATCCCAAAGACTACAGCCCTGAAGATCTTAAAAAGATCGAGGCGGTCGCTACCACAGATAAAGACAGAAACGTCCGTGCTGCCGCCATCGATGTCTTATCTTTTACAGGAGATCCTGCCTATAAGGCACTCTTTGAAGCAGGCGTCAAAGATTCTTCTTATAGCGTAGCCGGAGCGGCGCTCCAGGGACTGGCCAGAATCGATCAGAACGCGGCCATGACCCTTTTGCCCGGGCTGGAAAAGGACGCCAAGGGCCGCCTGGCATCTGTTTTACAGAAACTCACGATCCTGACCAAAACAGATGCGGATTTTGACGGGATCTATGGCAACTTTACGGGGCTGCCCATGGGACAGGAGAAAGTCAGCGGCTTGTTTGACATGATTTCTTATATGAATAATCTGAAGGAGTTTGATCACTTTAAAAAGATGACGGATGCGGTGGTGGAAGTCCGGGAAAAGATCGCTGAAATGTACCCTCCATTCAAAGACAGGATCAATGAAGCCTTAACCCAGCTATTAGATAAAAAGACAAAAGAACATGGAATGGCTGCGGACCAGGCGGTCGATCAAAAAGAGATCGATTATCTTAAATCTCAGATTAAATAGTCCATAACCGGATCAGTTTAAAGTTCGGCAGTAGACTTCAAAGGTAAAATGGGATCTTTCAAAAGAAGATTCCATTTTCCTTTTTAGCTGCTATATTCTTGCCTTATCTTCGCCCTCATGACAGCAATTGAACGAGTAGAACTCCGAAACGTGATTGTGCATCAGGTAGGCAATCCTACCAGAGGCGAGCAACTGCACTTATCCACTGCGCCCCTGACGCTGAATGATACCCTGGTCAGGGAACTCCTGACCAAATATTTTCTGGGTAATTTTAATGAGAATGACCGTTATCAGTTTACCCATGTCAGTGACCTGGAACTCAATGAACTTTACCAATATGCGAGTCAGATCTTCGGGGATAGAAAATCTTTTGTAGAAGTTTCCGGTGATATTGCCCGGTTTTTGTTTAGCAAAAGCACGCATGTGAAAGTCAAGCAAGGAGAACTTTATATAGCACATTTCGGGGAAGTGCCCCTGGACAGCGATTTTGTAGAGGCGATCGGCATTTTTAAGAGTGAGACCAAACAGCCTTTTTTGAAGGTATTTCCGCATGGAGATAACCTGGAAGTCGCTTCCGAGGAGGGCATCAATATTAATAAACTGGATAAAGGCTGTCTGATCTATAATATGGGCAAAAAAGACGGCTATATCGTTTGTGTGGTAGATGTGACCAATAAACAAAACGACACCCGCTACTGGATAGATGATTTTCTACAGGTAACGCCTATCAGCGATGCCTATCATCAGACAGATAATTTGCTGGGGTTTTGTAAGCAGTTTTTTACCCAGGAATATCCCGATAAGTTCGAAGTCGCCAAAAGCGACCAGCTGGAACTGGTCGAACGTTCGATGGATTATTTTAAAACCAATGAACAGTTTGATCTTCAGGAGTTTACCAGAGACGTGATCATACATGAAGAGGTCATTGATACTTTTATGGCTTATAAAGAAAACTATGAGAAATCCCGGGAGTTCGAAACCCCCGAGAATTTTGATATCAATCTGGCGGCTGTAAAAAAGCAGGCCAAATCCTTTAAATCTATCCTGAAACTGGACAAGAACTTCCATGTCTATATCCATGGCAGGCGGGACCTATTGGAAAAAGGCTTTGACGATTTAAGCGGTAAACATTATTATAAACTGTATTATGATGAGGAAAGTTAGGTTGGCTCACCGGTTTTTAGGGATCGTCGTAAAGGTTCCTTAAAAAGGAAGGTCAAGTGATCTCAAATTAGTATTTTTGAAGCCAAAGGAGCACAGCCTGTTTTGTCTATGTGACTCATAATCAGGATTAAACATTAATGATATGCAGCAATATTTGAGCTTATTACAACATATAATGGATCAGGGCACTGATAAATCCGACCGTACCGGTACCGGTACGCGCAGTGTGTTCGGGTATCAGATGCGTTTTAACCTGGAAGAAGGCTTTCCTCTGGTGACCACCAAGAAGCTTCATCTTAAAAGCATTATCTATGAACTGCTCTGGTTCCTGCAAGGTGATACCAATGTAAAGTATCTGAATGAACATAATGTCTCCATATGGGATGAATGGGCTGATGAGAATGGGGATCTCGGGCCTGTTTACGGGAAACAGTGGCGCAGCTGGGAAGGTGCTGATGGTAAAATATATGACCAGCTGGCAGAGGCCGTCCACCTGATCAAAACCAATCCCGACAGCCGGCGTATCATCGTCAATGCCTGGAATGTGGGCGATCTGCCTAAGATGGCGCTCAGCCCCTGCCATGCCCTTTTTCAGTTTTATGTAGCAGACGGTAAATTAAGCTGTCAGCTCTACCAGCGCAGTGCAGACGCTTTTTTGGGAGTGCCTTTTAATATTGCCTCTTACGCCTTACTTACAATGATGATGGCACAGGTCACCGGCCTGAAGCCGGGTGACTTTATCCATAGCTTCGGGGATCTGCATATCTATAATAACCATTTTGAACAGGTAAAACTGCAGTTAACAAGAACGCCTTTCCCATTGCCGACAATGCGGCTGAATCCCGATGTGAAAAGCCTTTTTGACTTCCGGTTTGAAGACTTTACGCTGGAAAATTACCAGTCCCACCCGCATATAAAAGGTGTCGTTGCGGTATAAGACCCCTTACGGCAACTTATTTTTAAATTATTATCTGAAGTACCATGACCATCTCTCTTATCGTCGCTGCCGCAAATAACCAGGCCATTGGCAAAAACAATCAAATGCTCTGGTATATGCCCGAGGATTTTAAATATTTTAAAAACCAGACCTGGGGTTTACCGGTACTTATGGGCAGAAGAACTTTCCAGGCGCTGGAAAGCAAGGCGCTTCCCGGCAGGCTTAATATCATTCTTTCCAGGGACAAGAATTTTAAGGCAGAAGGCGCCGTTGTCGTACATAAACTGGAAGATGGCCTGTTTATGGCGCAGGAGCATCACTATAACGAACTGATGGTCATCGGTGGAGCAGAGATCTATAAATTACTGCTGCCTAAAGCCAATAAAGTTTATCTGACACGTATCGATGCAAGCTTTGAAGATGCGGATGCCTTTTTTCCTGAACTCAGTCCCAAAGAATGGAATAAGGTCGCCAGTTATCCCCATGAGGCGGATGAAAAAAATCCTTATGCCTATGTTTTCGAAACCTGGGTACGGAAAAAATAATGCTTCTAATGACACATTTCGTTTAAGCCTTGGAGTATTCTGACATACCGTCTTAGATTTTTGCTGCTTAAGCGCACGCTTTTACTAAGCCCCTTTTATCGCGTGAATGTTCAGCTTTCCCCAAAGACAAAGCCATAGCCTATTTGTGCATACAGATTCTGCCCAAGAGCCGTTGATTTAACTTTAGTGCTGGTCATCTGTTCCGCTCCCCTGTAATAGGTGGCCTCGCCGTACGGTTTTTGCAAAGGATGTTCTGCTAACACTCCAAAATGGAGATATCCTCTTTGAGATACCCAGTAATGGCTATTGAGACCGAGTTGCATTCCGAGTACGGCTGCTTTCATTCTATACTGTATTTTCAGGCCATTTTCTTTTAACGTGAGCTGACGGTCCCTGCCCCAGTCATTAACGGTATAGCTTAGCCCCAGTTTAGGTAAGATTTCCCATTTGCGCACCCGGAAACGATACATCATCCCTGCATCAAAGGTGGGTTTGATATTTTCAAATTTGCCGAACAACCCCTCCAGTATATCTTCCCCGTGAATGCCGATACTGGCAGGGTCGAGTATTTCAGGACGGCGGTTGCCGTAATAGTTGTATCCAAACCCCGCATAGGCTGCCCACTGCGTTGCGAAGGCATAATTGAGCCCAAAGCGCTGTTGAAAGCCAGCAGAGGGTCGCTTACCGATTAAAGAGGAAGCGGTGCTGTGTGGCATCATAACCATTCCAACGCCCAGGTCAACAGACCAGTATTTGCCGGTCACGATCTTCTCATCTGCACGGCTTTGTGCAATGCTCAAGTGTGCGCAAAATAACGTGCATGCTAAAAATACAAACCTGCAGGTGTTTCTCATAAACTGTACTTTTTGTTTTGATCATTAGATGACCTATAAACGTGACTAAGGTGCTCAATTGCTACAGTGCCGCGTTTTATTTTGTAAAGATCGGTTTGAAAACTGAAAGCGGGCTAAAAGAAAAGCTGTCTTGCTAAGTAGTAACCTGACAAGACAGCTTTTCTTCATGATAAAGTAGGCTATACCTGGAACACGCCCATTTTAAAAGGCTGAATATCCCCGTTCTCATTGGCACAGGCAATGGCCAGCGCGATTCTGTCTCTTGTTGCGCCAGGATGGATAATTTCATCAATCCATAAACGGGCCGCTGCATAATAGGGGGTGGTCTGCGCTTCATAACGTGAGGTGATCTGATCGAGGAGTGCCTTTTCGTCTGCTTCCAGAACGGATTCGCCATTGGCCTTTTTCGAAGCCACCTGAATCTGCAGTAAAGTCTTTGCTGCCTGACTGCCACCCATGACAGCAATCTTAGCCGACGGCCACCCATATATGAATCTGGGATCATAGGCTTTGCCACACATCGCGTAATTACCCGCACCAAAACTGTTGCCAATAACAATGGTGATTTTGGGCACAATGCTGTTGGCCACTGCCTGCACCAGTTTGGCGCCATCCTTGGTAATACCCGAGTGCTCACTTTTACTTCCTACCATAAAGCCGGTAACGTCCTGCAGAAATACCAGGGGGATTTTTTTCTGATTGCAGTTCATGATAAAACGTGCCGCTTTATCGGCACTGTCTCCATAAATAACGCCGCCTAACTGCATCTCTCCTTTACCGCTTTTTACCACCAGTCGCTGATTTGCGACGATACCTACGGCCCAGCCGTCAATGCGGGCATAACCGCAGACGATGGTCTTGCCATAGCTTTCCTTAAACTGATCAAATTCACTGTTATCCACCAGCCCCTGTATAATATCTACTGTATCGTAGGGTTTGGCGTTATTTTCACTCAGGGTCTGATAGAGGATAGACGAATCTGTTTTAGGTAAAGCGGGGGCAATCCGGTCAAATCCAGCTTTAAGCCGGTGACCGGTTTTCGCAATAATCCTCTTTACCTGATCCAGGCAGTCCTGTTCTGTAGCAAACTTGTAATCGGCTATTCCGCTGATCTCATTATGGGTGGCGGCGCCTCCTAACGTCTCGGCATCGATATCTTCCCCGATGGCGGCCTTGACCAGATATGGCCCTGCCAGAAATATACTGCCCGCTCCCTCTACCATTAAGGTCTCGTCACTCATAATGGGCAAATAGGCGCCCCCTGCGACGCAGGCGCCTAAAACGGCTGAGATCTGTGTCAGCCCCATCGCACTCATTGTTGCATTATTATAAAAAGCGCGGCCAAAATGCTCCTTGTCGGGAAACACTTCATCCTGCAGCGGCAAGAAAACGCCCGCACTATCCACCAGGTAAATAACGGGTAAATGATTCTCAATAGCGATCTCCTGCATGCGGAGAAATTTCTTGGCCGTTATCGGAAACCAGGCACCTGCCTTTACGGTCTGATCATTTGCAATAAGCATGCATTTGCGACCGGAGATTTCACCGATGCCGCTCACCAGACCGCCGCTCGGGCAGCCGCCATACTCGTCATACATGTCAAATCCCGTAAAACTGCCCAATTCCTGAAAGGTAGACTGCTTGTCAATCAGATATTCAATGCGTTCCCTTGCTGTCTGCTTATTTCTGGCATGCTGTTTCTCAATGGCTTTTTTTCCGCCACCAAGCATGATCTGGGCACGTTTTTTCTTTACTTCACTAGCCAAAAGACGCATCCAGTCTTCATTTTTGTTTTTCTTTAAATCCATTACTAACGATTATTAGTTTTAAAGGTAGGGTTTAATCGGTATATGTACCTCACTTAGTAGCAAAATTTTAAAATAATTTAGGTCGTGCTCTCATTCACAGGCCGGGAATTTTTTATGGACACCGGTATTAAAAGTGCAAATCCAAAAATAATTCCCAAATTACGTGCACTTAATTTTGGGAACAATCAGAAATGGTTATTTTTGACGTTAATCTCTGCATGGTTAACAACAAGTGTAATGCTTACTATGACAGGCCAGCGGTTCAAAAATTTACTTTCAGCAATGAAAAGATATCAGGCAGTTTTAATTGTATCTGTATTGTTAGCAGTATTTTGTGTGTGTGCAACGAGCGTTCAGGCCCAGGGGCCGATCGCGCAGCAGGTGGGGACTTCGCCGGGGATCACCGCTGAACTTTTAAGAAAGGAAGGCGTCTTGCGCCAGGAATTTGCCAAAAAAGATCTGATCTGGCCGGCCAGAGAGATCTATATACGCTCCTTTAAATACGATAGTCAGTTAGAAGTCTGGGCGCGCAACAGTGACAATGAACCTTTTAAATTATTCAAGACCTATAAGGTGTGCGTTATGGCCGGTACGATCGGGCCTAAAAGGATAGAGGGAGACTATCAGGTACCGGAGGGATGTTATTATATCTCCGGATTCAATCCCAGAAGCGAATACCATTTGTCTTTAAAGCTGAATTATCCTAATGAGTCTGACAAGCTTTTAAGCGATAAGATCAAACCCGGTGGCGGCATCTATATTCATGGTAATTGTGTCTCTGTAGGCTGTATTCCCTTGCAGAATGACCAGGTAGATGAGGTATATCTCATGGCTACGGCTGCGCGTTTAAGCGGGCAGAATTACATTCCGGTTCATGTTTTCCCGATCCGTTTTGATAATGAGCAGAGCCTGACATACTATACGAAGTATACTTTCAATGATATCGATTTGCAGCACTTTACTTCGAATATCAAGCCGATTTATGATTATTTTGAGCAGCATCATGAGCTGCCATTAGTCGGCGTGGATGTACAGGGAGATTATAATATTCTCAATTAAGGGCTGTACATTTTTAGTTGCTGTATTTCATAAAAGCACAAAACCTATCTTCCATAATCAAACAGGGCTATTTCTGATCTGAAATAAAGCCCTGTTTGATTTGTGTCTCTTGCGGTGCTTACAGGCCACCGTTGGCAACCGCATCTCCATAAAATTGTAATCAGCTCGAAAGAGGTTAATGCTAAGGCACAAATGCCTTGTAGGCCTGGCCCCCTTCATTTGAGGAAACCGTATAAGAAGCATCCGGCAGAATATAACAGGCTTCTCCTCGGAACAGATGAAGGCTATCCTCCTGGCTGGCATTTTCCTGCTGAACGCGAATATCTCCTTCCATTACCAGAATGATTTCTCCTGAATTACTTTTGCCCTCTGAAACCGCTTCGGCTTGTAAATCAATTTTTTGGATGCCAAAATCGCCAACCGGACATGGATAGTTCCAGACTGACGCATTGAGCTGGTCGCCATCCATGACCTTTGGCTCGATGCCTTCAAAAGTGGTATGTTTTAATAATTCAGGAACATCGATATGTTTAGGTGTCAGGCCTCCTCTCAGCACATTATCACTATTGGCCATCAGTTCCACGTTCTGACCTTCCAGATAAGCGTGTGGCACGCCGGCTCCCTGGAATACGGCCTGACCTGGTTTAACGTAGACGATATTAAAAAAGTAGATGGAGAAAATACCACGGTCAATATTGGTCAGCGTTTCTGTTTCGCTGATGCCATTTGGATACAGCTTGCTGACCCAATAGGCGGGTTCTGTTTTTTCGGGTTTGCCGGAAAGTGCAGCTTTAACGAGTGGGGTCAGGAAATGATCCACCTGCTGCTGGGGCAGTTCCATTACATACTGGTAAAGTCCTTTGTAACCAGAGGCTTCAAAAACCGCCAGCAATGGCGTCAGGGTAGGCGTGTCTAAAAGGGTTTTACGCAGTATATCCTCTTTTTTAAATCCATGGAGTAAATAAAAATCACTGAGCGCCACCATTACCTCCGGTTTATGATTGCGATCCTTATAGTTTCTGGTCGGGTCGGTGATGGGCTTGCCGGAAGCTTCCTCTTTGTCAAAGCCTTTTTCCGCTTCCGACTTGGAAGGATGTACCTGTATAGATAACATTTCTTTTACGTCCAGCACCTTAAACAGGTAAGGCAGTTCGCCAAACTTACTAAGTACTGCAGGGCCTATATACTTATCTGCATCAGCAGCAATCAATTCATTGAGGGGGCTCTGTTTCCCTTCAATATTTAAAACAGAAGGTGCAGAGGGGTGAGCACCCATCCAATATTCTGCGAATGGTTCGTGACTTTTATTTTCTACATGTAATAATCTTGGGATAAATACTTCGCCTCCCCAACTGTAATTCCTGACAACACCGTTCAGGAGAAATATTCTTTTACCGGACATACGCTGATAATAATAAAATGATGGTTAATGGCGCAAAAGTACAAAGGTTCCGGCACTAAACCGAACGCACCGGAGATTTACGTTTTTTGCCTTTGCCGATGACTTTCAGGCCGGTCAGTTTCTTTTTAGCCGGAAAGGGCTGTAGCTTTTGTTTGAGCAGTTCTATAAACCTGTAAGTAGCTGGGCAATACACCATATTTTGCCGGTGAATATGAATGTAATCCTTGACCTTTAGTTTGGCCAGGTGCGGAAAGCCGGCACAGTCATCAGGCCTCGCCTCGTAGATCGTACACAGATTGGTAGAAAGGTCCAGAAACTGACAGGGTTGCTGACGATTCACCCAATCTTTATCCTGTCTTTCCTTCACCAGCCATTTTGCTTTAAAGGCAGCCGGGGTCATATGTAAAAAGGTGGCTGCCCGCTTGACATCCTTAGGGGTAAAGGTGGGGGTCATCTTTTTACAACAGTTGGCACAGCTGGTACAGTCAATTTCCTGCCAGACCTGTTTGTCTGTCTCTATGGCCAGTTCATTGAGGTTTTTGGGCGGCTGTTTTTCACATTTTGTGATAAAACGGCGAAATCCTTTCTTGTTTTCTTCGGCTTTTACAGCAAAGGCCTTTAAGTCTATTTTGTCCATTTTTAATGTGGTTGAAACGACATGGGTGAATCCAATTGTGCGAATAGTCTTACAAACCTAAGATTTTGGAATAACTTTGCCAATAATGTGGGACTCTTCTATAAAAGGTTTTGCGGCTTACCTGCAACTGGAGCGTTCCCTGAGTGAGAACTCAGTGGAGGCCTACCTGCGTGATATCCGTAAACTGACCAGTTATTTAGCGATGCAGGGAAAAGCGGTTGCGCCTGACGGGATTACGCTGGAAGACCTACAGGGCTTTATCAAGTATGTGGCAGAAATTGGGTTGGAAACCGCCTCGCAGGCCAGATTAATCTCTGGTATAAAGGGCTTCTATAAGTATTTATTGACAGAAGGGCTGATCACTGGCGATCCCACCACTTTACTGGAGGCACCTAAAATGCGCCGTAAATTGCCGGATGTCTTATCCTTTGAAGAGATTGAAGCGATGATTAGTGCCATTGACCTGAGCAAGCCTGAAGGACACCGCAATAAGGCCATACTGGAAGTGATGTACAGCTGTGGGCTCCGCGTCAGCGAGCTGGTAGGCCTGCGTAAGAGCTGGCTGTTTTTGGATACCGGGTTTATCAGCGTGATCGGTAAGGGCGATAAGGAGAGATTGATCCCGATAGGAGGGGAAGCCATTCATTATCTGAATCTATATCAGGAAGGACAAAGAAGAGCAGGCGTCATCCAGCCGGGGTATGAAGATTTTGTCTTTTTAAACAGAAGGGGGAAGCCTTTAACCCGGGTCATGATCTTTTTGATCATTAAAGATCTTGCGAAAGCGGCCGGTATTAAAAAGAATATCTCTCCTCATACCCTCAGGCATTCTTTTGCGACCCATCTGGTGGAAGGTGGGGCAGATTTAAGGGCTGTTCAGGAAATGCTGGGACATGAGAGCATCACGACAACCGAGATTTATACACATTTAGACAAACAGTTTTTGAAGTCCACACTGGAACAATATCATCCTGCGTTTAAGTAGCAAGGGTATTGGCGGGATATGTTTGTCGGAGAGCTCCTGCATTAATAAGAACAATAGATAAAACGAGGTCTAAAGGTAAATCTAATAGCAACTCTAATCAAAGGGTTATTTCTAAAGAAGAAAATTTAAAAAAAGGGAATAGAGAATAAACTACAATGAAAATGTTTAAAGACGACATTAATACTGCTCTCATTACATCCAAATATGTTTTGGAACGACTGTCTTCGATTTTATTTGTATTTCACTTTAGTGCTTTTGCCCACATGAAGCCGGCTATCACATTCTAAATGTCAACTAGAACAATTGCAAATTATAATGTGAAGCAATTTTTCTTTGGATAAGGATAAAAATTGGACTATACCCATCCACAACTGGTGGTATATATTCCACCAGTTTTTGACTATTTTTGAGTCTAGATACAAAATGTGACGACTGCTATTTAATCCCTGTTTACATAAATATTTTAGGATCTCTGTAAAGCCTTCAGAACTGAGTCTCTGCTTATTTACTCAGACACTGTTTTGTTTTAAAATGACACTATCTCATAAATATGTAAATATTCTATCCGATTGAATTATTCGGTAAACTTATTAGTCAAATCAGTATTATATTTCGCTCAATTAACAGTTTTGTATCGATATAATACATAGCTGTTTTTCTCCGGCAAGGTGACCTGTAGGGCTCCATTTTCGGATGTCTCTTTGACGGCGTCCTGCCCCTGGCCCAAAATAAGTTGTAGCTGTATTTTCCGGTGTGAAGGTAGCCAAGTGTTGATCTTCGAAGATTTCAGAGCGTTGCGTTCTCTTACGATCAGTAGATAGCCTTCGTTTTCATTCTTTATGGACTGGAAGCCTGTCCAGGACTGGCCGGACGGTTCGTTGCCAATCGGGAAAATTTTCCCTGCATGGATATCTGACTGAAAGCGTCTGTATTTTTTAATGACAGAAGATACTTTGAATGCCTTTTCAGGCAGACCTGTAGCCTCCATCCATGCCAGAGGTTGCGCCATCATAGTCATTGCGAAGGCATATTCGAAGCTGGCATGAGAAGGAGATGCGCTGTCTGATGGTGCATATTTATCCCTGTTACGGAAAATATTTAAAAATTCAATTTGAAGGTTTTGTGCAGGAACGTATTTTGAAAGTTGCCAAAGGTTTCGCAGCGTCCAGAACGGATAATAATTACCCCAATCTGTATATCTGTTTTCAAGAAAAATATTCCCATACTCATTAAAATAGTGATAGCCATATCTTTTGCCGGCTGTGACATCAAGGTTGAATACGACTCGGTTTTGGCTTTCTTTCATTACAGTGTCAAACATTTTTCGCATTCGGATATCCGAAGTTTTATCGTTTATCTGAACCCCATCAATCTTGAAAGTCCGTATTCCCTGCTCTTTATATAAATTGATTAAAGCGGATGCGTCGTTTCTCCAGTTTTTATAACTGCTATCCTTGCTGGGATTGAACCAGAGGCATATTTCGATACCCAGTTTTTTTCCCATATCGACAATGGGTTTTAAACCGTCGGGGAATTTCTGGATGTCAGGAGTCCAGTAAGCTTTGTTGTTCCATATGCCTGTAAGCGTTCCGCCTTTGAAGGCTGAGTTGGCTGACCTTCCCGTCTGCCACCCATCATCGATCTGATAATGAGAAATGCCTAATTTGGCAGCTTTTATTAACTCTTTTGTTATAAAGGCGGCATTAATGTTTTTATCCTGATTTCTGTCTCCCCACGTATTCATGATGACCATCTCATCCCGGTCAGGCTTGTGTATTCTTATCTTGGATTGATAGTCACGAAGCGCCGTTATTTTCCCCAATTCTCCACCATAAGTGACGCCAGTGACAAATCCATAAGCCCGGATCCAGCGATGGGGACTCAGATCTGAAGCATGCAGGCCAATGCCTGCAACCTGGAATTTCCCGGCACTGCTAAGGAAGTCGAATCCTGGATAATCTAATGCGGCTTCCGGATTTGGAGACTCCTTCAGGATGAAAATGCCATGCCCGCTTTGCGCATCTGTCGCAAATAATAGATTCCCTTTTAGTTGTGTTGGCTGGCGATAGGCTATTTGATTTGTTTCGTCGACTAAGTTATTGTTTCTATCCGTTATGTCGTAAAATCTCACACATTTCACATTCCAGTGCGGCCCGCCGGGAGAGACTGTTTCCATGAGCGGAATTTTCCCTGTGGCGTCTCTGTTTGAAATGTTTTCAATGTTTTCTAGATTTCCCATATCGGTCGTAGCGGTGTACCAGTTTGCGGGGGTTGAACCCCGAAAATAATAGATACATTCAATGGCTGGGCAATTAGGGTATAGCCGGAAGGTTTTTTTTATTTCTAATTCTTTCGTTTTCGTATAGACCTCTGCCTGTATAAAGGCGGGAGTTGTAGCTGTTTGTTCTACTGTATCTATTTTTATATAGCCACTGTCGGGCATTTCGTTTAATCCGGGTATAACGCAATCTGGTTTTTTGTTTTCCAGTAACCAGCTATATTTTTGTATTTTATCCCTTAAGATAATTGATCTCAGGTTGCCCTTGTTGAATTTGAATTTTCTGCAAATCCTGTTATTTTCCAGAGTAAGCGTATCATTGACCAGAGAGACGTTGCAGTCTGCATAGCTTCCCTCAATATTTTCACGTGTTGCAGGTGCTTTTGTGGCAGTTTCAGCACTTACAACATTCATTGAGCATAACAGAAGTAGATATAGTATTATAATGTTCATCTTAATCATGCTGACTTTTTTTCTGGATTTATCTGTATTGCTCTTGCCTCCAGCGTTTAAAATATGAGACTTTTTAAAATAGTCTTATAAAGATAGGAGCTATTTATTTTGATATTGCTTTTTTATGGTATTTTTTGGGGTGCCTATGCCCTCAGGATCGGATAGAATATACGCCAGGTGAAAACTTCTTATAGTATCTGATGTCATAGCTATTTAGTTCAGGAAGATTATGGAGTTAAACATACTCATTATGATGCATACCTCCGTATATCGTAACCGTCAAAATAAATACTACTGTAAACAGAACGTATAATTGAACCCATATGGTTTTTGGATGTTTTACCATTGGTTCATCGTGACTCCACTGTTCATCGAAAACTTTAAAGTTATGCTTTTTACTATTATACCGACAAAGCACTAATATCCCGACAACAAAGTATAATAAAACGACTTGAGTATTATTTATCGGCTTTTTTATATGTTGATAATTTGCATACAGGAAAAAAATACCTAGAACATTCACAGCTAACAACAATGCTAACACGAGTACAGCTTTAAAGCCCGCGCCTTTTTCATATTTATTATAAAATTTCCATATTATATAATAGGTATAATCCAGAAATCTGATCATAATTATTAATTATGCAAGTTAAGTTACGGAATTAGTGGATTATTCTGCGAAAATTCATTCCATAGTTTTACAGCAGTCGGGGCGGTTTGTCCCAAGCAATAGTCAATTCCATTTCCTGGATTTTTTTCCTATGTTGACAATACGGCAGGTTCCATTGCTTATCCAACCAGTAACAGGGACAAAAACAACGCTAATCATCACCATATCGGTATTCTTACCCTAATTGGGTTGTGCTTTTTTTGTCGAGTTTCCTTTGTTGCGGTTACTTTTCAGGGTATTAGCGGTGCTTATTTTAGAAAGCTTTGGAATGCATCATTCACAAGACGCAATCACCGGGTTTTTGCAATGCTACCATTAACGAGATCTCAGGAATTGAAGGAAAAACGATCCCTTTGATATACTTAATAATCCACATTTCCCGTAAATATCCGGGTTAGTTTTTTCGCGTTATAGTTATTCGGGTTGTATTTATTACCAAGCAGAATAATCGTAGCGGTATCCTGTGTAATACGGTTGAAAACCGTATTGCTTCCATGCCAGTAGCCATTGTGGTAAATTATGGAATCTCCGGTTCTGGGGTTAAAATAGGTGCGCCAGGCCAGCCCATAATTATGCATGGAAGGATGCTCATGACTCTGAGGTGTAAAAGCCATTTTAAGGGTAGACTCCTTTAAAAAGGTATGTTCATATAGGCTGCGATCCCACTTCAGCAAATCTCTCACCGTGCTATATACATTCTTGTCTCCATAAGTACAATCCACATTTGTCATCGGGAAAGGACGGTTGCCCTGATATGTCGGAATATAATCTACGGTATCCTTGGCAGAGAATACATATGTATCCTGCATACCCAGGGGCATAAAGACACTATCTTTCATATATTCAGGGAAAGGCATTTTGGTGACTTTCTCTACGATCGAGGCTAATAATAAGAAGTTGGTATTACAATACTGAAATGCCCTGTCCGGCTGCGCTGTAATTTTAGGCTTATTAGCCATCATATAATTAATGACATCCTGGTTCGTGGCTTTACGGTTACGGTCAAAGCCCTTCTCCATAAAGTAGACATAATTCGGTAAGCCTGTTCTGTGCGAGAGGAGCATTTTGATGGTGATGCCATAATAGGGCAATTTTGGAAAATATTTTTGCAGATTGTCATCCAGCGAAAGTTTACCGGTTTCCCAGAGATGCAGGATGGTCATACCGGTAAAGGTCTTGGATATTGAAGCCAGATGCATAGGGGTATGAATCGTAATAGGTGTTTTTTTTCTGAAATCCGCTATTCCTTTGTAATCTTCATATACCACCTGCCCATTTTTGGCTACCAGGATCTCGCCATTAAAATACGGTCCCATGATTTTATGATAAGCCGCCTCGACTTCATTTTTATAATGATCCTTTTCTCCCTCTGTTAAGGGCCTGAAATAAGAAGAGTCTGCCGGATATAGGGCGATGCCGGGTTCCTTTTTCTCTTTTTTAGGTTTTTTATCCTTAGTTGCGCCGCAGGACAACAATAAACTAACCGCCGTGATAAAGAGAAAAGATACTTTCACAAATAATGTTTTTTGAGTTTCGGACAAAAATAACAGAAATATATTCGCTCGTTAACAAGTTCTACGCCAGGGACTGAAAATAAGATTTTTTTAGCATTTTACCTGGCCATTGGGGTAACTAACGATATTGGTTAAGAAAAATTTGCCAGATAAGGACCTATTTTAGAACTTCATACCCATTATGGCAATATATCTATTAGAGCCCAGGCAGCTCAGACAGAGATTTTATCCGCTTACCAGAAACAAACATCTGGTGGACCTGCAATTTGGTGGAAACACGCTGTTACAGGGCTGGAAAAACTTTAATAGTGAATCCATTTATCTGGTGACTGAAGATTATCTTCAGCAAAGCCTTCCTGAAGATATCGCACCAGGGGACAAACTCATCCTAAGTTCAGTTGCGCCGGTATCTGTCCTTGATCTTTTCGGAGCTGTAGATGGGAAAGTGCCGGTAGCCGAAGGCCTAAAAATACCGGAGCAGCAAACAAGTGGTGGGCAAATAGTGGCAGTGCTGGTAAAAGAGCACATTCCCACTGCAGCGTTGCGGGAAGCTCTTTTTAATGCCCCCGGCGGGCCCGATAAAGGATTAGCGGGACTGTTGGCCGCCCAAAACACCGCCTGGAACACGGCTGATTCAATTACTTATATTAGTGATCCAAAAGCCTTTTTATCAGAACAAGGCCGATTGATTTGCGCTTTATACGAAGACAAGAAAAGCCCTGAGCGCCTGGATGACAGTAACCAGCATAGAGGCAGATATCCCGTAATACTCGATACCGGCGCCAGTGTCCATATGTGTTACCTGAACACAGAAAACGGTCCTATTTATGTTGGCAAAAACGCGGTTGTCATGGAAGGTGCCATGTTAAGAGGGCCTGTTTACATCGGTGAGGGTGCTACCGTTAAAATGGGTACCCGTCTGTACGGGCCGGTCGTTGCCGGAGCCAAATGCGTACTGGGAGGAGAAATCAAGAACGCCGTCTTTCATGAAGGTTCCAATAAAGCCCATGACGGTTACTTAGGAGACAGTATCATTGGTGCCTGGTGTAATTTTGGAGCAGGCAGCGGCGGCAGCAATGTCAAAAATACCGCAGGTGAGGTCCGCCTGTATGACTACGCTATAGAAGATTATACAGGCGCAGGCTTAAAGTTCGGGGCCCTAGTAGGTGATTATACACGCATTGGCGTCGGAACACAACTCAATACCGGTTCAAATATTGGCATTTGTTGCAACTTATATGGCCAGCAAATGCCTCCAACGCTGGTGCGGGATTTCTCATGGGGGAGCGGGCACAACCTGGATGAGTATCAGGTAGAAAAAGCCATAGAACATATTCAGAAGTGGCGGCAATTCAAGGGGAGCAACCTTACAGATAGGGAAATTCAGATTTTGCGCCATATCTTTGACCAGACCAGAAAGCAGGGAGGAAATACCTGAGCCCTGGCCACTCATCATCTGAAATAAACATAGATTAAACAAAAAATGAATATGCGTACACAAATTGCAGCAGCAAACTGGAAAATGAATCTGACCCTTCAGCAGGGGCAAGATCTGTTGAGTAATATTTTGTCCAAATCTACTTCTGTAAGAGACGGACACGCGGTGATCTTTGCCGTACCTGCGCCTTATTTACAGGCCGCCAAGGAGATTGTAGGTGACCGGGAAAATGTATATATTTCTGCTCAGAATATCTATTCCAAGACCTCCGGCGCTTACACCGGAGAGCTTTCTGTGGAAATGCTGAAATCCGTAGGTGTGTATCATACCCTGATCGGCCACTCCGAAAGAAGAGAATATTTTGGCGAATCCAACCAGTTTTTAGCAGAAAAGGTAGATGTTGCACTGGCTAACGACGTTACACCGATCTTTTGCCTGGGCGAATCCCTAGAAGTCAGAGAGAGCGGTAAGCAAAATGCATTCGTGGCTACGCAACTCGAAGAGTCACTGTTTCATTTAAGCGCGGATCAGATCACTAAAGTCATCATTGCCTACGAACCAATCTGGGCCATCGGTACCGGTAAAACGGCTACCAGCGAACAGGCAGAAGAAATCCAGAAGTTCCTCAGGGATCATCTGGCCGGCAAATACGGCCAGGAGGTAGCAGATAAGATCTCCATTCTCTATGGAGGAAGTGTAAAGCCAGGCAACGCTAAAGAATTATTTGGTCAACCGGATATCGACGGCGGGTTAGTTGGCGGTGCTTCTCTGGTGGCAGATGATTTTGTAGCAATTATTGATGCTTTAAGCTAGGGCGTAATAAAGAATTAAAAGTTACCTCTATTTAATTTTGATATGTAAGGCAGGGTATATATTATTGCGATAATATATACCCTGCCTCGTTTTCAGTAAGCTACTGATATAATCACTACTTTTTCCGCTGGATTTGCCCCGCCGCATATTTATAATACCAGGCTACGGACAAAATGGGACCACGGCTTTCATAGTCCAGATCGCTTTCTATTCTTTTCAAGTCATTTTCTCTGTACTTGAAGTCTTTTAATCTGGGGTCATTTTTTAATGCCTGATAGAGTATATGGCCATTATAGTCCAGCGATGTCAGGTAGGATAAATCGGGGTGTTCCATATAAGTCAGGTTATACCTGGTGACGACAGCACTCCAGTTGACAGTGCTGTTTAATATAATAGTCCCGAAGAAGACTTTAAACATGACTTCTATTAGGTATCCGGCGCTATGCTGTCCTCTGATCTTTTTATAGGTAAAATAAAGCCCGATCATAGAAAGCAGTAAAAAAATATAAACGCCTATGCGCAATAAAGTCAGCCCGTAACGCTGGATATAGGCTGCGTTATGCAGGGCGGCTGATATTACCAGCAGCCCATTAAGCAGGATCCAGATCATGGCCAGCTTGGCCAGCAAACCGGGCTTTGCAGCCGGTTTGCCTGAAGCGGACATTTCCTTGCCTGGTCGTATATAGTATAAGATCACAGCTACGGCCATAATTATTGACAGGATAATGGAATTAATCTGTTCATGTACAACAGCGCTGAGTCTTTCTTGCCGGACACCACAGTAGAGCTCGTATCCATAGACACATAAGAAGATAATAAGTAACCCGATCAGTAAGCTGAGGGTCAGCAGGGCACCTTTTTGGAGTGCGGCCTGTTTTTGCGCATCGGCACTCGGGCCATTTACGCTTTGGCCCCGCGCCCAGTTTTTTACCTTCGCATTAATGGTATACAGCCAGGGAATGGGTAGCAGATACATAAAATTAAATAGCAGAAAAAAGCCCAGCAGTGTCAGCCCAAAAATGGCGACAAAATCCAGATTGGGTATAAATCTGGTCAAGACATCCATAAACATAGAGCTGCTCGCCATATAGACGATTACAAATATCAACGCGATGGCCACAGGAATGACCCAGAGCTGCATCCAGGAAGATACTTGCGGAGCGGAACTGCTTTTATTCAGATCTGCGGCAGGTGCTGACAGATTAGCAATGCCGGTGGATTGCGCATGTTGCCCGCCTGCCGGTGGCCCCGGCCTTTGACGTGCTACAGGAATCCATTTTTCAATAAAGAAAATTCTTACGATAAACGACCCGAAACTATAGGCCAAAAGGAGCGGATAGAGTATTATGTGAAATTTATGGTCTGTGACATAGACGCCCAGTACATAGAAGCTTAACAGTGTACAGAGCAAAGAACAGCCGTCTCCATAAAAACTAAAAGCACCGGCAGTAACAGCGACAGCGAGGCTTAAAGCCCAAAAACCGGAATCGGCTACGCAATCCTTATAGCCATCCTGGCTGATACCCAGAAGAAGCCAGGCAGTTATGCAAAAAATAAGAACATTTGAACCCGGCTCCCTGTGATAGAAGAGTGCCACAAAACATATGAGCGCTGTGATAAACAGGATGAGTTTTCTTTTAAGTTCCATTTTCGTTGTTTTTAAAAGTACTTTGAATTGCAAAGTATAATGACAAAAAAATTAAGATTGGCGCATCAGTTTTTCGAGTTGTGCTAAATGGTCTGTAAAGGCTTTTTTTCCCAGCGTGGTTACTTTATAGGTGGTTCGGGGCTTTTTACCGATAAACTCTTTTTTGACTTCGATATAGCTGTTCTTTTCCAATGCATTCGCATGGCTGGCCAGGTTCCCGTCCGTGATTTCAAGGAGCTCTTTCAGCTCCCGGAATTCCACCCAGTCACGGACCATGAGGATACTCATGATACCGAGCCTTACCCGGCTCTCAAATTCTTTGTTCAGTGATTGGATATTAATCATGACCGGTCGCAAATTTAACGGTATTTTCTTTGCATCAAAATTCCGTAGATAATATGAAGCCCCCCAAAACCAATGATCCAGAAGATCAGCCCATAACCGATCAGAAAACAACTGATGAGCCCCAGGCAGGCTTCCAGTATCCCTAAATAATAGATTTCCTGGAAAGTATATTTACTGGCATTGATCAGCGCCAGCCCATAAAAGATCAGGGTTGCCGGGGCCAAAAGCTGCATTTGCCCCTGGTAAAGCAGCCCCAGGCAACAGATACCGCCGATGCTGAGGGGAACAAATAGATTGAGCAGTAATTGCCGGGTAGCAGCGGTCCAGATTTTTAGTCCCGAGCGCCTGCTTTTACGCATCGTAAAATAGGCCGCTGCAGTGATGGCTAATATCAATATAACCAGCGCGATAATAAGCAACTGCCATAAAAAGGCCGTAGAATAGGGCATGGCAGAACCGGTTAGATAATTTCTGCCTTCCTTTTGTAAAAGATAAAGTGCCCAGAGACCGCCTATAAGTGCGATTAGCCCTGCGGCCACACCCGATAGGCCACTCAGGGAAATAAACCTGGAAGAACGCTCCATCATGGAACGGATGGCGGTGAGATCTTCCTGGTATTGGTATTTATCTGTTGCCATAAAAAGTACTTTGAATTACAAAGTAAGATAAAATAATTTGAACGCACAAAACTTTTTTGAAGAATTGTAACTGGGGGTACCAGTTATACGGGGTGAAGCGTACCTTCTAAGCGGTATTTGCGTAAATTTGCATCATGACCTCAGAAGAGTTTCTCCAGATCGCTCCTACTATCCCGAAATTTCCCGGCATCTATAAATATTTTGATGCGGAGGGTACGCTCATTTATGTGGGGAAGGCTAAACATCTGCGTAAAAGGGTAAGCTCCTATTTTAATAAAACCCTAAGCAATTATAAGACCCATGAACTGGTACAGCGTATCCATCATATCGAATTTACCATCGTGGATACGGAGCAGGATGCATTCTTACTGGAGAACTCGCTGATCAAGCAGTTCCAGCCAAAGTATAACATTATGCTTAAGGACGATAAGACCTACCCTTATATCGTCATTAAAAAAGAGCCTTTTCCCAGGATATATCTCACCCGTAACAAAATAAAAGACGGTTCTGAGTATATCGGACCCTTCACCAATGTCTGGCGGGTACGCGAGATACTGGATTTGATCAAGGAGAATATACCGCTTAGGACCTGTAAACTCAATCTGAGTAAAGCCAATATCGAAAAAGGCAAATTTAAAGTATGCCTTGAATATCATCTGGGTAACTGTAAAGGCCCCTGCGAAGGATTGCAGACAAAGGAAGATTATGATGAAAGCATTCAGCAGATAAGGCAGATCGTTAAAGGCAACCTCGGGCCGGTTGTACAGCATTTTAAAGAAGAGATGATGCAACATGTGGAAAATATGGCCTTCGAAAAAGCAGAAATCATCCGCAGGAAGATTGCTGATCTAGAAAACTATCAGGCAAAATCCACCATAGTGAATGCACATTTGGGTAACCTGGACGTGTTCTCGATCTGGAAACAGGAGGAAGTCGCCTATGTCAACTTCCTGATGGTAGAACACGGTACTATCATTCATACGCACACCGTGGAACTGCAGGCGCAGATTGAAGAAACCGAGGAAGATGTTTTACTCTTTGCCATCGCAAATCTAAGGGAGCGGTTTAACAGCAGTAACAAAGAGATTGTCCTGGCCACGGCTTTAGCGTATCCCGATGAAACGGTAAAGATCACTGTTCCAAAAGCAGGAGAGAAGAAAAAATTGCTGGAATTGTCCGAGAAGAATGTCAATTACTTCCGTATGGAACTCAAGAAGAAAAAGACATTACTGCTGCAGTCAGATGCTACAGCTGAAGATGAGCGGGCCCTGAGGATGATTCAGGAGCAACTATCTCTTCCGCAATTGCCCACGCATATTGAGTGTTTTGATAACTCCAATTTTCAGGGATCCTATCCGGTCTCTGCCATGGTTTGCTTTAAGAATGGCCGCCCCAGTAAAAGTGACTACCGCCATTTTAATGTTAAGACAGTGGAAGGGATCAATGACTTTGCGACCATGACAGAAGCTGTTTTTCGAAGGTACAGCCGCCTTTCCAAAGAAGGTCTTCCTCTGCCCCAGCTGGTGATCATAGATGGTGGAAAAGGGCAGCTCAGTGCCGCCATGAAGGCCATCGGCGAATTAGGCTTAAATGGCAAAATGTCTCTGGTAGGCCTTGCTAAAAATGAAGAAGAATTATTTTTTCCGGGAGATACGCAGTCCCTGAAATTGCCCTGGGATAGCCCCTCACTTAATCTGATCAGAAAGATCAGGGATGAGGTGCATCATTTCGGGATCACCTTCCATCGAAATAAAAGATCCAAAGGCACTTTTAAAAATGAACTGGAAGCGATACCAGGCATCGGGGAGACGACCGCTAGTCAGCTGCTCAAGCGGTTCCGCTCTGTAAAGCAGATCCGTCAATTAACTGAAAGAGAGCTCACTGCAGAAGTAGGCATTTCTAAGGCGGCCAAAATCTGGCAATACTTTCATCCATGATGGCCGCCTGCAGGCCAGAAAGACTAATAGTTCTTTTTCGATGAGGGAGATTGTTGTGTCTCCCCGTCCGGGTTATCAGCGCCCGATTTGTCCTCCGGCGGTTTTCTGTTTTTAAGCTGTTTATGCAAACGCATTAAATTGAATGCAGAGAGGGAGCCTCCTATAAAGATGATGGCTGCAAACATGGCATTGGTCGTCATCCCATGGCGGACCAGCTCAACGACACCAACGATCAGTGACAAGGCTGCTAAAATCAATGCGACGCAACCCAATATGAAAGGCATTTTGTATTGTTTCATTTCCTTTAATGCTTAATTTTTGCTTTAGCGTGTACTTTTCTTTTTTAAAGCCGTCAACGTGTCGTTAAGCCTTATGGGTTAGTAGAGGAAAACCTGAGATGAACACCGCTGTTTGTCAGACTATCCAGTAGTGCCTGCGTTTTTGTAACAGGCTGATTACAGTGATAGTCCTGGCAAAGATAAATAAAGCTTTGTCCTTCTGGTACTTTTTTGTTTGCTAATAAGGGCAATTCTGCTATTTCTGTCTTATTAAATTGCAGCAGCGCCCCCGGGATGTAATGAAGGGAGACCTCCGAAGCCAGTTGCGCCGCATTATCGCCTACTATTGCAATCTCCGGTGTGCCAAAAGCAATCTTTTGCCAGAGTATAGCCCAGCATCCAAAGGAGGTAGGGTAATGGCTAAATAAAGGTTCCATGGCCTTTGTCATATAAACCGCCCTTTCCCGCCAGGCGGCCTTATCCAGTAAGATGGAAAGCCGCCAGAGATTGTCAGCCATCACAGCGTTGCCGGAGGGTGTAGCATTATCATAAGTTTCTATCTTTCTGACCAGCGCACTCGCCTGCACAGCGGTGTAATAAAAGAAGTTTTGCGCATCATCACTAAAGTTCCTGATGACCTCCTCTGTAAGCGCCGATGCGGTCTGCAGATAAGCATATTTGCCGGTAATTGCATTTAATTCAATGAGTGCCTGTATCAGACAGGCATAATCATCAAGAAATGCCCCAGGCAGGCCGACTTTCTTATTCCAGTGATGCTGCCAGGAAAACCTGCCATCGCTGTCTTTTACTCGTAGATGCTGCTCCAGGAACTGGTAACAGTTTTCTGCCAGCTGGATATAAATATTGTCATTTAATGCCGCTGCACATTTGCAGAGTGCCGTGATCAACATGGCATTCCAGGCCAGAATAATCTTATCATCTTTGCCCGGGGCGACTCTTTTAATTCTTTCACCCAGTAACTTTTGCTGACAACGTTGGATCACTTTAAGTAAAGACGCTTCCGGCACCTTGATACTTGCCGCTACTTGCCGGATGCTCTGTTGCAGCCACAAAATATTATTATCCTCCCAATTCCCTTGGTCTTCTACGTCATAGACTAGGCAGAAGAGCTCTGCTTCCGGCCCAAGGATGGCTTGGATCTCTGATTTCTGCCACACATAATATTTTCCCTCTACTCCTTCGCTGTCGGCATCCAGGGCAGCGTAAAAGCCGCCTCCGGTATGGAGCATCTCCCGGGTAAGGAAATCTACGGTTTGGCGAATAGCGCGCTCATATACCGGATTGCCGGTAAGGGACCAGGCTTCCGCCAGGGCTTCCAGCAGCAATGCATTATCATAGAGCATTTTTTCAAAATGTGGCACCAGCCATTTTTCATCTGTACTATAGCGGGAGAACCCTCCGCCGATCTGATCGTAAATGCCTCCCTGGATCATTTTCTCCAGGCTAAAGAGTGCCTGTTCAAGGCCCTGGACATTGCCGGTGTAATAATAATCCCTGAGCAGATAACGGATAGTAAAGCTTTGCGGGAACTTAGGTGCTTGCCCGAAGCCGCCCCACCGGGTATCTGCAGTCTGCATGATGGCACCCCGCACTTCAGTGGCCTTTTCCGGGGCTGATTGGTTATTTTCTTTTTCTAACTGCTGTTTTACGCTTAGGGGAAGATATTGCTGCTCCAGATGACGGGTCAGATTATCTGCCTGAGTCAACAGATCGGCCTGCCTTTCTTTAAATGCATGTATTACGCTCTCTAATACCTCTTTCCAGGAAGGGCGCTGATATATACGCGTGGGTGGAAAATAAGTGCCTCCAAAGAAAGGACGGGTATCGGGCAGTAAAAAAACATTCAATGGCCAGCCTCCCTGGCCACTCATCGCCTGTACGGCGTCCATGTAGAGGTGGTCCAGGTCGGGTCTTTCTTCCCGGTCTACCTTAATATTGATAAAGTTGGTGTTCATATAGGCTGCCACGTTTTGATCCTCAAAACTCTCTCTTTCCATAACATGACACCAGTGACAGGCCGCATAACCAATGCTGATCAGGATGGGTTTGTTCTCCAGGCGCGCCCGCTGAAGTGCGGCCTCTCCCCAGGGATACCACTGTACCGGATTATAGGCATGCTGTAACAGATAGGGACTGGTCTCATCGATTAAATGATTGGGCGTGCCGTGACTGGGGGCTTTTTCGTGGCCGGAATTAAAATTATTGGGTTCAGACTGCTCTTGCATGGGTTATTATAATGATTTATGCGGTAGATGAATAAGACGCTTATGATGAACCGACAGGTGTCTTATTGTTATCCGCAAAAATACATTATTTAGCCAGGATTTTTGTTATTAGGAGGTAGTGGCGCCGGCGGGACTGGTTTTAGGCGGCATTCTTGATTTGTAGGGATTTAATTTTACTTTTGGGCCATGATTATAGAAAAGATTGAATCCCTTTACACCAGAGTGTATGACCAGCGCCCGGAACGCATTGAAAAGTTGCCGCAAAGCGGCAGTGACCGCTTGTATTTCCGGGTATTTGGTCAAGGGCGCAAAACCTGTATCGCGACTTATAACTATAACGAACAGGAGAACCGGACTTTTTTAGCTTTTACAAAGAGCTTCAGGAGCCTGGAGCTTCCTGTGCCGGAGATTTATGGGGTGTCTGAGGACTTTTTGCTTTACCTGCAGGAGGACTTTGGATCCACTTCTCTGGCCGGATTACTGGAAGCAGAAGGACACAGTGAGCGGGTCTACCAGCTTTTTAAAAAGAGCCTGGCCGCGCTCGCCAGGCTTCAGATTAAAGGCCATGACCAGGTAGATTACCGGTTATGTCTGACCTCTACGGAATTTGGCAAGCAAGCCATTTTAAGTGACCTGCTTTATTTTAAATACTATTTCCTGGATTTCCTGGGCTTGCCCTATAATAAACAGCAATTACTCGATGAGTTTGATGTGCTGAGTGTATTTTTAGGACAAAGCCGTTATAAGTATTTTATGTTCCGGGATTTTCAGAGCCGCAATATCATGATCAAAGATGAGGAAGTCTTCTTTATCGATTATCAGGGTGGAATGAACGGGGGCCTGCAGTATGATGCTGCTGCACTATTATGGCAGGCAAAGGCTAACCTGCCTAAAGAATGGAAGGAATCTTTGCTGGATTATTATATAGATCAGGTGGACGGTCTGGTCCACATTAAGGTGGATAAAAATGCCTTCAGGAACCAGTTTAAAGGATTTGTGCTCATTCGCCTGCTGCAGGTGCTCGGCGCTTATGGGTTCCGGGGGCTCTTTCAGCGCAAAGCGGCTTTTTTGGCTGGCATTCCTATTGCACTTGATAACCTGAAAAAGTTTACGGATAATAATGTGATCGGCATTGAACTGCCGGAATTTGAAAGGATTCTGGGCCTGGTGACCGGAGCAGAGACCAAAACGAAATTTTTGCCTGTCCAGGCCGATGAAAATACTCCCCTGGTGGTTGAGATCAATAGCTTTTCTTATAAAAAAGGCATTCCCCAAGATAAAAGTAGTAACGGCGGCGGGTTTGTATTTGACTGCAGGGGCATCCTGAACCCGGGCAGGCAGGAAGCATTTAAAAAGCTGTCCGGTCAGGACAAACCGGTGCAGGATTATTTACAACAGCGCACGACTATGAATGAATTCCTTAACAGCGTATTCGATCTGGTCAGTATCTCTGTGGAGAATTATATCTCGAGGGATTTCGGTCATCTTCAGATTAATTTTGGCTGTACCGGTGGACAGCACAGAAGTGTATATGGAGCAGAGCAAACCGCACGCTACCTGAAGAACAAATACAAAGTAAAGGTGGTTGTAACGCATACCAACAAAGACAATTGGGTTAAATAATACAACTGCCCCGGTGGTAAAAATATTTTATTATGAAAGCACTTATACTGGCGGCCGGTTTAGGTACCCGGTTAAAACCCTGGACATTAAATCACCCCAAGGCTCTTGCTTTGGTAGGGGGTAAGCCCCTATTGCAATATACTATAGAGTACCTCCAACAGGCAGGTATTGAAGAGGTGATTGTCAATGTCCATCATTTTGCAGACCAGGTGATCCAGGCCCTGGAGCAAAACAGAGGATGGGGAAGCCGTTATCAGATCTCTGATGAAAGTCAGCTACTAATGGATACGGGGGGAGCTGTCATGAAAGCGGCTCAATATGGATACTTCAGTGGAGAGTCGCATTTTATGGTTATAAATGCCGACATCTTGACGGATATGCCCTTAAAGGCATTTATCCGGCAGTGTATGGCGAGCGGTCAACTGGCGACGCTTGCCGTGAGCGACAGGAATTCCTCCAGAAGACTGCTTTTTGACAGTCAGACCGGACTTTTGGGTGGCTGGGAAAATACTGAAAGCGGCGCGGTCAGGATCACGCGGGAAATGGAAAAGCCCCTGCCGATGGCCTTTAGCGGAATTCATTGCATGAACACCGGGATGATCGATTTGCTGGCAGGTATGGCGCCTTTTAACCGAAAGGAGCCTTTCTCCATTATAGATGCTTACCTGATGTTAAGTAAAAATAATCCAATCGGCTATTTTGATCACAGTGGGGCCAGGTTTATGGACACAGGTACGCCGGAACGGCTGGCCGCAGCGGCGGCGTTATTTGCCTGACTGACGGCACACAAAAAAAATTTATCCGAAGTAGTGTGCCTCAGTACCTAAGCGTGGCACTTGGCACACAGACCATTTACGATCACTTCAGTTTGTGCCTCTGTAAATCCGGAAGGGAGTTTCACATGCGGAACATTAATTTGTTCCAGACAATAGGTTGTATGACATTCGCTGCATACAAAATGGACATGCTGGTCATGATGATGACCTTCAGAGCATTCATCCTTACAAAGCGCATAGCGGATAGAATTGTCCGTTGTAGGAATGATATGGATAATACCCTTTTGAACAAACGCCTGAAGGGTGCGGTAGATCGTGATCCTATCCATTTTCTCATCGGCCTCCTGTTCAATATCTGCATGAGAAAGTGCACCGTCTGCTGCCAGAAATAAAGAAAGGATCTTTTTTCTGCTGCCGGTTACACTCAGGTTGGCCGATTTTAATATGTTATTTATAATCTCGTCTTGCATGATAACCTCCTTCTTTCCCCAGGGTTTGCTGGTACAAAATTACATATTATTCCCAAATATGTTGTTACTGAAATTATTACTGCCGCCGGGGCGTTCTTTCAGCAATATTTTAATGTCTTCTTTTAGTTTGTCCAGATCCTTTTGCTGTAACCCGTCAAAAATCTCTCCACGAACATTGCCGTCCTTATCGATCAACGCAAAGAACTGGGTATGAATGAATTGATCCTCAATACTATTGACTGGGTTTTTATTGTCATCTACCAGGTAGCTATTTCTGGCCTGGTAATAGAGACTGTCTTTTCTGCCGGTAAGAAATACCCATTTACGGTCATTGACCCCCATGGAATCCGCATAGCGTTTCAGCACAGCAGCGGAATCTACTTCAGGCATACAGGTATGTGAGATGATCATAAAGTTCTTTTCATCCTTAAAAGTATTATAGATATCGTCCATATTATGATTCATCTTAGGGCAAATACCTTTGCAGGTTGTAAAAAAGTAGTTTACCACACATACTTTGCCTTTCATGTCATCTTTGGTAAAAGGCTGGCCATCCTGCGTCGTAAAGCTAAAAGGTTGTACAGTACTGAGTTTAGGCAGTTTTGATTTCCAGTTATCTGTTCCGGCAAACAGCAAGAACCAGAAAACAATAAAAACGACCAGGAAAAATAAGCTATATCCTATTAGCTTTTTATACTTTTTCATTACTGAAAAATTTAATACGTTAAACGTTTGCGGATGCCGCAGCTCCTTTGGTGGGCAAAGGTACAACAATCAAGGCGGCTTGTCAGCTGATTTGTCTTTGGCTTAACAATGTTTTGCAACTTTGTTGCAAAGGTGTATCTTTGCATAAATCATTTGAACAAATGGGCTTTAAAATCAACTGGGACGCAATGGGGATAGGGGCTTCGCTGGCCTGTGCCATTCACTGTGCCTTGCTGCCTCTAATTATGACTTCGTTGCCTGTTTTCGGGATAAATATCATCGAAAATAAGGGCTTTGAATATTTTATGATTTTTCTTGCATTTGCGGTAGGAACCTATGCGTTATCCCACGGATACCGTAAACACCACCGTAGTTTTGCCCCTATTGTACTGTTTTCTGTAGGCATATTGTTCCTGCTGGCAAAAGAAATATGGCATGACTATTCTGTTATTTTGTTGGTGCCGGCAGTTACCTTAATTGTATGGGCGCACTATTACAATTTCAGGTTATGCAGGATCGCGGGACATCCAAATACAACGACCATTGATTAAAAGTTATACAGGATAAAGCTCCTATACTATAGAAAAGGGCACTTGTACCGGATATATTCCGTATCAAGTGCCCTTTTACTATAAAATAATTCCTTTCGTTTTTTACGAAAAAACGCTATTGATCATTATTTTCCATTGATCTGATCCGTGAGTGGAGTGATGGGGTCTCCGATACAGCCGCTTGGCATCTGAATATGCAACAAAGCGGCTATAGTAGGGGCGATGTCTGTCATATGGACTGTTTGGTTGGTCTCTCCGTGCGGAATTTTCCAGCCCATAAACACCAGCGGAATATGCACATCATACATATACCAGCTGCCGTGCGTCGTCCCGGTTTTATAGTGACTATCTAACATCCCGGAATTATACACAATTTTGATTGCACCGGCTCTTTCCCTGTTATAGCCGTTAATAATCATGTCTTTTAGGCGGGTAGGTACACCTGCCGAGCCGGGATTGGATGCATCCACCGCAAACGCGATTTCTGGCTGTTGATTTAAAAAGTGAATGGTGGTCTTTTTAAGGGCGTCCCAATCGATGTTATGCTCTTCAACAGCCTGGTAATTAAAATGGACCTGATCGTTTATAAAACTGGTTACCAGCTTTGGCTGACCAAATTTCTTCTGTAATACAGCATTGAGCTGCGCAGTCAGGCTATGGGTAAAGCCTGTGGGCATTTTGTGATTTTCCATAAAACCTTCTGCATGGGCTCCACCATGGTCGGCACTTAAAAATACCAGGTAGTTGCCTTTGCCGACCTTTTCATCCAGATACTTGAAAAATGTTGCCAGATCTTTATCTAAGCGGAGATAGACATCTTCCACTTCGATGGCGTTCGGTCCAACCAGGTGCCCGGAATAGTCAGTAGAGGCACAATTGATGGTTAGGAAGTCAGTCGTATTGTCTGCTCCCAGTTGTTCTCCGGCTACCGCAGCTTCGGCGAATTTCAGGGTCAGCGTATTGCCAAATGGGGTAGATCTGAGTGATTCTTTGCTTTTCGTATAGGCGGCTTTCAGGTCGTAAGGAAATACAGGAGCTGCCGCTCCCGGTAATTTGCCCTCCCAGGGAGCATTATCATCTGTGCTTTGGGTATATTGGTCAATTGGTAAAAGCGTCTTCCATTCCCCGCTCATTAATTGATCAGGCAGTCCTTGTTGGTTGAAACTGGATACCCAATCCGGAAGCTGTTTTGTATAATAGGTACTGGTGACAAAGTGCCCGGAATTATCATCCAGCCAGTAGGCTCCGTTGGGATTATGGCCGGCAGGTAAAATGGAAGCCCTGTCTTTTAGCGACACGCCAACCACTTTGCCCTGGAAATTGGTGGCCAGCCTCAGCTCATCCGTGATGGTGGTCGCCAGCAGGTTCCGGGGGGACATTTGTCCTGTTTTGCCGGTTGCGCCTACCGTCTGAACAGTAGTGTCTTCTGTACAATAGGTCCGTTTCCCCGAACGGGTATAGATCCAGTCGTTACCGGTAATGCCGTGTATTGCGGGAACAGATCCGGTAAAAATGGTCGTATGGCCCACGGCGGTATAGGAAGGAAGATAATTGATCAGCGTATTGCCACAGCTATATCCTTCTGAAAGCATTCTTTTAAATCCCCCATCTCCATATTGATCATAATACCGGTACAGGTAATCCCAGCGCATCTGGTCAACAACAATACCTACAACGAGTTTTGGTCTTTCCAGCTGTGCCGAGCCGGAAAAAAAGCCCGCCAGCAACAGAGAAAATAATGCGAGTTTTTTCATAACTACTTTGACTTTGTTTGAATAATGTATTTATCGGGCCCTAAGGTAAATGGGATGACTAAGATAAGGCATTACGGAATAATTAAATTTTTTACCGGAGTGCAATATTTTGTTTAACTTGGTATTTAATAAGCAAAAGCAAGTATCCTATGTCCTCAATTACACTCTCACTGGTGCAGTCCAAGATATTTTGGAAGAAAAAGCAGGAAAATCTTCAGATGCTGGAAGAAAAGATTGCCTCTATCGCTTCCCCTACAGAGATAGTCCTTTTGCCCGAAATGTTCAATACGGGGTTCACCTCCGAACCGGTGCAGGCTGCAGAAACCATGGACGGCCCGACGGTCAATTGGATGCGGGATCTGGCTGCAAGCAAAAAGATTGTAATTGGCGGCAGTCTGGTTATACGCGATGGAGAAGATTTTTACAATCGCCTGGTCTGGATGCTGCCAAATGGAGAAGTGGGGACCTATGATAAACGGCATCTTTTTGCCTACGGAGGAGAGGGCGCTAAATACAGCGCCGGTCAGAAAAGGCTGGTCGCCAGTGTAAAGGGGTGGCGCATCAACCTGCAGATCTGCTATGATCTGCGGTTCCCGGTATGGGCCCGTCAACAGATGGAAGGGGGGAAGCCTGAATATGATCTGCTGATCAATGTGGCAAATTGGCCGGAAAAAAGGCAAAGCATATGGACCACCTTATTAAAAGCCAGAGCGATCGAAAATATGTGTTATGTAGCCGCTGTTAACAGAATAGGTGTGGATGGAAATAATATCGCCTACAAGGGAGGTTCTGTTGTGCTTGACCCGTTAGGTAATCCACTTTTTGACGCGCAAGACCGTGAAGAAATCAATACAATTACGCTTAAAATGGAAAATCTGCAACAAATCAGAGATCAGTTCCCCTTTTTGGGAGATGCGGATAGCTTTTTGATAAAGTAATTGCAGAAGATAATAGCGTGCCGGCATTTAAAAACAGGCGCAAAAAAAATACATATAGATGAAAATTAGTCTGCGACCCCGCGTTCGAAGCGCTAAGGTTGCAGACTATTTTGTTTTGAATAGAACAGAACAAACAGAACGGGTATTTCTACAGGCCTAATAGTGCGTTTGCTTGAATTCTTTTTTTAACCTGGCTCTGTAATACTTACGTATAGGTTCATCTATGGCTTTAAGGACCAGGTACGTGAAAGCAATTAATAAAAGAGTTATGACGGGTATCTGCACATACAGCTGAGGCATGGTTGGATGCTGTGTCTCGATATAGCTGAGAAATACCCATAGGAAGGGATAGTGCACCATATATAGTGGATAGGATATATCTCCCAGAAATTTACAAACAGGTTGTGTCCCTGAGGATAAGGTTACCCCTGCTCCCAATGCGACCAACAGGGGAAAGTAAAAGAGTACGATCAGCGGTTCGGTGATCCAATTGATATTATCCGCATATGGCACTAAAAAAGCGACTGCAAGTAAGATTCCCATCCCTAAAAAGCCAAGCCGGTTACGGATCAGCCATTTACTGCGATATACCAGAATCCCTGCCAGAAAGGAATAGAAAAGGCGGGCGGCACCTCCGATCCAGTTTTCTGCCCCCCAGCCAATACTTAAGTTGCCGAACTGACGGGCTGTATATATTAATGTACATGCCGCAAGGATCGTTAACGGGATAAGGATCTTTTTATGTAATCTCCATAGAAGAACTGCGTAAAAGATATTGGCAATATATTCCCAGAATAAGGACCAGGTGGGCGGATTGAAGTAAAACAAATTATTATATCGCTCCGGCATAGCTGGATGTGGTATCAGAAAGGCGGAACTCAAGAACATAGTAACAGTTTCCCTGAAGCCATACTGGGTATAAAAATGGTGGAAGGGGTCTAGTAAGAAGGTTAGTAGTCCGATGATAGCACCAATAAATACCATGGGTTGCAGCCTGATCAGTCGCATTTTAAAAAATTCCCAGGTTCCCAGCTTTTTAATACGGCTGTCATAGGCATATGCAACGACGAATCCTGATAAACAGAAAAAGAAATCTACGGCTAAGTATGCATGACCAATAAAGCTGTCTGCATAATCCGGAACGACAAACTCCATAAAATGAAATATGACGACCGCAATAGCCGCAATGCCTCTTAGCCCGTCCAGCACGATATAGTGTGTACGGGTTTTTAATAGATCTTTTGATGCTGAATGGAGAGTCGTAACCTGTTTAATCATAAAAGTAATAATAATAAGTCGGCCGTATTTAGAACATACAGTATTGATGCAAAGTACGAATGAGACCTAAAAAGATCAGCGAATTTAAGGGTAAAGTATGTCAGTTACTCAATTGATGACATCTTTTTGCTGAAAAACGATGAATTGTAAATGAACTTTAAAAGTGCGGAAACTAAAATCGAAATCGGGTTGATTTGCGTATTTGCTGAGCAGCAGAAAGCCGTATATATGTCTATTAAACCCTGGCCTGAAAAAAACTGAATCTTGCGCAACGGGGGCGGGGTTATTTGTACAGGTATTACTGGTTTCGATTAAAGAAACTATTGTAAAAACAGATGCTACGAAAGCAGCAGAATCTGTATACCGTGACGAGTTGTGTCTTATTTTGTAAGATATTGTATGGGGATATATTGTCTGACAGACTCTTGTCGTGTCTGGATTAAATGCCGGATCGCAAAAAAATACATTAATAATTGACTTTTTTTTGAAAAGTTATTACCTTAGTTCTTTAATAAAGGACATATATCACAATAATTGTGACAGGTTATTTAGCTGACCGCTAATGATGAGTGACGGATTGCCGGCCATTTTCCGTTTGTAGATGATTGTTGAATGTTTCAGAAAACCCACAATTACATTGCAGTATTGTAATTAATATTTATAACGGAAATGATATTCCAATGAGAAAAGTTACCATTTATGACCACCGGAGAAAGCCTTTACAGATAAAGGAAGGGCTGCCACCGAAGCTCGTGAAGAGTATGGGCTATCGTGTTTTTGATAAACATTATATTGAAAATAGTAAAAATTACCTTTTGTTTCAGATATGCAATCTTAATCAGTATTTCATTGAAATCGACGATTATCTGATTCAAGACACATCCCGGGCGTCTTATTACTGCAGGGCTCAAGATGGTGCAATTTATTTGCAGTTCTGCCTCCGGGGCAGGGCTTATTTTAAGATGTTTAAAAGGGCCTTTGCATTTGAAAAACACGGAACAAGCAATCTGCTTGTGTTTGGCAGCGTTGATAATATAGTGCATTTTAAAGAGCAGGGCAGGCATACGATCCTAAATTTTATTATTCCTGTGGCAAAGTTAAAACCCCTGGCAAAGCGGTATCCGTTTTTGGAATTTCTTTTACCTATGACGGCAAAAGGTAAATTCGATATGCTGTACGAAAGATGTCACTTAACAACGAATGAAATGCTTTTATTGATTTGTGAGATCCTTTATCATTTGGAAAAAGATACGATAGATACCACTTTAATTGAAGGGCTGATTGAAAAATTGATTGTTGTTTTTATGGACAGCTATAAACACGAGATTCATAAGGACGTATTGGACTTCGAGACTATGATGGGATTGTTTAAGGCAAAATTGCATTTTGATGAAGAGGGTTACAGGTGTACGGTGCTAGATGCGCAGGAGGCGTCTGGGCTGGATCATAAGAAGTTTTCCAGAACATTTAAAATTGCCTTTGGTATGTCGCCGCAGGACTACTTGATTGCAGTAAAGATGAATAAGGCCAGGCATATTCTGTTATATGAGCCGTTGGATAAATTAAGCGATCTGGCTACGTTGGTCGGATATAAAACCCTGAAATATTTCCTGATGCAATACCATAAATTTCATGGAGTTAGCGCAAAGGATGACTTTGATAGAAGGTAGATTAATTTGTTGATATACATGAAGTTGAGTTGTTGCGAGTTTAATTTATTCCCCTATATTTCCCCTAATAGTTTCTAAAAGATTGTTGACCTTTAGGTTGCAAAGCAATTCCAGGGTTAGATCACTGCGGTCAGCTGTTAAGAATCCCTGCTTTGCAACTCAACTGATAAGGTGTTACAGGTTGCGCAAGGTTAGGGTCTCGGCCAAGGCCCTACCTTCTAGATGATTTAAGGCGTGTAATGATTTTGGACTATAAGGCTGCTTTCAATCACGACAAGCAAAGAAATAAGCAGTTTATAGGTGCTTCCCAGTATAATCATAACTGTAGACCAAAAATTAAACTGGTATTAATTACCTACTGACATTTTGCGTCCCTATACCTGCCATTTGCAATAGTAATGACTATTGAGCCGGTAGTATAATACCGCCGGTAGGGACCGCACTGTGTATAGTGATGGAACCTGATTTATATATTGAGTTTAAATAGACGGATAATGAAAAGGCATGTTACAATAAGTTGGATATGTGCACTGCTCACGCTTTTATGGGTGTATGCTGCTACAAGTAAATTGTTCCATTATAAGGACTTTTTGATTCAACTGGGAAGGCAGCCTGTCCCTGAATGGTCTATAGGAGTCCTGTCTGTGGGGTTACCAGTTTTAGAGTTAATAGCCGCAACGCTTTTGTGTTATAGGTGGACGAGGAAGGTTGGGCTTTGGTTGTCCTTAGGGCTTATGATCTCTTTTTCGGTCTATGTTGGCCTTGCATTAGGAGGTGCATACGGCAACATTCCCTGTAGTTGTGGCGGCATTTTGAATTCCATGGGATGGAGAACACATTTTGTTTTTAATATAGCTTACACGGTATTAGCATTTGCCGGTGTGTGGTTAACAACTAATAAATCATTGAATATTCAAGCCAGGATGCGAGATGCTCCTGAATAATTTGCGCAAGCGGGAAGAAAGCCGAAAACCCGTAAAGACTAGAGTAGGCGACATTATTTAATGCGGTCACTGTTATAAACGAGTTGGGGTGGCTTAGCAAAACGGTATTTATTTTTTTAGTAACATACAATATACTATGAAAAGAATGATCAAAATCCTTCCTATCAGTGCATTCGTACTGGGGTTGGTACTGGTAGGAATTACCAGTGGGTTTACGTCTGGTAAGCAGACAAGTTATACATTTGAGTATGTACCGCCATCTTCCAATGATTACTCGCAAGCTGAAGTTGAGAACCTTGCAAACTGGGAGTATACCACTAGCACGGTAAATTGTGGCGGTAGTAATAGAGCTTGCTCCATTACTGCTCCGGCTAGTCTCGTAAACACAAGTGGCGATGAGCCAGAGTTAAAATCTGAGATTAATCTTGAAACTAAAGAAGCGTCAAATGAAGCTTATATTATAAGCGTAGAAACTGGTGCAACTTTTGCCAATCAAAATTAAGTTCTCTGAAAAAAAAGTTGGGGTAGCGTATGCCACCCCAACTTTAGTTTTGAGTAATACCTGTTATTCGTATCAGATCTGAAGGGAACGGTAGAGCATAGTAACCTGAATTGGGGTTTAATGTCTGGGTTTTACCGTCTATGAGCCGTTTTAACGTAATTGAGCGATTTTCTTTATTTAAACGTTTTATGTCCACCCATCGTAAACCCCGGAACAGTAGTTCTTTTCGTCGTTCCAATATAACTCTATTGAGGGCAGCTTCAGTGTTTTCATAGGAAACTACTCCCAATTTATTCATTTTGTACCTTTTTGATAACAAGGTATTTAAATCGTCCAGACCTTCTTTTAATCGTCCCTCTCTGATATTACATTCTGAGCGAATTAGATACATTTCATCCGTTGCAATGCCGGTAAAAACATTTTTAAAGCCGTCATCAGAATAGGAACCTTTAAAGATGTGGTAACCTGTTTGGTCAGTTGTGAAGTACGCGCTTTTTCTTAAATCATTAGATTCATATGATTCATACAGTAATGTGTCGACATATCCAGGGTAGAAGTAGTAAAATAGGCCGGTAAATTGTGGATAGGTTGAATAAAATATTGTTTCTGCGTTTAAGGCAGAGAAGGGCATTTGGGATAGAAGTTTATCTTCGGCTATTTCATTGTAATTTATCAAGGTTGAATTAATTGAAAGAGCTGAATCCGAGTATTTGAATGCATTTTTGTAATCTCTTTTAGTTAAATAGGTCCTGGCCAACAGGCCATATGCAGCCCACTTAGAAGGCCGGGAGGCCACTTCTGGTATTTTAGGCAACAATGGAAGTGCGAGTTTTGTGTCATTTATGATTTTGGAATAGGAATCTAATACTGTTGATCGTTGAAATATTTTATTGAAGTCACTGGCTGTTCGAAGCATAATTCCGAGGTCTTTTGCAGCTGTTGAACTATCATATGCTTTGCCATAGTCACATAAAAGACTTAGCCAATAGTAGGATCTTAGAAATAGAGCGCTTCCTTTTACATTATTCCATTGACTTCGATTCTCTATTGTTTCCGTAACATCTGTCAATAGTTCCAATGTTAAATTTGCTATATATATTGCCTTGGTAGTAGTACCCCAGTCTCCGTCTGAATACTCGGTTGCTGCCCACGTGTAAAATCCTTTTCTTTCTTCTGAAAGGGTATTTGCTGTTGTAGGGATTAGAAAATAATCATCACTTGAGGTTTCACCTAGTTCGGGTGTCCGATTATTAATGCTTTCATCATCATCTAGCATAGCTTGTAAATCCTCCAGTGTTTGGGGGGTGATTAGTTTGGAGTTGGCTTTTTTCTCTAGGAACTTATTGCAGGACAATGTGGGTGTTAATGCAATATAAATCAAGAGTAAAAAGGTGAGGTTTTTGATGTTAGGTTGTAAGTTCATTTTGTACAGATTTAAAAGTTCATTCGAATTCCTATTGAATAGGTTTTTGAATCAGGAATAGTGTTAATCGCATCTGGGTCGATATGGTCCTTGTTTGCAGTCCATAGAAGTCCGAGGTTAGACGCATTGAAGTACACCTGCAATGAATTGAAGTTTAGCTTTTTGATCGGTTTTAAGTTATAGATGAGATTTATATACTGAAGCCGAATTTGATCGCACTTAATGGCATTTACTTCTGATAATTCATAGAATGCATCCCTATTGGTGTTAAATGGATACACTAACGAAGGAATATTGGTTGTCAATTCGTCGCCCGGCTCTTGCCACCTATTCTCATAGCCTGTGATTCCTTTAACGCCATACTTGGCTAGGCTTGAATACGATAAGGATGGTTTAATGGCATAGTAACCGAATTTGTATGTGATATTGAAATTTAGGCTGAATCCATTCCATGAAACCGTGTTGTTTATTGCGCCGAACCAAGTGGGGTTTGCCGAACCAAGAATTTTGATTGACCCATTTCCCTGTTCTGAGTTGTTTATGTTTTGTCGTATAGCAGTATAGTCCGTGGATTTCTCTTCGCCGATATAACCAACTGGATTTCCTTTTTCGTCAAGCCCTCCCCATTTGTATACTATTAAAGAATAAAGATTTTGATTAACTATGGGATTAATTCTATATCCACTTCCTATAAACGAATACAGCGAATTGGAGTTTGAATAGTATTTGGTTGTTTTTGCTAGATTGTAATTTAATAGATAAGATGTAGACCACTTTATCTTTCTGTTAATGATCACTGCATGGAGATCGATATCTACACCGTTTCCGGCCATTGAGGCGACGTTTTTGGTTATTGTTGACGTCATTCCAGTTGCTGAATAGTCATAAAGAGATGGCCCATATAAGTCTTCTCCACTCTTATGATAATATTCAAGAGACCCATTTACGATATCATTTTTGGTCTCGAATTCTAATCTTAGATTTGTTTGGTATATTTGCTCCCATTTTAAATCAGGGTTGTTTGGGGTCGAAATACGTATGGCTTTTAATTGGGTGAGGAAACTGGCTGCAGTACCTCCTACCGGTCTAGCTGTTTTTGAGATGTCGACATTGCCACTGACACCATAGGTTGCTGAAATTTTTAAATAGGGAAGAAAAGATGCGTTGTAAAACTTTTCTTTTGATATAACCCACCCTAGTCCTGCGGACCACAATGGAGACCATTTGTTGTTTGTATTAACCCCGAATACATTGGAACCGTCCTTTCTTGCACTTGCAGAAATAGTATACTTTGTCCTTATTGCATAGGAGCCGTTTGCATAGATCGAGATGAAGCGATTTGTAGTATTTGATAATGCGCCAATACCATCAAGTCCATTTGGATAGCCGGTTATAAAGGTGGGATATTGATCGGTATAATTCACATTTGTGAATGATAGCGGATCATCTTGATATCCATAGTAGGTTACATTGCTTTCCTTTGCGTTGATTTCTCTAAACTCTGTTCCGACTATCAGGCTTAAATTGTCTTTTCCGAAATAATGCTTATAATTTGCTTGAGCTCGAATATTTTGTGCGTTGATGTTGGATTCTCCGGTATACAGTATCGCACCTTTAGGCACTATATATGTGACAATTCCGGTTTCTCTGTCGAGTTGGCTGTACAGATTGATTTTATCTCTAGTGAAATAGCTTGATATATCGGCTAAGTTTCTGTTTTTAATTGTTTGTCTTTCATATTGGTACTTTACGGAGATGTCTAAACCCTTTAATAGTTTGTATTGGAATCCGACATTTGCCGTATAATCTTCAGTTTTTGTATTTCGCACATCATGTTTCCAGTCATTCAGAGGGTAGTAATTCCAATCCAGAAGTGCTCCGTTTCCAGCGGTATCTATGTAGTCGAGCCTATAGTTATGAGGTACTGCAATTGCTTTTCCGCCTGTTCCTATTAAATTGAGGTATGGGATGTACATATTATTATTAACTGAACTCGTTTTATAGTAGTCCGTCATTCCGGATGTGGTATGGGTATTGGTATAATATAATCCCACATTAAATATCGCATTCTTAAAAGGCTTGTATATATTTTCAATTCGTAAGTTTACTTTGTCATTTGTATTTCTTAAGGTGCCAATTTCTTTGTCATAATTCCCGGAAATTGTCCACGCGAGGTCGTGGCTTCCGCCGGTTATATTTAGCCCGTATTGCTGCAGCTGCCCCTGCCTGTAATATTTTTTTGTAAATTGATCCCTATTATCAATAGCCTTTAGCTTATCGATTTCGTTGGCGGAATCTGCGGCATCTAGTTCTCCATTTTGTCTTGCCAATAATATTGCAATTGCTGGGCTGAGGGCAGATTTAGATTTAGAATTTATCGCGCTATTATAGTAGCCATTATTAAAGAGGAATTCCTCGAAGTTTATATAATCTGAAGTTGAAATTTGTGGATAATAATAGAGATCAGGTTTTGATGTGATTATCAAATCGGTGTTTAAATTTATTTTGACCTTTTGATTAAATTTTCCCTTTTTGGTTGTGATGACTATCACGCCATTTCCGGCTCTAGCACCCCAGATGCTTGTTGCCGCAGCATCTTTAAGTATAGTGACGCTTTCGACATCGTTTGGATTTATGTTATCAATACTTCCTTCGTAAATAAAATTATCTACTACGATAAGTGGATCAAGCGGGCCATTTATTGTACTGAGTCCTCTTATAGAAATTCCTGTTGTATTTTGCGGGTTAGTATTCTGTTTTTCAGTATTGAATAGTAAGGAGCTTGTTACACCCTTTAATCTTTGCAGGATATTGGTGCCGGTTTGTTGGTTTAATACTTCTTTATCAATTACAACATATGATCCATTTGTCTCGTTGGGCTTGATCGTTTCATAGCCAGTATTGATAGTTACATCTTCTAGGTTATTATTGCTTTCTGTTAATTTTACATCAAGTAAAGTGTCACTAGTAGTTACGACTAACTTTTTTACTTCATACCCTACTTTTTTAAAAAAAAGAGTATCTGGAACAGTGTGTAGTTTTATTGTGAAGCCATTTTCATCAGAGATAACAGTTTTGTTATTTATATATGCATGCACTGTTGTATTTGAAATGGGCTTACCGGTCTCATCGTGGACTTTCCCTATCACTGTTTGCAAACTTTGAGCGTTAGAGAAAGTTGAAAAAAGTACTGATAATATAAATAAGACGTATTTTAGATTCATTTGTATTGTTTTATAAATTGCTTAAAATATTCCTTTTCTTGTGTAGTTAATTTTGGAATATTTAACTCTTCATGATTTTCACCAAAATGTAATTTTAGTTTATTTTCTTGCGTATGAATGGCCTCGATGGTTGCTTTAATAGTGGCGTAGTTTATTTGTGTACTGGAAGTTTGTGCGATAATCTCTCCACGAGGGCTTATCCAGACGTAGTGGGGGGAATAATATTTCCAGAAAAGTTTTTCATAGAATGCTCCTTCTGTTACAGTTGGTAGGGAAAAAGGAACTTGGTGTTTTTTGTTCCATTTATTAATGAAGTCTATTACTTCACTTTTTAGGTTAGGTGTAATAAGGATGAATTGAAGCTGATCTTTAAAGATTCTTTGAAGCGAATCTTCAATTGGGAACATGGCGATACAACTTCCGCAGTGAATTCCCCAGAAATCTAATATAAAAAGTTTATGGCCCATATCTGCAAGGTGTGTAATCGTGTCTTTATAGTTTAGCATATTGGCTAATGGAATATTGGATATTCTGTCATCTATATAATATGGCTTTACATCGATTTTTTGAGTGAAACCGCTGCTGGACAGCAAGGCTCCGCCCATTAAGCATAATAGCTTTTTCATATTCTTAAGGTTATTAATTAAAAAATCCGACTTCTCAGTTATCGTTTCAGTATGCTAATGCACTATACTGGCCATTTAGGCTTAGATGCTATTAGTAAATTTTGTAATATTATGTTGAAAAACATGAAATTAAATTTGTTTTGAAAAAAACGGCATTAATTGGGTTTGTTAATGTCAAAAATTTCATACCTTAGACAGGTTAGTGTCTGTTTGTGGTATCTGGAAATTAGTATTTTCATTGACTAAGCCTTACAATACTGATTCTGGCAATTATCGGATACAAAAATATCCAAAATTATTTTAACAACAAAATATATTGAAGTATTTTTGTTGTCATTTATTAAAATTTATTAATTATGGCTAAACGGAAAAATGCGGAAATAAGCGGACAATTGGAGCAAGTTGGTAAGAATTTCCAGCGGCTTCTTTATGAAAATGGGTTATCTGTTAGAGAGGTCGCCGAAAAAACCGGACAATATATTAAAACCCTAAACAGTATATTAAAAGGAGGTGATTGTTTGATTTCTACCTTATTGTCCGTTTCTAATAGCCTTGGAGTCAAGATCGATGTTTTTTTTGTTGAACAAGATGGGGAAGTGCCTTTATACACTTTGCCTGGCAGAAGAAAGCGTCAATACCGATTAAAGAACAGCATACTGGGCATGATTGGTAAAGGAGGGCTGGTCAAGCCGGTTCGTTGTATTGATGTTGTAAAATTTCTGTATGATAACAATAACATAGATACGAATACCAAAGCGGTCTCGAGTGTTTTAGGAAGATTAGTGGAAGCGGGGCTTGTAAAGTATAAGTACGATCAAAGTAACCATAAACTGTATTTTGCGCCCTGATTTTGTTTCGGTTATATCCCGCAGAGGACTGTGACGTCCTTAGCTTTATGTTGATACTGCTTTTTATAGCCTTCCAGTCTGGAAGGCTATTTTCTTGCCTGTTTATCAGCCGGCCGGCCATTTGCCGGTATTGACGGGAATCTGATAAGCGTGGGCCATTATTTCTGGACAACGTTACACTCTTAGCTATTTTAATCTTCAAAATAGCTAAGCGTCTTCCTGTAATGGCTTCTTTTTTTGTAAATTAGCGTTCTCTTATTTATTATACAGAAGATCATTTTATCATTTCCTCGTTAACCAAATCAGTTCCCATGGCCCGTTTTTTTAATTTTAGAAAAATCATTTTCTTTTTTACGGTCTTCGGTTTTTGGAATAGTGTTTTAGCACAGCGGAAAAAGCCTAATATTATCTTTATCCTGACCGATGATCAGGGGTACGGCGATGTGGGCGTGTTTGCGCAAAATCAACGTGCCAGAGAAGGCAAGCCCTATGAGCGAAGCCCCAATCTGGATCAGCTGGCCGCCGCCGGAGCCGTGTTCACGCAGCAATATGCATCTGCACCGGTATGCGCTCCTTCAAGAGCATCATTAATGCTTGGAGTAAGTCAGGGCCATGCGAATGTCAGGGATAACCAGTTTGACAGGGCAATAGATGAGAACTATACCATGGCATCGACTCTACGGACTTTAGGCTATACCACCGTCGCTGTGGGTAAATGGGGATTGCAAGGTGCAAATAAGTGGGATCAAAACGGCAAAGACTGGCCTGCTAAACCCAGACACCGTGGATTCGACGATTTCTTTGGTTATATGCGTCATGTAGATGGACATGAACACTATCCCAAGGAGTCTTTATATTTTAAAGGACATAAACAGATAGAAGTTTGGGATAATGGAGAGAATATAACGCCTGTACTGGATAAGTGCTACACTCCAGATCTTTGGACGGCTTACGCTAAGAAGTGGATCACCGATTATAAAAGAAGCAGTAAGAAAGACCAGCCCTTTTTTATGTATCTGGCTTTTGAGACGCCGCATGCTGTTTTGGAGTTGCCGACACAGGCTTATCCTAAGGGGGGCGGTTTGAAAGGAGGGATGCAGTGGCTGGGTGAAACCGGACATATGATCACTACCGCCACCGGCCGACCTGATACCTATATTAATCCTGATTATGCCAATGCGACCTATGATGATGATAACGACCCTTCCACCAAAGAGGTCGCCTGGCCGGATACATATAAACGGTATGCCACTGCTACCAGAAGAATTGATTATTGTGTAGGAGATCTTGTTGCTTTATTAAAAGACCTTAAGATCGATGACAACACGATCATTGTCTATACATCAGATAATGGTCCTTCAATTGAGTCTTACTTGCCGCAGGGCTATGTGCCTAATCATCCGACTTTTTTCGGGAGCTATGGCCCCTTTGATGGCATTAAGCGGGATGATTGGGAAGGCGGCGTGAGAATGCCTGTAATCGCCAGCTGGCCAGGGCATATTCAGGCAGGTACAGTTATTACCCAGCCGAGTATAGCCTTTGACTGGGCTGCTACCTTCATTGATGCTGCGGGCGCCGCTGCCCCGGAGAGGATGGACGGGGTCTCCTTAATGCCAGTCCTCACCGGAAAAGGAGTGCAACGCCGGGGATTAATTTATAATGAATATTATGAGCATGGTAAGACCCCGGATTTTAAGGAGTTTGCCACCGGACATCGTGGCCGGGTCAGAGATCAGATGCAAATGATGCGCATTGACAGCTTTGTAGGTGTCCGGTATAATATTAAGGCTGCTGAAGATGATTTTGAAATTTATAACGTCGTATCGGATCCTCAACAAACCCATAACCTTGCCTTGAACCCGGCTTTGACCATCCGATTAGCTCAAAGTGATGATGCTAGGCCAATAATACATACTATAAAGGATCTGCAGACTTATTTTAAAAACAGGGTACTACAGGTGAGAAGGCCTGAAAAGTGGGCACCCAGACCCTATGATAGTGCCTTGGTGCCTGCTGTAGACGTCTCTGACATAAGAAGTGGCCTGAACTGGAAGGCTTATAAAGGCAATTTTAAATGGATACCTCAGGTAGAAGGTTTAACCCCCTACCAGCATGGGAAGGAGAGTGTGCCGGCATTCTCATCGATAAAGGATAAAACCGGTGCCGGTGATTTAGTTGTATTTGAAGGGTATATTAAAGTGCCTGCTGACGGTCAATATGATTTCTATCTGACTGCTGGCTCCAGTGCATTTTTACGAATCCATGATATGCAGTTAATTGACGCTGATTTTGGCTATAAACCAGGTACGGAAAAGCAGGCCAGCGTTTTCTTAAAGGCGGGTTTGCATCCGTTCAGGTTATTGTGTTATCGCAAGGGGGAAAATCAACCTTCCATTTCTTTTAAATGGAACGGGCCGGGGATACAAAAACAATCTATTGATGCGAAAGCCTTTTTTAGCAATTAACCGGCTATTATTGCATTGAGGCGTTGTTGGCGTAAATGTTTAAGGAGGCTATGTAGCCTCCTTAAACATTATAACTCTATAAAATAAATTAAATATGCACAACGTTACAACGCTCCTGTTAATTTGATCGTGAATATTTTATTAGGAAGGTCTTCTGGTTTTAAGCCTGACAGGTCGATTATGACATTTTTACCCTGAGGTCTTAAAGCCAGCATTTTATTGCTGCCTAAGAGTGTAGCGGTAGTGCCGGCAGGGAGCTTGATGTCCTTTAGCGTGATCTGGGATTCATATAACGGAAGCGTGCAATAAAGGTCTTTCCCCTTCGTCGTGAAGAAGGCCTCAATATGAGCAGTGTCTTTTTTTGGGGTAGCAAGCTCTGTTGTGCTGTATCCATTCATATAGTTGCCTTCCTTCTGTTTAGGAATAGTGCCTGCGCTCCATTGGTAGGGGTGGCTAAAAGCTTCGGTGCCATAAATGGCTTCGCCATTTATTTTTAGCCAATCTCCCATCTCAGACAGACGCTCCTGCATAATTACAGGAATGCGACCGTCTTCGGTGGGACCTATATCCAATAAAAGATTGCCTCCACGTGAAACGATATCCACCAGCATCAGGATTAGGTCTCGACCAGTCTTATAATCACCGAGCTGTTCGTTTCGGTTATAACCAAAAGAATGACCTATGCCTTCACATTGTTCCCAGATAATACTTTTATCCATCCCACTTCCGTATTCTGAAGTCGTATACATCGCACCTCCATTTTCTTTGCGGGTATTACTCCCCCAACGGTCGTCCACGACGACCTCATCTTTAACAGGAGAATCATTGAATAACCAGGCCAGAAATTGTTGGCTATGCCATCCCGTATCTGGTAACTCCCATTCTCCGTCCGAAAAAATGATGGAAGGCTTATACTTGTTGACCAAATCTTTTAACTGAGGCAGCATATGCTGGGTTACATACTTCTCGCGATTTGTCAGCCACAAAGGGTTGAACCATTCGTATAGCGAATAATAGTAACCCATTTTTAAGCCTTCTGCACGAACTGCTTTTGTAAGATCACCTAAAAGATCACGTTTAGGTGTTCCGGTTACGGAGTTCCAGGGATGCCCCCAGGTTTTATCTGCTTCCGGACTATTCCAGAGGCAGTAACCTTCGTGATGTTTAGATGTAAGTACAACATATTTGGCTCCTGATTGCTTAAAGACCTCTGCCCATTGCTGTGGATCGTACAACTCTGCTTTAAACATAGGCTCAAATTGCTCGTACTTAAAATCCTTGCCATAGTTCTTATTATGGAAATCAGTAAACATTTGCCTGGAGGCCTCATTTTCTTCCGATCCTCCTGCATGATCACGGCGAATGCGCCTCCAATACCACTCCGCGTAGTTGTAACCACTATTGGGTAATACAGGAGCATAAGCCGGCACAGAATATAACCCCCAATGAATAAATATCCCGAATTTGTCCTGATGGAACCAGGAAGGCATTTTACGGGTATTTAAAGATTGCCAGGTGGGTTGGAATTTCTGTCCCTGGCCTACAGCTGCCGTCAAAAGAAAAGTGATGGTTAAAAATAGAAGCTTTTTCATTTATATTGTTTTTGCCTGCGTTACAGCCTGCCCCCTCAATGGATTGCAGTATAACTTATTACGATACAAGATTATGCAATGCTGACAAATTTATCAATTAGGTGGCATATTAAAGCCCTATTGACGAATTATTTGTGATCCAGCTTTTGTAAAAAGATCATCCCCTCAGAAACAATAAATATCTGATGCTTTAATCTTGGGGGCGGATAATGTAAAATTGTGACGATTATATGCAAATATTTTACCATTGAAGAAGTGGTTTATTGGCTAATTTTGGAAAAATATTTTTAGAATGAAAGCGATTCAGTTTGCGGCCCCTGGAAAAGTGGAAGTGATAGAAATGGCAGCGCCGCAGTTGGCAGAGGGGGATGTTCTGTTAAAAATCCATTTTATTGGTATCTGTGGCACGGATCTCAGCACTTTCAGGGGCGCAAACCCACTGGTCGGATATCCCGTTATTCCCGGCCATGAGATCTCTGCTGAAGTAGTGGAAGTAGGCAGCGAGGTGCCTCGGCATATTAAAAAAGGGGCTTTGGTCACAGCCAATCCATATACCAATTGCGGGAAATGCCCTTCCTGCAAACGCAGAAGATATAATGCTTGTCAATACAATGAAACTATGGGCGTTCAACGCCACGGTGCAATGCGGGAATTTTTAGTCCTTCCCTGGGAGAAATTATTAATCAATGATAAGCTAAGCCAGGAGCAGCTTGCACTGGTAGAACCGCTTAGTGTAGGATTTCACTCCGTCGCCAGAGGCAAAGTCACCGATATTGATACAGTGATGGTATTAGGCTGTGGCATGATAGGAGCAGGAGCTATTATTCGGGCTGCACTAAGAGGGGCACGCGTCATCGCTGTAGATCTGGATGATGCGAAACTGGCGATTGCTAAAAAGCTGGGCGCACAGTACACCATCAACGCTGGCAAGGAAGATCTCCATGGATACTTAGCGTCGTTGACCGGTGGAAGCGGCCCGGATGTCGTTATTGAAGCAGTCGGAAGCCCGGTGACTTATGTCACGGCCATAGAAGAGGTCGCCTTTACCGGAAGGGTTGTATATATCGGATATGCAAAAAATGAGGTCGCTTTTAGCACGAAACTGTTTGTACAGAAGGAACTTGATATCCAGGGATCTCGTAACGCCTTGCCTGAAGATTTTATAGCTGTCATGAATTATATGGAGAAAGGGAACCTGCCATTAGATCTACTGATCACAAAAAAGTTGAGGCTGGATGAGGTGGCCGGTGCAATGCAATACTGGTCTGAACACCCGGGTGAGGTTTTTAAACTGTTCATAGATTTTCGAAAGTAAGATCGTCCTCATTGAAGTCGAAATAACAAGAGGCCATCAGGAAAAAGGTGCCTGTTTTTCCTTTAAAGTCCTATTGCAACTTATCAAACCTGCATGGCCAGGTAGCCGGGGCTAATCAACCAATGCTTGTTCAATTTGCGCTCCCAGTTGCTGTATCTGCGGCTCTTTTAAATTGCCCCAGAGCTGCTTCCAGGTATTGCCCTCTTTGCGAATCTGTGTAATTCTTTCCCCATTAAGGTGACAGACATACGTATCGATGTCATCTGTCGATGGGTCGATATGGACATCTACCCTCTGAGTAAAGTCGCCTTGCTTAAAGGAAACTGTAAAGTCATCTGTTTGCATAATACGCCTTTTAAGTGATCAGAATATATACAATACATCAAATATGTAACCAGATTGTTGTGCACTTTTAGTTATCCCGGCAGGTGAATCGGCATTTGTCGATACAGTTGATAGAAAAAGACAATATTTCATTTATTTTCCGGCAAAATGACGGATATTAGAGCAATGATAGCAGGAAGGTTGTTTGGCGCAGCATATAGTATAATATAACAGTTGTTTTAATATTGCAAGCAAAACTGTATATACCCAATGAAGAAGTCGGTGACTCCGTCAATAAAATGGTCAATATTGAATCGGGGACCTCTAAAAGTTATCAATTGTATAATCTGAAGACAGATATAGGTGAAAAAAAGAACCTGATCTTTACAGAACCGCAGAAGCTAAAAAGGGATGATGTTGCTTTAGAAACTCAGGGGAAGCGACGGCTTAAAAGCCGAAAAGCTGGAGTTGCATTGATTAACCGGATAAATTTACCTGGGTATCAATAAATTGAATAACTATGAACAAAGTCATTTGGAGTATATTTTTGTTGCTGACGTTGATTTCGGTTGTACACGGCCAAAAGCAACAGGCTGTAATAAGGTTTGGTATCATCGCTGATCCCCAATATGCAGATACCGATCCTGAAGGGACAAGATTTTATAGGAACTCCTTGGATAAACTGAAAACTGCCGTGACGGATTTTAATCAGCAACAAGTTCCTTTTTTAATTAACCTGGGAGATGTCACTGATAGGAACCCCAGGGATCTGGACACTGTGTTATCGGTAATAAATCAGTTCTCTGGTAAAGTCTATACAATACCAGGAAATCACGACTATAAAAATATTACGGATAACGGTGTACTTTATAAAAAGTTGGGTATGCCGGCACCTTATTATTCCTTTAAAAAAGGTAATTGGCGGTTTATAATGCTTAATACTAATGAAATAGCAGCTTATTCGAATGTCAAAAATACTGATAATGAGCGGGAGCTGCGCGAGATGATGACCAATATTAAGGTGGCTGGCAGGAAAAATGGCTATGACTACAATGGAGGCATTAGTCAGAAGCAATTAGTATGGTTGAAAAAAGAATTAGAAAAAGCAGACCGGAAAAATGATAATGTATTGATATTTTCCCATCACCCTCTTGGGTGCGCACCTGGTCTGACTGCCTTGAATGATCAGGAAATTATGTCTGTTATCACTCCTTTTAAGTGTGTAAAGGGGGTAATCGCAGGGCACCATCACCCGGGGGCTTTTTGCGAAATTGGGACCATACCCTGTATTGTGCTACAGGGTATGGTAGAAACAAAGGATCAGAATTCTTACGGGGTCATTGAGTTGTATCCGGATAAATTTGTGCTGAAGGGGCAGGGTAGGATGCTTTCAAAAACGATAAACTTCAAAAGTCATTAATAAAACTTTCTCAATGGTCAACAAAAGTAAAAAACGCAGCGGGCTGCTTTTATCCCTTTTAGGCCTCTTTTTGATCATACTGACCAGCTCTTTTTTGATTTTTCAAAAAAATAATGGTGCGGATCTGGTGGTTTGCGGTGACGGACAGGTTATGCTGATCAATAGCGCTAAATCAGTAAACAAGCCTTATGTCACCTGGAGCTGGGATATAAAAGAGGCGCACGAACTGCCTGCCGGTTATCAGAAATGGCTGTTTCCTTTGGATGACTGTAAACCGGTTATGAACGCAAAGGCATTGTTACTTACTTCCTCTGGAGGCGGAGTCGTTTTACTCGATATAAAAAGCCGAAAGCCTTTGTTTTATGCCCGGGTGCCAATGGCACATTCAGCGACAATGTTACCGGGAGGTAAGATTGCTGTTGCGCTCTCGACGGATGCTGCAGGAAACAGCATAGAGTTATATGACATTCATCATCCTGAACAGTTATTATTTAAAGACTCGTTATTTTCCGGACATGGCGTTGTCTGGAGCGAACATTATAAGCTTTTGTTTGCCTTGGGTGCTAAGGAGTTAAGAGCTTATTCCCTTGTAAACATTAAAAGTCTTTCTCCGAGACTGGAACTTAAACATAGCTGGCCTACTCCTTCTAATGGAGGACATGATCTATCCATTATTGATAAAGATAATCTGTTGGTTACGGTATCCAGAAATGTTTTCAAATTTAATATTCCAGATGGCAAATTTGAGGCATTCGGCCCGCTTAAGGACGCGCATGATATTAAATCCATAAATTTTAATCCTTTAACCTCAAGGCTCTTATTTACCAGAGCGGAAGAGAGTTGGTGGACACACCATATCTATCTGCGCAGTCCTGATCAGGTTATCGAGATACCAGATATAAGATTATATAAAGCACGTTTTTTTTCAAAGTAACCTATTTGCCTATCTGAGGGTGGCTTTAATCGTGCGGGCTGCTGGTTAAATGCAAAAGCGGAAATCGGTTTTTATTTAAGACGGAACAAAGCCTGTGAAATGCTGTCGGCAATACTGACCTGATGCCATAACTTTATACTGCACGAAAAAGCAAATTATGAAAAAACGAATACGGAACACCCATAAATCGGTCTTTTCTTTTATCTCAAAGATATTGCTTGCGCTGGCAGCAATAGTGTTTTATGGCCAGCTGCCCTGCAAGGCTGCCTCATTAAATACCTGTGCCAACCAGGGATATTCTTCCCACCAGCAGCCGGTAGCGCTCGCCTATGTCACTTCCTGGAGTAAAGGAATACCTGATCCAGCGTATCTCACTCATATTAATTATGCTTTTGGCCATGTCAGTCGGGGCTTTGACAAAGTCACGGTAGCTAATCCAGATAAATTAAGAGCAATTGTTGCGCTGAAGAAAAAATGGCCAAAGCTGAAAGTCTGTCTGTCCATTGGCGGATGGGGGAGCGGAGGGTTTAGCGAGATGGCCGGTAGTAAGTCTTCCCGGGACAGCTTTGCCTTGGATTGTGCAGATAAAATAGTTGAATTTCAGTTAGATGGGATCGATATTGACTGGGAGTACCCAACGAGTTCCAGTGCCGGGATCAGTTCCTCTAAAGACGATACCCAGAATTTTACCAGGTTAATGAAGGCAATTCGTGCAGCAATTGGAAAAGATAAGTTGCTTACCCTGGCTTCTTCGGCCGGAGCAGGTTATATAGATTTTAAAAGTATTATCAATACGATTGATTTTGTCAATATCATGGCTTATGATATGTCTGGTGCTCCTCATCATCATAGCGGCCTTTACAGGTCTGCTTTAAGTGGGAGGCTGACGGCTGATGAGGCGGTTAGCAGGCATATAAAAGCAGGCGTACCTGCCGGGCAGCTGGTACTTGGTATCCCCTTTTATGGACATGGGAGAAAACCGTTGCCCGGATACATAGATTATAAGGAAATTATCAAATTAAAGGGGTATCAACATCATTGGGATGATACAGCTAAGGCGCCCTATCTTACTAATGATAGCGGAAAAGTGTTGTTGAATTATGAAAATACTGCTTCTATTGCCATAAAATGCCAGTATATACTTCGTCATCATTTGTTGGGTGCTATGTATTGGGATTATGATGCTGACGGTTTAGACGGAGTTCTCCGGAAGGCTGTTTTTGAGGGGTTAGGACTCAGCAATGTCTTTGATAACCATAAAAAGAAAACACAAACAGAGCCCTCCAGGCCGGCATTTTCTGTCCTTGCTTTCTATACTGCCGATTTTGATCCGGCACACATTAGTTTTGCCCATGAGGCAAATCACTGGCTGGCTGCGGCAGGCCAGGAGTTTGGTTTTAGATACGATACGACAAAAAACTGGGCATTACTTAATGACAGCATTTATATGAATAAGTATCAGATAGTGCTGTTTTTAGATAATGTACCACCCGCGTCTATTCATGCTGGTTTTGAAAGATATATGCGAAACGGGGGAGGCTTTATTGGCTTCCACGTAAGCGCTTTTAATGATCAACCGCATGTCTGGGATTGGTACTATAATGATTTATTGGGTTGTGGGTTGTATAAAGGAAATACCTGGCGGCCCACCAGTGCTATTTTGAAGGTTGATCAAACCAGCCATCCGGTTGTCAGGTTGCTGCCGCCGCTTTTTGAGTCCGCTCCTAATGAGTGGTACAAATGGGAACATAATTTACGGGCAAATACTGATATTGAAGTGTTGCTAAGTATCGACAGCTCCAGTTTCCCTTTAGGAACAGGCCCCAAGTTATTCGAAATATGGCATCATGGGGATTATCCTGTTGTATGGACCAACAAGAAATATCATATGTTATATATTAATATGGGGCATAATGACATGGATTATGAACATAAATATGGGGCCGGCAACAAAACCTTATCTCATACGTTCTCTAGCGAACCTCAATGCAGGATGCTGCTGAATGGCCTGTTTTGGTTGGGCGCCCATAGTATATTACCCGATTTACCTATCCACACTGACCCGTTGGCGGCGTCCTGAAGGATGGAACATACAATATATAGAATGGGTATCAATGGCATCTTGCTGCCTTTTAACGTCCTGTAATTGCCTGTCTATTGAAGTTTTTTACATGTGGCAAAATTATTTTTAAAATAATTTTGCCGCTCAAATATTGATGAACATTGGTGTTTCGGGATTTTATAGTAATAGAGACAGGCTTATTTTTCAAAATAAATTTGCTGGAGCGGATAAAGGTATTACCTTTGCAATCCCGCAGGCGCAAAAGGGTGCAAAAGCGGTCAGTTCTTGGGCAAAAATTTGTTTCTAAGCGAGTGGTTTACAGGGT
>Ga0164243_10000490_pt1 | contig 73856 bp, 61 predicted proteins | sample OricompcompostOP_FD_108781 | JGI IMG/M metagenome (GOLD analysis project Ga0164243, IMG submission 108781) | Organic Plus compost microbial communities from Emeryville, California, USA - Original compost - Organic plus compost (OP) | ecosystem: Engineered > Solid waste > Mixed feedstock >... | reverse complement strand
GCAGCCAGCCGACCAGCCCGCCCGCGATCATGGCGGCCAGCGCGATGCAGATCTCCAGCCAGATCTCGCGCACTGCCGCGCTCCATCCGCCGCCGAAGAAGCGCCGCAACCAGGCGATGAAGCCGATCCGCGGACCATAGACCTGGAACCAGGCCCGCTGCACCAGCGCCTCCAGATAAGCGAGAGTCGCGGCATCCAGCGAGGTTTCACGCGCGACCGCCAGGCTCGACGCCGCCATGCGATACAGCGCCGGCAGCTCCAGCAGCTCCTCGTCGGGAATGCGGCGCAGCCGGCCGCTTTCCATCCGCCCGACGATCGCCTCCAGCCGCTTCCAGTCGCTTTCGCGGGCGAGGCGGAAGCGGTCCGAGCGCAGCACCGCCTGCTCGATGTCGGGCGGCGCCTCGGCACCTTTCGGACGCAGCAGAAGCGAGGGGCGCTTCATCCGATGCTCCCCGCGCGCTTGATCTCCAGATAGCGGTCGATCAGCCGGTAGGTCATCGCGTTCCACGGCGCCTCGATCACATCGACATTCATTTGCCGGAGGCGCTGGAGCACGATGGCGCGCTGATGGGAGAGCGTGGCGGCAGTCACCGAAGTGGCCACGTCGGCCACCGTTTCCGGTTCCTTCGCCTGCAGCTCGGCGAGCTCCGAATCCTCCATGGTCACGAACAGCACAAGATGCTTGCCGATCAGCCGGCTGACGCTTTCCACCATCAGCTCCGCACTGGTAGGATCGGTGAAGTCGGAAAACAGCACGATCAGCGAACGGCGCTGAAGGCGGGAGGAGAGCGTCGCCAGCGCCAGCGTGAAATTGGGCTCCGCCGCGTGGTAGTCCAGCGCCGCCGCGGCGGTCTGCAGGCGGTGGAAATGGCGGGTATCGGAAAAGAAAGGCGTCATCAGCTCGGGCCGCTGGCCGAAGCCGAACAGGGCGACCCGGTCACCTGCCTTGAGCGCGACATAGGACGCGGTGAGCGCGGCCGAGACAGCGCGGTCAATCCGGGGAAGCCCGTCCACCGGTTCGCACATCGCCTGCCCGCAATCGAAGGCGAAGACGATCTGATTGTTGCGCTCGCTCTCATTCTCGCGGGCGTAGAGCCGGGTCAGGCGGGCCGAACTCTTCCAGTCGATGCGCCGGCGGTCCATTCCCGGCTCGAATTCGCTCAGCGCTTGGAATTGCGTGCCTTCGCCCCTGATCCGCCGGGCGATCAGCCCGAACTGGGCATCGCGCAGGAAGGTCTGCAGGGCAGGCGAGCGGACGGGCGAAAGGTCGGGCCAGATGCGCACTTCGCTCTCCAGCTCGCGCGTGATCTGGCGGTGGGCCAGGCCGAGCGGGCCCGGCCAGCGCAGCCACAGGCGCGTGATCGCGGCGGTTCCCCGCCGCCGGGGGAGCAGAGCGGCGGTTCCGGACCAGCTATCCATCTGCGAGGTCAGCGCGATTTGCGCGCGGCCGGAGGAGCCCAGGCGCGGATCGAAAGCCAGCGCCGCATCGGGCGCTCCGCCCCGCGCACGGCCGCCAATCTGCGCGAGAACGCCCACAGCCAGCGGCTTGCCCACTTCGGCATCGGGCGGCACGATAATGCGCAGATCCTCCAGTCTGCCCGCCGTCAGCGCATCGAGCAGCACCAGCACCAGCAGGGCGATTCCCGCCGCGGGAGCAATCACCCAGGCGCCCGGCGCCGTGGCCGCGATGACCAGGGCCACAGGCGCGGCCAGCGCGGCCAGTGCCAGAGTCCGGGCGGTGGGGACGATCATCCAGGGGATCCTCCCTGTTGCGAGGCGATGGGGAGGGGGACCATGGCGGCGCAGCCGTCATGGTGGAGGGGCCCAGGCGCGTCGGCCCCTCCGTCAAGCCCCGCGGGGCTTGCCACCTCCCCATCCCCGCAAGCGGGGACAGGGAGGATCCTTGCACCTCTCCTCACCGCGGTGCTTCCGTCTGGTCGACCAGATCGCGCACCAGCGCTTCGATCTCGCGCCCTTCGATCTCCGCCGCTGGGGACAGCAGCAGGCGGTGGCGCAGCACCGCGGTGGCAAGCGCCTTCACATCGTCGGGCAGGACATAGTCGCGCCCGGCGAGCGCAGCGCGGGCACGCGCGGCATTGGCCAGCAGCACCGCCGCGCGCGGGCTGGCGCCGATGGCGAGGTCGGCACTTTCGCGCGTCGCGCGCATCAGCCGCACGACATAATCGATCACTTCCTGCGCGATTGTGACGCTCTTCACCGCCTTTGCCGTTTCGGCCAGCGCGGCGGCGTCGGTCACGCGCTCGATCCCGAAATCCTCCGGATGCGGCGGTCCGCTGCGCTGCCCGAACCGTTGGACGATCGCGGCTTCCTCCTCGGCTGAAGGATAGGGGACGATCAGCTTGAACAGGAAGCGGTCGAGCTGGGCTTCGGGCAGGGGATAGACGCCCTGGTTCTCGATCGGGTTTTGCGTCGCAACCACCATGAACTGCTCGGGCAGCGAGTGTGTTTCCCCGTCCAGGGTCACGCGCCGCTCCTGCATCGCTTCCAGCAATGCCGCCTGCGTCTTGGGCGGCGTGCGGTTGATCTCGTCGGCCAGCAGCAGCTCGCAGAAGATCGGCCCCCGGGTCAGGGTGAACTGGCTGGTCTGGAAGTTGAACAGGTTGGAACCCAGAATGTCGCCCGGCAGCAGGTCGGGCGTGAACTGGATGCGCCCGAAATCGAGCCCCAGCGCCCGGGCAAAGCATTGGGCGAGGAAGGTCTTGGCCGTGCCCGGCGGCCCTTCCAGCAGGACATGGCCCTGGCTGACCAGCGCGATCAGCAGGTGCTCGATCGTGTCGGCCTGGCCGACCACCGCCTTGCCGATCTCGGCCCGGATGGCGGCGGCTACATCGCGCACGCCGTCAAGCGTCATGGTCATCTCTGGAGTTTCCTTTCGATCTCTCTCAATCCGTGGGCGCCGCGCAGCAGCTCATGCGCATTGCGTGCATGGCGCAAAGCCTCGGCGCCCTCGACGAAGCCGGAGAGGCCGCGCCGCGCGAGCGCTTGTTCGATATCCGCTTCCATCTGCGCGGCGTCGCTCGACGGCCGCAGCCCGAGCAGACGCGCCAGGCGTGCGCGCAGCAGCGCGGCATAGGGCGGGCCAAGCAGGTGCAGGCGGCGCGAACGCTGGATCAGGTTGGCGCCGTTGCGCGCCAGTTGCAGCTTGCCGAAGGCGATCGGCGGCAATTCGGCCACCGGCGGCCCGAACCGGCGGAATGCCCGCCAGCCGACCACGAAAGCGGCAATGATCAGGCACAGCGTCGCGGCAAGGAACGGCGGCGTGAAGGCGAGGGTGAGCAGATTGGCCGAACCGCCCAGCCCGTTGAGCGTGAGGTCGAAGGCGATGGGCATCTGCTGCCCTTCCATCGCCGCATCGATCAAGCCGAGCGCCAGCATCGCGCGGTCGCGATCCGCCAAACCATAATTGTTCATCAGGTCGGGATCGGCGACCAGCACCACCGGCCATGCGTCGTCATGGGGCGGATTCGCGCGATCGGCTGCGTCCGACCAGTGGCCCAGCACCGGAAAGTGCTCGCCATCGTCCAGATAGCTGACGAGGTTCTGCCCCCTCGCATCCTCCACGATCGGCGTCAGCGTACCGGATGAAACGGTCTGCACCGCGCTTGCATCCGCAAATTCACCGGAAAGACCCAGGCCGTGCCAGCGCGCGGCCTGCCCCTCGCGCTTGTCCAGCCGGATATCGACCCGGCCTTCGCCGAACAGGTCGCTCGCCCAGTCGGGCGTGTCCGAACCGAGCAACACCACCCATCCGCGACCGGCCTCGATGTCCAGCCCGGGGGGGACGCGCATGGCGGTCCATTTCGGCAGGACAATCAGCGTCGGCCCGCTGAAGCGGCGGTTCTCCACGATCTCGTTGATTGCCTCGGCATCGGCATAGGCGGGCGGGGTCAGGATCAGCAGCCCGCTTGCCCGCAAGCGCGAAGGATTACGGATCAGGTTCACCTGGTCGCCCCGTTCCCGCAGCAGCCCGGCAAGCGCGGCATAGCCGGTCAGCCCGGTGCTGGCGGCATGGCCTCCGCCATCGTTCTCCTCCGTCACTGGCCGGCCCGCGCCGATGAGGTAGAGCGCAGCGAGGAAGGCGACTGCGCCGACCAGCAGCAGCCCCAGCACCACGCGCGGGTCGAAGGCCGATCCGGCAGAGGACGCGGGCCGCGCGCTCATGCCCGGGCGCTCCCGAACGGATGATCGGTATGCAGATCGGCCCTCAGGTCGGCCAGCGCGAAATCGGCATAGGCATCGCGGGCGGCCTGCCAATCGGCGGCCTCCAGCCGGCGGAGTGCGAACAGGCTGCGCTCGACCCGTTCGGCGATCACGCCGAAGGCATTGCGCGCCCGCTCCGGCAGGCTCGGCAGCAGGGCGATCTCGCGCGCGGTGCTGGAGGGGTCGAGCGATCCGGGTTGCGCGCGCTCGATCTGGCCGACACTGCGGCGCAGCAGCAGATGCGCCGCTTTGTCATAGCGCCCCTCGGCGGCGAGCCGGTCCGCATCCTCCAGCAGCAGGAGCGCTTCCTCGCGGCCGGGCGACCAGCCTTCCTCGGCTGCGGCGCCCTGGCGGCCGCCGCGTTGCAGGCGGATTCGCGCGATCGGCTGCAGCAGCCGCCACAGAAGCCACGCCACGAGCAGCGCGGCGGCGCCGAGCAGGATCCATTGCAGGATCGGCCAGGAGACGCCCAGTGCCTTCGCGGCAGGGCTCAGCGCTTCGGTAAGCCAGGTGAGGAATTTGGTCAGCCAGCCCGGCTCCGTGGAAGTCTGCGGCAAGGTAATCGGCGCGAACTGGATATCCTGATCGGCGCGGACCGCGTCCCACGCCCGTAGGGCCTGATCGGAACGCTCCGACAGCGTTTGACCGGTTCCCGCCACTGTTCCCGTCCCCTTGGCCGAATGCCTGTGGTCGCACGCACCGGAGCCCGTGACAAGCGCGGCGCGCAGGTGCGAAAGCGAATCGGCACCTTCGCCGATCAGGACCTCATATAACCAATGCGGTTATTCATGTCAAGTAAAATCGCCACAGAAGGATGGGCGAGTAACGATTTCTCGCTCAGCCGCGCGACCTGGCCTGGCGATAGCTGCCCAGCAGGCGCAGCTCCTTGGAATGGAACGCCAGCTCCTCCAGCGCCCGGTCCACAGGTGCTTCGCCGGGCCGCCCGATGATGTCGGCGTAGAACATCGTCGCGTGGAAGCTGGCGCCGGCCTGGTAGCTTTCCAGCTTGGTCATATTGACGCCGTTGGTCGCGAAGCCGCCCAGCGCCTTGTAGAGCGCGGCGGGGACATTCTTCACCTCGAACACGAAAGTCGTCATCGCGATCTCGCCGGCCAGCGATGCGGGATCGAGCGCCTCCTTCGCCAGCAGGACGAATCGGGTCATGTTGTCGGCCGCGTCCTCTACATTCTCCTCGATTATCTTCAGGCCGTAGAGATCGGCAGCGATGGCGGGGGCGATCGCCGCCTGCCTCGGGTCTCCCATCTGCTTCACATAGGCCGCCGCGCCCGCCGTATCGGCATAGGCCATCGGCACAATTCCTCGTTCATGCAGATAGTTACGGGACTGGCCGAGCGCCTGAGGATGGCTGTTCGCGGTGGAGATCGAAGCGAGCGTCACCGCATCGCCGGGCAGCCCCATCAATGCATGGTGGATCGGAAGGAAATATTCGCCCACGATCGACAGCCCGCTTTCGGGCAGCAGGAAATGGATATCCGCCACGCGGCCATGCTGCGAATTCTCGATCGGGATGATCGCCGCGCCGGCGCGCCCCTGCTTCACCGCGTCCAGCGCGTCCTCGAAGCTGAAGCAGGGCAGCGGCAGGCAACCGGGCGCATATTCCAGCGCGGCACGATGCGAATTGGCGCCGGGCGCGCCCTGGAAGGAAATCGCCCGTCCCGGATCTTCGGCGGCGGCGGCGCTCATCTGCTCGACCAGGGCGATCGCGGGGGCGGGAAAGCTGTGCATGGCGCAAGCGCGTAAACGCAGCCGATCACCCGGACAAGTCACTATGGCACTTGCGAAGAGGGCGGCCGCTGACTAGAGCGGCGCCGAACCTGCAATCTCCCGGACGGAATAGGGATGACCGACCGCACCAATACCTTTCTCGGCTGGCTGCTTTTCGCTGGCATCGTTGCGCTGGGCCTGTCGAGCATCAGTTCGCACTACTTCAGGGCCGACAAGCACCACGAGATGGAAGAATGGGGCTATCCGATCGCGGGTGGCGAGGCAGAGGGCGAGGGCGGCGACGGCCCGACTCTGGCTGCGCTGCTGGCGGCGGCGGATCCCGCCGCGGGTGAGCGGGTCTTCGCCAAATGCGTTTCCTGCCACACGATCGATCAGGGCGGCGCCAATGGCATCGGTCCGAATCTCTATGCCGTGGTCGGCGATCCGATCGGGCATGGCCGCGGCGGCTTTGCCTTCTCCTCCGTCCTGGCTGAGCATGGCGGCAACTGGGATTTCGAGAACCTCGATGCCTGGCTGAAGAGCCCGCGGGCCTTTGCACCCGGCACGAAGATGAGCTTTGCCGGCCTGTCCAATCCGGAAGATCGCGCCAATCTGATTGCCTATCTCAACACGATGGGCTCCAACCTGCCGCTGCCGACCGTCGAGGAAGCGCCTGCCGATGACGCCGCGGCCGAAGCCGGCACGCCGCCGGAAGAGACCGAAGTCGGGCCTGAAGCGGTCGAAGGCGCCGTCGCCGACAATCCCGTTCCCCAGGAACCCGGCGAGCAGTAAGTCCCAGGGGGAAGGGTCAGCCGTTCCCCTTGAATCCCTGAGCGACGACATACCATTCGGATGAGCCCTTGCGGCTCGCAGGCGGCTTGGCGTGCTTCACGGTCGCGAAATGCCGCTTGAGCAGCGCAAGCAGTTCGGGGTCGGTGCCGCCAGCGAGTACCTTGGCGACAAAGGCTCCGCCTGGCGCCAGCGTCTCGACGGCGAAATGCGCCGCGTTCTCCACCAGTCCCATGGTCCTCAGATGGTCGGTTTGCTTGTGCCCCACCGTGTTGGCGGCCATGTCCGACAGAACGAGGTCGGGAGGGCCGCCCAGCGCCTCCTGCAGCGCCTGCGGCGCCTCGTCGGCCATGAAGTCCATCTGCAGGATCGCGACGCCTTCGATCGGCTCGGTCGGCAACAGATCGATGCCCACGATCGCCGCGCGCGGCGCGATCTTGCGCACGACCTGGCTCCAGCCGCCCGGGGCGATGCCCAGATCGACCACCCGCCGCGCCCCCTTGATCAGGCCGAAGCGTTCGTCGAGCTCGATCAGCTTGTAGGCCGCGCGGCTGCGATAGCCTTCGGCCTTCGCCTGCCTCACGTAGGGATCGTTGAGCTGGCGTGAGAGCCAGCGCGTGGAGGAGGCGGTGCGGCGCCGGGCAGTCTTCACCCGTTTCTCGGGATCGCGGCCGGATCTGCTCATGACGTGGGGCTCGCGGGCTGGCGGCTCATGGGTTTGTGGCTCATTCCCGGCCCTGCCGCGTGCGGCGAAGCGCTGCACGGGCCTGGTGGCCCAGGCTGTCCGCGCTCATCAGGTTGCGCAGGATTCCCTCGCGGATGCCGCGATCGGCCACGCCCAGCCGCTCGGCCGGCCATATGTCCAGGATCGCCTCCAGGATGGCGCAGCCGGCGACCACCAGGTCCGCCCGCTCATTGCCGATGCAGGGCAACTGGCGGCGCTCCGCCGGCGACATCGCAGACAGCCGGGTGCTGATCTCCCGCATCGAGGCCGCGGGAACGATCAGCCCGTCCACTGCCTTGCGGTCATATTGCGGAAGATCGAGATGGAGGCTGGCAAGCGTCGTCACCGTGCCGCTGGTGCCCAGCAGGCGAAGGCTCGGGGCGTGCAGGTTCGCAATTCGGCGGGCAAAGGGGGCGAAGCTCTCGCTCATGCGGCGGCGCATCTCGGCATAGCGGGCGATGCGGTCCTCAGCCGAGCCGGTGGGCTCGCCATAGGTTTCCGTCAGAGAGACGACGCCCCAGGGGACGCTTTGCCAATCGAGGATCTCCGGCACGGGGCCGCCTTGCTCGATCAGCACCAGCTCGGTCGAGCCGCCGCCGATGTCGAAGATGATCGCGGGGCCGGGGCCTTCCTCCAGCAGGATGTGGCAGCCCAAGACGGCCAGCCGCGCTTCCTCCCCGGCGGAAATCACATTCAGCACGATCCCGGTTTCCTGCCGCACGCGTTCGATGAATTCCTCACCGTTCTCGGCCCGCCGGCATGCCTCGGTCGCGACCGAGTGGGCGAGACGGACATTGCGCCGGCGCAGCTTGTCGGCGCAGATCTTCAGCGCGCCCACCGCCCTGTCCATTGCCGCGTCGCTCAGGCGCCCGCTCTGCGCAAGACCCTCGCCCAGGCGGACGACCCGGCTGAAAGCATCGATGACGGTGAAGTTGCGGCCGGAAGGGCGCGCGATCAGCAGCCGGCAGTTGTTGGTTCCCAGATCGATCGCGGCGTAGGAATGCCGCGGCGGCTGCGCCGCATTGCGCCAGCCTCGGTCCAGCCCGTTCGCGCCGCCTGCTGTTTCCTCGATCGTGCCGGAAGGGCGGGGCCTGCCGTTTGCCGGGGGGTCACGGGGGGAAAACGCTTCCCGCTCGTCCCGGCCGGTCAGTCGCGGGGCCTCCCGCCGAGCTTCCGGCGGAGGTATCTCCGCCATACGTAAATATTCCAATCGCTTCCCGCCCATCGGGCGGTGACCTGGAAGGCAAGCTAGCGTGATGCGGGCGAGGCGGCAAGCATGGCTGCAATCAGCCGCGGATTGCGTATTCCTGCAGCACCTCGCGGTTCACCGAGAAGCCCAACCCCGAGGTTTCGGGCAGGCGCAGGCGGTCCCCTTCGAAAGCTGGCAGGCGGTCATAAAGCACCTTGCCCAGCGCAACCGAGCCCAGGTGCCATTCCACCAGGCCGCCATTCGCCACGCCGGCATGCAGGTGCATGTTGTATTCGGCATAGCCGCCGCCATTGTCGATCGGCACGCCGAAGGCCCGGGCGAGCGCGGCAACCTCCTGCGCTGCGGTGTAGCCCCCGCAGATGCAGGCGTTGAGCTGCAGCACGTCCACCGCATCATGGACCAGGAAATCGCGGAAGCGCCGGATGTGGGTTTCGTTCTGCCCGGCAGCGATCGGCACCGTGCTTTGACGGCGCAGATCGGCGAGCCGTCGGACGTCATTGCCGCTGATCGGCTCTTCGAAGAAGGCGATGTCGAACTCGGCGATGCGGGTGAGGAAACGCCGCGTTTCGAACTCGTCGAGCCCATGGTTGCCGTCGATCAGCAGCACGGCCTCGTCGCCGGCCGCTTCACGCACCGCGCGGATGCGTTCGGCATCCTCGGCAAGGATCTGCTCCATCGACTGGCCGTTTGCGATTCGCTCGGCGGCATTGGCGGCCACCACCATTTTGAGCCGCGGACGCCCTTCGCGCACCAGATGGCGAGCTGCCTCGGCCAGTTCGTCGCGCTCCATATAGGCCATGCCGAAGGTCGTGTAGCTCGGCACCAGCGCGCGCGCTCCGCCCAGCAGCCGCCAGATCGGCTGGCCGAGCCGCTTGCCCAATATGTCCCACAGGGCGATGTCGATCGCGGCAATGGCGTGCTGGGCGTGGCCGGTCTGCGCCCGCGGCGTCAGGAGCTGGTGCAACTGCTGCGCCACTGCGCTGCGCGACAGCGCGTCCTCCCCCACCAGCCGCGGAGCCGCCACGAGATTGACTGCCGCCGCGACGATCTCGGAGTTGGTGATCGCGGTGAAGCCGTGGCCGACGATGCCGCCATTCGTCTCCACCTCCACGATGGTGCCGCCCATCTGGATGTCGCGGACATAGCTGCCCAGTTCGATCTTGCAGGGCACGCGCAGCGGCCAGGCGGTCACTCTGGAAATCCGGTCCGCCGATTGCCCTCCGCCGATAGCTTCCGCGGCAAAGGCAGGCAGGGCGGCCGATGCGATGCCTGCGCCTGCAACGCTGCCCGCGCTTCGCAGAATTTCGCGTTTGGACATGCGCCGGACCATCGCCTCCTCCTCGGTGCCCGGCATCATAACGCCAGTGGCCGGGCTGAAAAGGGCGCTACCGGTGCGGCACCTCGCGCGCGCCCTTGACCTCAGCCGCTGCCGGCCCTAGAGGCACGCCCCGCTTTGCCCCGTCGTCTAATGGTAAGACTACGGACTCTGACTCCGTCAATCGTGGTTCGAATCCACGCGGGGCATCCAGCTTTCCCTGACCGCTCGAAAAAGGTGCGATTCGCTTCACCTGAATCGCGCCATGCCTGTCAGTGCGACAGTTCCCAGAAATTTTCGCTCGTCAGTTCGAGCATTCCCAGGCGCTTGTCCCCCTCCCAAAGGCTCGCCCTCTTTGCGCGCTTCTCGCGCTCGAGCAGAATGAATGCCTGATGGGTGTCGGTACCGTGAAAGTCCACGCGGCCTTGTTCGTTGCCGCCGGCGTCCTCCAGAACGAGCGTGAAGGTACGAAGGCCAGCGTCCGCTCCGTTCGCGCCGAGATTTCCGGTGCGGACCGCGGCCTCCGGCGGCTCGATCTCACTCGGGCGCTTAGCCGTAGCGCGTCGCGGCCAGAATAAGGCTCGGGGCATGATCGGCGGCGTTTTGCCGCGGCTCGCCTGCATCTCTATCGCCCCGTTCCGGCAGGAGTGAGGCGGGGATTCTGCGTCGCGGCGGCAAACTCCGCATCCGCCCCTGGCGGCGCGGATGGATATTGGACAATTGTCATGATTCGTGTTCCCCCGAAGGTGTGGCCACATGGCATGCCCATTGGATGCGTCAGGAATCGGGCAAGCGAGCTAACGTAATTTAGCGTCGGCCGGATTCCGCGCCGAGATGCGCCATCCTTGCGGCAGAGTGACGGAACAAATTGCCGTTTTTGTTACCGGCACGTTTCCTAGCGGTGAGCGCCGTGCGGTGGCGGGTCAGCTGGCCGTGTTGGAACACTTTCAACGCCGCTCGGGTGGACGTGCATCCGGCTCGTTTCGTCCGAAGCGGTGCCAATTGGCTGATCTATGTTGTCGGGCGGGGCGGGCCTGCACCGCATAGTTGGCGGACTGATGTCCCGTCAGGCGCTAGCCCCCCTTCGCCTGACCCGTCGGGGCCGACCGGTGGCTTGCCGCTCTCGCATGGGCCGGTAACCCTCCAACCGGCCCCGACCACCCTTTCCCGGTCTACCCTTGACCTCGGACGCTGTTCACGGCGCATGGATTGTCTTTGCATGCATTCGTGCTGCGCCCTAGGGCGGGGGCGTTCAAGCAGCCATGCGCAAGGAGGAGCGCCACGTGAGCGACCAGTCCGACCGAGACCTGACAGATCACAAATTCTACCGGGCGGAGCAGGAAGCGGCCTTCAGCGAGACGGAACGGGTCGAGACGCCTCAAACATTGCACCCCGCCTATCGGTTGGCGTTCCGGGATTCGGATTTCATCCTGCGCGAGGAATTGCGCCCGATCCGCTTCCAGCTCGAATTGCTGAAGCCGGAAATGCTGCTGGACGAGGCCCGGGTCGGCTCCACTCTGGTGATCTATGGCTCCGCGCGCATTCCGCCCCCCGACGCGGTCAAGACCGCGTCGGAAGGCGCCGCCAAGCTGCCGGAGGAAGAGCGGACGGTGGTCGAGAATCTCGCCGCCAAGGCCCGCTATTATGACGAGGCTTACAAGCTGGCCCGCATTGCGAGCGAGAAGTCGATCATCGAAGACGGCAAGCGGCAATTCGTCATCTGCTCAGGCGGTGGCCCCTCGATCATGGAAGCGGCCAACAAGGGGGCATCGGATGCAGGGGCGGAATCGATCGGGCTCAATATCGTGCTGCCGCATGAGCAGGCGCCCAATGCCTATGTCACGCCCTACCTGTCGTTCCGCTTCCACTATTTCGCGCTGCGCAAGATGCACTTCCTCATCCGCGCCCGCGCGGTCGCCGTGTTTCCCGGTGGTTTCGGCACGATGGACGAATTGTTCGAGACGCTGACCCTCATCCAGACGCAGAAAATGAAGCCGATCCCGATCCTGCTCTTCGGCAAGCAGTTCTGGGACCGGATCATCGATTTCGAGGCGCTGGCGGAGGAGGGGACGATCAATCGCCGGGATCTCGACCTGTTCCGCTGGTGCGAAACGGCCGAAGACGCCTGGCATCACATTTCCGCATTTTACGGGCTCAAGGATCCGTCGCGCGGGGAGTGCTGATGGCGGGATCGGCTCGGCTCCCGATCTGTACCGCCTGATGCCCCATCGGCCCTGATCCGGCCCCGAAGCCGGGGGCGTTGTGCAAGGCCGACCGGACGAACTCCCGCGCATCCGCTATCGCATCGGGAAGAGCCATGCCCTTTGCCAGAAGCGTGGCGATCGCGCTGGAGAGCGTACAGCCGGTCCCATGAGTATGGCGCGTATGGATCCTTGGGGATCGCCATATGACCGCCTCTTCGCCGGGGTGAACCAGCCTGTCTTCCACGACGTCGCCTTCCGCATCACCCCCCTTGGCAAGATAGGTGACACCGCGTGCCTGCATCGCCTCCGCTCCGCCCAGAGCTTCGAGCTCAGGCACATTAGGGGTCGTGAGGCTGGAGAGCGCCATCAACTGCTCGAAGGCCGCCACCGTCTCCGCATTCGCGAGCACCGACCCGCTGGTGGCGACCATCACCGGATCGAACACGATCGGAACGGAGAGCGCCTCCAGCCGCTCGGCCACCGCATGGGCGATCTCCGCCGATCCGAGCATGCCGATCTTCACTGCGTCCACGCCGATGTCTTCGAGGCAGGCATCGATCTGCGCGCCGACCATGGCAGGAGCAAGCGCCTCCACGGCCCTGACGCCGGTGGTGTTCTGGGCGGTCACCGCGGTGATCGCGGTCATGGCGTAGCCGCCGAGCATCGTGATCGTCTTGATGTCCGCCTGGATCCCTGCGCCTCCGGACGAATCGGAGCCGGCAATTGCGAGGATGCGGGGAGGATGGCTCAATTTGCTGCTTCCACTGCCGCGCATATTTCGGCGACGACCTGCTCGACCTGCGCTTCGTCGTCCCCTTCGGCCATCACGCGGATGACCGGCTCGGTCCCGGACGGACGGATCACGAGCCGTCCCCTGCCCGACAGCGCAGCCTCCGCCTCGGCGATCGCGGCCTTCACTTTCGCGTCTTCCAGCGGCGCGCCGCCGGAGAAGCTTACATTGCGGAGCAGTTGCGGCACGGGATCGAACAGGTGCAGCACCTCGCTGGCCTTACCGCCCGATTGAACCAGCGCCGCGAGCACTTGCAGAGCGGCGACGGTGCCGTCGCCCGTAGTGGCATGGTCGATCAGGATCATATGGCCCGACTGCTCGCCGCCCAGATTGAACCCGCCGCTGCGCATCGTCTCCAGCACATAGCGGTCGCCCACCTTGGTCCTGACCAGGTCGAGGCCCTTGCTGCCAAGGAAGCGTTCCAGGCCGAGATTGGACATGACGGTGGCGACCACGCCGCCGCCCCGCAGCTGTCCGGCATCTGCCATACGGCAACCGATCAGCGCCATGATCTGATCGCCGTCGACGCTACGGCCCTTCTCGTCGATCACGATCAGCCGGTCGGCATCGCCGTCCAGCGCGATGCCGATATCCGCGCCTTCTTCGATCACCTTGGCACTGATCGCATCCAGCGAGGTCGAGCCGACGCCGTCATTGATGTTGAGGCCGTTGGGCTCGACGCCGAGCGGGATGACCTCCGCGCCCAGTTCCCAGATCGCCATCGGAGTGACGGTGTAGGCCGCTCCGTGCGCGCAATCGACCACGATCTTGAGCCCGTCCAGCCGAATCTCGTCGGGCAGTGTCTGCTTGACTGAGTGGATGTAGCGCCCGCGCGCATCCTCGATCCGTCTTGCGCGGCCGATCGCGTCACCCTGGGCGAGCGGGATGTCCTCCTCCATCGCTTTTTCAATGGCGAGTTCGTCCTTGTCCGAAAGCTTGAACCCGTCGGGGCCGAACAGCTTGATCCCGTTATCGGCAAAGGGATTGTGGCTGGCGGAGATCATCACACCGATATCGGCGCGCATCTCGCGGGTCAGCAGCGCGACCGCCGGGGTCGGCAGCGGCCCCGTCATGATCACATCCATGCCCACGCTGGTGAAGCCGGAAACCAGCGCAGTCTCCATCATGTAGCCCGAGAGTCGGGTGTCCTTGCCGATCACCACGCGGTGACGGTGTTCTCCGCGCATGAAGTGCCGTCCGGCGGCCTGGCCGACCTTCATCGCCGTGGCGGCATTCAGCACGCCGGCATTGGCGCGGCCTCTGATCCCGTCGGTGCCGAAATATCTGCGTCCCATCCAAACTCCGTATCGGTGCCACCTCGCGGTGCGATCATCATCGTGCTTTGCGCCGTTAGAGCCATCAATGGCAAGGGTTCAGGGGCAGGCTCGGCGATGGGCGGGGGAGAGCTTCGGAGGATCTGGTGGCGGTGACGCCGAAATGGACCCTTGCAGTAAGCGCCTCAGTCGATCAGGCTCAACGGGAGATTCGATTTCACAAAGGCAGCAACTCGGGCGCAACAGGCACGTTGTAGCTGCGTAACCGATACAGTTGCGCCCTCACCGATGGATGGAGATGACATGGCTTTCGAACTGATTGAGCTTCCTTTCCCGAGCGATGCCCTCGAACCTGCAGTTTCGGCCCGTACGCTCAGCTTTCATCACGGGAAGCATCACAAGACCTATATCGACAGGACGAATGCTGCGGTGGAAGGCACCGACATGGCGTCCGATGATCTGGAAACCGTGATCGCAAAGGCGCGCGGCAGCAACCAGGGCTTGTTCAACAATGCGGCCCAGAGCTGGAATCACGGCTTCTACTGGCATTCACTGAGGGGGGAGGAAGGCTCTCCGTCCGGCGATCTTGCGAGCAAGATCGACAGCGCCTTCGGTTCGCTCGACGCGCTCAAGAAGAAGCTCGCCGAATCCGGTGCGGCTCACTTCGCGTCCGGTTGGGTCTGGCTTGCGGAGAAGGGCGGCTCGCTCTCGGTCGAAGAGACGCATGATGGCGACACGCTGGCCGATCAGGACATCAACCCGCTCCTGGTGATCGACCTGTGGGAGCACGCCTACTACCTCGACCACCAGAACGCGCGGCCTGCCTATCTGGATGCAGTTATCGCGAAGCTCAATTGGGACTTCGCTGCCGAAAATCTGGCACGCGGCAGCACCTGGAAATATCCGGCCTAGCCTCGCGCGAAAAATAGCGGAGCTGTCCCGGTTCGGCCTGAATCGGGACGGCTCTATCGCGAGGAGCCGTCATCTTCGTCCAGGCCCAGCTCCAACAAATTGGTGGAGAATAACGGCTCACCGAACAGAAAGCCGATCAGGTTCGGCTTGCCCAGGTGGTCCACCAGGGCGATCACCGTCAGCAGAATCGGCACCGAGAGCAAGGCACCGGTCACGCCCCAAATCCAGGTGAAATAGGACAGCGCGATCAAGATCAGCACGGGATTCATGGTAAAGCGCGCGCCAAGAATGGCGGGGGTGACGATGTTGGACTCTATCGCGTGCAGGCCCAGAAATGCAGCCGCCGGGATGAGACCGAGCACCAGCGTGTCATATGATGCAAGGCCGAACAGCGCCAGCAGGCCGACCATCGCCGCCGGCCCGACATAGGGCAGGAAGTTGAGCAGCGCGGCAAGCCCGCCCCACATCACCGGCGCTTCCATTCCCATTGCCCAGGCGCCCAGGGCGACGATGATGCCGACGCCGACATTGATGACGGTAACGGTGAGAATATAGGCGGCCACCCTGTCCTGCACGTCGCGGATGACGCGCGCGGCCTTGATGCTGGTGCCGAAGGAGGCGCGCTGCAGCAACAGGCGGCTGCGGATATTCGCACGACCTTGAATCATGAAGAACGCCATCAGGAAGGTCAGCAGGATCTCGAGGACGACGCTCGGCGTCGCGATGGCCAACTCCTCGACAATGGTCGGCTCCGCGATCACCACCTGCTCCGTTCCCGAACGGCCTGCAATCGCGGCAAGCTGATCGTTGAGCTTCTCGGCCCAGTCGAGGCTGCCGCGCAGATTACTGAATTGGCGGCCGACAGCGTCGATCATCGCCGGGACCCGGTCGTAGAGGTCGACCGCCGGCCGCAGGATTGTGATCAGCGCCACCACAACCACGCCCAGAAAGACGAGGATGGCCAGAAGCGAGGCGAGGACGTTGGGCAGGCCCAGCATGGAGAGTCGGTCCGCCAGCGGTGACAGCACTATCGTCAGGATGATCGCCGCCACCAGAGGCAGGAACACTACGGAGCCGATCGAAAGCACAAAGGGGAGGGCCAGGAACAGCCCGATCGCAAGGAGCAGTACCAGTGCGGAGATCAGCCGCAGTTCCTGCGCTGCGAAAGCCAGGGTCCTGCGGTGCGGTGCCGCGCGGTGCCTGGGCGGCTGCTGTTGGGCGTCCTCTGTCTCGCTCTCGGAACTCATCGGCGCTCGCCCCTCCCTGTGGGCGGCGAATCATCATTGACGCGCGGCAACGGTCCGATCAAGCGCGTTCAGCTTCGCACCGTCTTCCGCCCCGCCGCCGACACTTCATCAAGCTCGTTCAGGATGGCGTGATGGGCCGGGTCGTCGTTGGAAGAACGCTGCGGAATGCTCCCGTCCTCGATCATCGCGCTCAAGGCTGCCCGCGCTCTGCCGACCCGGCTTTTGATCGTCCCCACGGCGCATTGGCATATTTGGGCGGCTTCCTCGTAGGAGAAGCCGCCTGCACCGACCAGCAGGAGCGCTTCGCGCCGCTCCGCCGGCAGGGTGAGCAAGGCGCGATGAAGATCGGCGAGGTGAACCGGTTCTTCCTGGTCCGCAGGCGCGGTGAGGATGCGCTCGGCCACGGTCTCGTCATATTCGCCGCGAAAGCGGTTGCGGCGCATATCGGTGAGGTAGGCGTTGCGCAGGATGACGAAAGTCCATGCGCGCATGCTCGTCCCCGGCTCGAACCGTTCCCGGGCAGCCCATGCCTTCAGCAGCGTCTCCTGCACCAGATCGTCGGCCATATCCGCCCGACCGCAAAGTCCGCGGGCGAAAGCACGCAAATGGGGGATGACTTCGGTAAGCTCACGTTTGAAGCTGGCGGACGTATCCCCCGCCGCGTTGCCGGATCGGTCTTTGCTCATTTGTCGGCATCGTCCAGACGGGACAGAAGATCCTTGAACGTGTCAGGCAACGGTTCGTCGACAACCGAATCGTAGAGCTTCTTCAGCCCGCTGGCCCAACCGGGCTCTCGCCCCTCCTTGTTGCCCGCGGGTTTCATTCGAACCTTCCTGCCATCCCTTTTTTCGTTGGACATTCCTTGATCGCTGCTCCCGCCCCACCGTTTGTCGCTTTGTAAAACACGAGATCGGAACGAAAAGGCCGTTGTTCGGTTCCCGTTCCACCCGCCAATGCGTAACGTATCGGGACAAGCGGTACAACGCATAGGCGTCCGCGTCGAAAGGCTGTATCCGCTATGGCGATGCGCCATGGGGCAAGCCGGGAAAGGCCGGTTTCAACGGGGGCCGTTTCGTTTGGAGAGAATGCTATCTCGTAGAACCAACGCAAGACGGTGGCTGATCCAGTTCCCTCGGGCGGTGCCTCTTGCGATCTTCCTGCTGATCATGTCGATTGCCGCGGTCAGTGCTTTCGCGATCGAGCGGGGAGAACGTCGCAGCGAAACGGCGCAATTGCGTGAGCAGGCGGGAGCGGTGGCATCGGCGCTGGAGCGCCGGGCGAATGCGAATGCTGCCTATTTGCGAGCAGGGGCTGCGCTCTTCGCTACGTTGCGCGACGTCCCGTCATCTCGCTTTCGCAGCTTCGTGAGCGAATTGCGGCTGGAGGAGGACTACCGCGGGACCGAGGGCATCGGTTGGGCGCCGCGAGTCGAGCCGAACGAGGTAGATGCGTATAATGCGCTGTTGGCGAGCGAGTATGGGCCAGAGGTCCAGTTGCACCCCGAGATAGCGCCCGGGCAGCCTTTCGCGGCCCCGGTCACTTTCCTGGAGCCGGACACGCTGCGCAATCGCCGGGCTCTGGGCTTCGATATGTATTCCGAAGAAACACGCCGGGCGGCGATGATTGAGGCCCAGCGGACAGCGCAGCCGACGGCCAGTGGCAAGCTCGTCCTCGTCCAGGAGGGGGCGGCCAACGCGCCTGGCTTCCTGATTTACATGCCGGTGTTCGAATCCACCGCCAATGGCGCGGTGCTGAAGGGCTTCGTCTATTGCGCATTCAATGCGGAGGCATTTCTGGCCTCGATCATGCCGATCGATGCGCCCGGGCGTTACGGAATACGTATCTACGATCAGCAGGTCAGGCCAGATCGGCTGATGGCGAGCGGCGAGGCTTTCGACAAGAATGGCTTGCTGGTTCAGGAGCCGGTGATGATCGCCGGCCATCAATGGATTCTGGTGATGTCGCGTACGAGCAGCTCGACCTTGTCGCCGCTATCGCTTGTTACGCTGCTTTTCGGGTTTGCTGCGGCAGGTCTGCTGGCGCTGGTCGCGCAAATCCTGACTCAGCAGGCGCGGGAGGACAGGGCGCGCCTCTCATGGTTCGAAGAGCAGAACGCCATCCGCGATTCCCTGACCCGTGAATTGAACCACCGGGTCAAGAATACGCTTGCCAACGTGCTGTCGATCGTGGCGCTCACACGCCGGCGGGCGACCAACCTCGAAGACTTCGCCGAAGGCCTGGACGGCCGGATCAGGGCGCTGTCGGCCACGCACGATCTCCTTACGCAGTCGGACTGGGGGCCGACCCCGATTGCGGCTGTGATCGAGGCGGAGCTTGCTCCCTATGCCCGCGATGCCGGCCCGGTCATCTCCATGGCCGGTCCCCAAATCCAGCTTGCGCCCAGCGATGCCTTGTCTCTGGGACTTGCGATCCATGAGCTTGCGACCAATGCCGCGAAATACGGCGCTCTCAGCCAGCCCGGGGGCAACCTGTCGGTTCAATGGTCCCTCATCACCAACGACAGGGCCCGCATCGAGTGGAAGGAGACGGGCGGCCCCCCCGTTGCCCCTCAGCGTAAGCGGGGCTTCGGAATGGACCTGATAGAACGGATCGTTGCGCATGAGCTGCAAAGCCCGGTGAAGGTCGATTTCAATCCCGACGGCGTGCGCTGCACCCTTATCGTGCCCGTACGTGCGCCGCGGCCTTTCTCGATCCGAGGCCGCGAATAATCCGTCGATAGTGATGGGACCGGAGGTTACTCGACCGGTTTGCTCGATCCAAAGAACAGAGCCTGGCTGATCGCGGCGCGCACGGTCGTTTCCTTGAACGGCTTGGTCACGAGATAGGTCGGTTCCTTGCGAGCACCGGTCAACAGCCGTTCGGGATAGGCGGTGATGAAGATCACCGGCACGCTCGTGATCGCCATGATGTCGTCAACCGCGTCCAGCCCTGAACTACCGTCAGCGAGCTGGATGTCGGCGAGGACCAGGCCCGGCATCCGTTCGGCCACCGCTTCCCTCGCCTGATTTCGGGTGGCCGCGGTGCCGCAGATCTCGTGGCCCAGCGAACTGACGAGATCCTCTAATTGCATCGAGATGAGCGGTTCGTCTTCGATGATCAGAACGCTGGTGGTCGATTCGCGGTCGATTTCGTCGATGGCTTCGCGAACCAGCGATTCCACATCTTCCGGTTCCAGCCCCATGATCTCGCCGGCATCGTGCGCCGAGAATTCTTCCAGCGTCGTCAGCAGGAGAGCCTGCCGGCTCAGCGGGGTGATATGGGCCAGTCGCTCATGGGCGGCAGCCTCGTGCTCGCCCATGGCACGCCCTTCAGGAACCACTTCGACATGCGCACCGGACCAGATCTTGTTGAAGGCCCTGTAAAGCGCGGTCTTGCCGGTTTCGAGTTCGTCCTGGAGGTTCTTGTCGAGCAGTGCGGCTTCGAGCGTCGCCTTCACGAAGGCATCGCCGGACTCTTGCGATCCGGTGAGCGCCCGGGCGTATCGGCGAAGATAAGGCAGTTGACTCGCGACCTTGGCACCAAGCGACATGTAGACCCTTCCCTGGCAGGTTGAATTTTCGTGGAACGATTTGCGTCTGCTTGTGTTCCCGGCTCCTGTCTCATCCAGCAGCGTATCGCGCCTTCGGAGCGTGCGCTTCGCTCCAGAGAATAGGCGATTAAAAATTTTTTGGAACGCGGGAACGATACAGAGCGGTGGTGCATTTAAGCTTTGTCACCGCCGAGACCCCCCCTCCCGTCCAAGCGGCTGGTGATACGATCCCGAAAGGCCTCTGTCCTTAAATGGACAGAGGCCTTTTTACTGGCCCTCAAACGGGCCCGAACTGCGCAAGGGGCCTCATCCGCTGCGAAGCGGATGGCTGCAGACCGTGTCTCGGATTAGTTGGTGCTGGCCGCGTGGAATGCGTGGCGGAAGCGGGAGAAAATACCGCGTGAGCTGCGTGAGCGGAGTGCCTCGATCAACATCGAGGGATCGTACGGCTTCTCGAAGATGGTGCCGAGCTTGGCCACGTCCGGCGGAATCTCCTCGGGCGCGGCCGTCGAGAAGATAATCTGCGGGTGGTCGGGTGTGAGGCAGGTCACGAGCTCTGCCAGCGCCCAGCCGTCTTCCCGGTCTGCAAGATGGACGTCCAGGATGATGGCTTCCGGAGCGGCCTTGTCGATCGCTTCCATGGCGAGAGCTATGGTGGGGCAAACTTCGATTTCCGAGATTCCTGCACTGCGCAGGACATCCTCGATCGACAGTGCAAGCAAGGCATCGTCCTCCACCACCAGAACATTGTCTGGCGTGGATTCCGCCTCTCGTGTTCTGGTCGCCATGTCCATCATGCCTTGCCCAAACTTCAAATGTGCAAGCCGATAACGGCGGCCATGGCCTGTAAGTTCCGGGCTTTCCGCTGATTTGATCGATCTGTGGCGTTATGGCAGCAGTTCGGCGCAATTCAGGGCGCAAGCGGCCTTTCGTAGATCCAGTAATCCTTGTTGACCGAGCTCTGAATCGCTTCGGCGATCGCATTCATTCCCTGGTTGTCATCCAGTATCCACCCGATCTCGCCGCGGACCGCGCCGTATCGGGCCACGGCATTGCGGCGGATGAACTCGATCATCATGAAGGCGAGCTGGCTTGCCAGACGCGAGTTCTGATATTCCTGAAGCACCCCCATCAGCGGGACACGCATGGTCTTGCAGCGCGGGTTCTTCAGCCACAGGAGCATCTTGATCCAGCCAAACGGGAACAGCTTGCCCTTGATGGCCTTGATCGGCTCATTCGCGTCGGGGAGGGTGATCATGAAGGCCACGGGCTTGCCGTCGAGCTCTGCGATCATGTTCAGATCCTCGCGTATCAACGTTCGGAGCTTCTTGCCCGCATAAGCGATCTCGGCCTCTGTAAACGGCACGAACCCCCAGTTTTGCGACCAGGCGTCATTCAGGATGGAGATGATGATCTCGGCCTCGCGGTCGAAATGCTTCAGATCCACTTGCCGGACATTGATGCGCGGATTGCGTTCGCCCGATTGGACGATGCGCTGGATCAAGGGCGGGAAGCTCCTCGTAATGTCGAGTTCCCAGGTCTTGAGGCTTTTCGCCTTCGTGTAGCCCGCACTTTCGATCCAGCGTTGATATCGGGGATTGTCGTGCCCCATCATTATGGTCGGGGGATGATCGTGCCCCTGCACCAGAAGCCCCGGTTCCTCCCAGATCGACAGGCTGATGGGCGCGAGGACCCGCGTCATCCCCTGTTCCTTCAGCCAGGCTTCCGCGGCCGCGATCAGGGCTTTTGCCGCCTCTTCATCCTCCGCTTCGAACATGCCCCAATTGCCCGTTCCCGGGCCCATGCCCTGTTCGGCCGGCTGTGCCAGGGCGATGCGGTCGATATGAGCGGAAATGCGGCCGACGATGCGGGCATCCCTCCGCGCCAGGAAAAGTTGCATCTCCGCATGCTCGTGGAATGGATTTTTGCCCGGCGTAAGCACTTCCACCACTTCGGAGCGGATGGGCGGCACCCAGTTCGGATCGTCCTCATTGAGCCGCCAGGCGAGATCGACAAATGCGTTGAAGTCTGCCTTGCCCGAAACCGGGGCGATCACTACGTCCGCTTGCGTCACCATGTTACCTTCATTCAGGGGAGGTTAGCAGTGCGTATGGTCTCCGCGCCTTGTCAAGCGGCGCCAGCGGAGCATGCCCCGCGAAGACATGTTGCTGCCACGATTGGCGCGCAAAGGACGGCTTGGACGTAAGACGATGACCGCTCACGAAAAGATCGACGTTCCGCAGGAAGCGCGGCCGCATGGTTCCCGGCGGGAGATCGCCGATGACATGGCAATGCTGCGCGCCGCGGCGGAACTGACCCGCGACATCTCGGCGGCGCGGCCGGAGATCTACTGGACCGACATGTTGGCATCGGCCGCGATCGGCTATGCCGCGCTGGCCGGGGCCATAACGGTCAGCAGTGCGGTTCTGGCGATCGGGCTGGGCATCGTTGCAGCATTGGCGCTTTACCGGGCGCTGCTGTTCATTCACGAACTGACGCATATTCACCGGCAAGCGCTGCCAGGCTTTCGGCTCGCATGGAATCTCATCGTGGGCATTCCGATGCTGACGCCGTCCTTCATGTATGAAAACGTGCATACGCTCCATCATGCCCGGACCCGTTATGGCACGGCGGACGATCCCGAATATCTGCCGCTCGCGCTGATGAAGCCATGGTCGTTGCCGGCCTTCATATTGGCGGCCTTGCTCGCGCCGCCGGCTCTGTTGATCCGGTTCGGCATATTGACGCCGCTGGGGGCCGTCATTCCGCCCTTGCGGCGCGTGGTTTGGCAGCGCTTTTCGGCGCTTTCGATCAATCCCGATTTCCGACGCCGCCCGCCTGAAGGCGATTTTGCAAGAATGGTGTTCTGGCAGGAACTCGGCGCCTGCCTGTGGGCGATCGTCCTGGGTGCAAGCGTGGTGTTCCTGGGGTGGAAGCCGCTGCTCGTGGCGCTGGCGGTCTTCTCCCTGACGGCCGTGCTCAATCAGCTTCGCACATTGGTGGCCCACCTGTGGGAGAATGACGGTCAAGCGATGACGGTGACCGCGCAATATCTCGATTCAGTCAATGTTCCGCCACCTTCGCCGCTCGCCGCACTGTGGGCACCGGTTGGGCTTCGTTACCACGCGACCCATCACCTTTTGCCCAGCCTGCCATATCATTCGCTGGCGGAGGCGCACCGGCGGCTGACGGGGAGGTTGGCGCCGGGTTCGACATATATGCGGGCCAACTATCCGGGCATGCTCATGCTCGTGGGCAGAATTGCGCGCAGTACCATGCAGGTACGCCGAGGTAGCGCGGGCCTCGCTCCGGAATAAGACGTAGATTCGCGCCGCGCGGCCACTGCTGCCCGAGGGACGATCCTACCGCGTGTTCACAGACGCGGAGGGGTCCTCGTCAACATCGGCCGAAATGGACGTGTCGCCGCTGTTCAGGTCGACGCTCATGCCTTCTTCGCTGACCGAAACGTTGTTGTCCGGATCGGCATCGATGTCGGGAGCGGCCGTGGTCGTCGCGGTCGCGGTGGGGGCTGCCACCGGCACATCCGTGTCCATCGCCGTCTCATCCGCTTCCGGGGCATTCGCTTCGCTGCAGGCGGCTAAGCTCAGCAGGGCGGTCCCGGCGAAGGCTGCAAGGGTGATCTTTTTCATGGCTCATCCTTCTTGGTCGGCTTCGCGTGCTAAACCGTGGAGCGATGGACATGTTCCCGCAGGCCTATTCCTCGGTCCTGACCAGCACGGTCTCCCCGATGAGGAAAAACAGCAGGAAAGGGGCCCATGCGGCGAGCAGAGGAGGGTAGCTGCCGAAGTTGCCCATGGCGAGCGCTGCATTGTCGACCACGAAATAGGCAAAGCCTAGTGCCATGCCGATCACGGCCCGAACGAAGAGCTGTCCGGAGCGGGCAAGTCCGAAGGCGGCCACAGCGCCGAGCAGCGGCATGAGGACGGCGGACAATGGGCCTGAGAACTTGTGCCACCATTTCCCCTCCAGCTCTTCGGTTCGCCGACCGGCATCGTCGAGAAGATCGATCGAACGCCGCAGCTCGATGACGTTCTGCGCGTCGGCATTGACGCCGCTGATCGCGACCTGGTCCGGCGTTATACCTTCTGCGACCACGATTGGCTGAAGCTGCTGGGTTTGCGCCGTCTGCACGGCGAAACGGGTCGGACGTTCGAGACGCCAGCCCGGATCGGCAAAGGTCGCGCGGGGCGAGCGTAGCTGCTCAACGATCATCGCATTCGCGTCGCGGCGGTAGAAGGTCACGCCCTGCATCACCACGTTTGCGCCTTCCCCTGTCAGTGTTTCGGCCGTGAGGATGTTGGTGCCGTCCGCAAAATAGACGTTTCGGCGAATTCCTGAATCTTCTGGAACCGGCCCGTATTCAGTATCCTTCCAGGCCGCGAGCGTGGCCGTTGCGCGGGTGACCACGCGCTCATTGAAGGCGAAGCTCACGCAAGCGACTGCCATGGCCGCGAGGATCAGCGGTGCGAGCACCTGATGGGCGGACATGCCGGCCGCCTTCATCGCGATCACCTCGCTGTTCTGATTGAGGGTCGCGAGGGTGATGATCGTCGCGAGCAGCGCCGAATAAGGCAGGAACCGTGCGACCAATTGCGGCATTCTGAGCGACACGTAGCGCAACAGTTCTGCCTCACCGTTGCCAGGATGGCTCAGGATCTTGCCGCTCTCGCCCAGCAGGTCGAGCATCTGCAGCACCAGCACCAGCATCACGAGCACCGCCAGCACCCGGGTGACGAACAGCCGTGCGAGATAGAGCGTGAGAGTCCGCGAGGGAAAGAAATCAAGCCGCATCTGCAATCGCCTTCATCTGGTGCGAGCGGCGCTTGCGCAGGATCGCCTTGAGCCACTTGGCGAGCTTGGCGAACAGAGTTTCGAGCGCTCCGATCGCTTGCCCGCCAGGAACGTAGGCGACGCGGTAATACATCCACACGATCAGGGCGCCGAACACGAAGAAGGGACCCCAAAGCGCCAGCCACGGATCGATCCGGCCGAGTGACGCAACCGACTGCCCATATTCGTTGACCTTGTGATACGCGACCACCAGCACGATCGAGACGAAGACGCCCAGAGAAGAGGTCGATCGCTTGGGCGGAATGGCGAGCGCGACGGCAAGCAATGGAAGCAGCAGCATCATCACCACTTCGACCATGCGATAGTTGAAGTTGGCCTGCGTCTGCAGGCGCAGCTCGCGGCTTGAATCGTCCGCCCACCCGATCCGCAGCAATTCGGGCAGAATGAATTCGCGATCCTCGTTGCCGCGTTCGCGGAACTTCTCGATCGCCGGCAGGTCGATCGGGAGATCATGCTGGCTGAAGCTGAGAACTCTGGGGGTCGTATTTCCCGCGTCCTGCACTATCGTGCCGTCGATCAGCCGCAGGATGATTGTGTCGCGATTTTCCCTGTTGGCCAGGAAGCGCCCCTCACGGGCCGAGATCGAAAGGACCTGTCCCTCGTCAGAGGATATTCTGGCGAAGATCCCATCCAGCTTTGTGCCGTCATCCTCGCTCTGCTCGATCCTCAGCGCCATCCGGCCTTCAAGCGTGGTGAACTCGCCCACCTTGATCGACGCACCCAGCGCGCCCGAGCGAAGCTCGTAGCGCAGTTCCTCGTAGTAATAGAGCGCGTAGGGCTGAAGGAAGCCGACGATCGCGAAGTTCAGCACGAGTAGAACGAGCGTGATAAGATATGGAACGCGCAGCAGGCGCGTGTAACCCATGCCCACTGCGCGCAGGACATCCAGCTCGCTGGAAATCGCTAGCCGGCGAAACGCCAGCAGGATGCCGAGCATCAGCCCCAGCGGGATCGCCAGGCTGGCATATTCGGGCAGGAGGTTCGCCAGCAGCCGGAACACGATACCGACGGGGCCGCCCTGCGCCGCCACGATATCGAACAGGCTCAGCATCTTGTCGAGCATCAGCAGGGACGCCGCGATCACGAACACGGCTATCATCGGCGTCAGCACGAGCCGGAAAATGTAGCGGTCGGTGGCGGTGATGAACTTCAAGGGCGGCTGGAACTCTGTTGCGGCGAGTGCCTGGGCACGAGTGCCAGCGGCCTATAGCGTGGCTTTAGCGGGAGGTCATGCCCGTTCGAAAAAAGTTCGGCCCGACGCCTACAGAGATCGGGCCGGGGAAGGACCGGATCAGGCCTTCTCGAGTGTGCATTGGAGCGGGTGCTGGTTCTCGCGGGCGAAATCCATCACCTGATTCACTTTGGTTTCGGCCACTTCGTAGGAGAATATCCCGCACACGCCCACGCCTCGTTGATGGACGTGAAGCATGACACGCGTAGCCTGCTCGAGGTCCATGTTGAAAAAGCGCTTCAGGACCATCACGACGAATTCCATCGGCGTGTAATCGTCATTCAGCATCAGCACCTTGTACTGGCTGGGCTTCTTGGGCTTAGCGCGGGTCTTGGTTGCGATCCCGACCTGGCCTTCGCCATCGTCGCCGCTGCTGCCGGTGTCGGATTGACTCCGCACCACCAGTACGCTGCGGAACGCGCGGCCGCCACATTCAAAAGGATCGTCTGAGTTGCGTCGCATGCCGCATAAATATCGTATCGCGGCCTTTGGCTGCAAGATAGGCGGCGGAAAAAGAATTCTTTAGCCGGGAAATTGGCCGCAAAATAGAAACGGGCCAGTCGGCGATGAGCCGGCCGGCCCGTCATGCCGCTGCGCCGCTGGAGAGGATTCGGCGCAGCCGGCGGGACGTGTCAGGCGGTTGCCTTCGACACCTTGTCCGCTGCGATGCTCATGCGGCTCGAAATCGGGCTCATGCTTTCGTTGGCGAGCTTGACCAGCGCTTCGCTGTTCCTCGAGCCAAAGGCGACTGCGGAATCGAAATTGCGGCGCATCAGCTTACCCTGAAGCTGGAACAGCTCCGTCGGCGATCGTACCGCAGCCATCTCTTTCATATCGGCAGTCAGGGTCTCGAAAGCGTTCCTGGCTTCCTCGATATAGGTCTTGCTCATGTCCTGCATTCCGGACGAGAAAATCTTTCCCGATTCCACGATGGCTTCGATATTGCCCTTGGCGAATTCGCTCGCTTCACCCGCCATCTCGGTGGTCTTTTCGTAAGCTTCCTTGGCGCGGGTTTGGACCTCGGACATCGCATCGGTCATCGTCTTGGAAAAATCGGTCTTGGCCATGGTGAATTCCTTTATTCGTGTAACAGGTCCCGAAGGAGGCGAGCTGTCCTTGGTTTTCGCCGCTTGCTTCAGCGCATTGGCCGAAACGGGGCGCGGGATGGGGTTCTTCGCCTTGCGCTTCGCAGACGCAGTAGGGTCCGTTGAACTCGGCGCTGGCGCCGGCTTCGATGCTGGTTTGGCCGCAGCCGGCTTCTCTTCGTCGGTTGGCCCGACGCTCGCTGCCGCTTGCGTCGGCTCTTTTAGCGGCGAAGGCGCTTCCGCGGCTGCGACATAAGCCTTCTCGGCCGACTCAGCAGTCTTCTTCCCGTCGTCCGCCATAACAGTCCTGCGCTCCATCCGAGGATGATCTTTGCTGCACTGCACAAAATATGTTCGCGCGGATGGAAGTCAAGGAGTTTTTGTGCGCCGCACAATCTTTGTCGGCCTTGGCGCACTCATCGCATCTTTACGTAGCGACCAGGCGCGTCCTCGATGACCTTGTCGCTGCGCAGGGCGCCGGGATCGCGCCGGCCATTGGCGGGCACCAGAGCAGCGTCATGCGCTCTCAGCCACGCAAGCCAGTCCGGCCACCAACTGCCCTTGTGCTCCTGCGCGCCTTCGAGGAAGCTGGCGAGGTCCGCCGCGGGCGTATCATTGCTCCAATACTGGTACTTGCCGGCCGCTGGTGGATTGATCACCCCCGCGATATGTCCGCTTCCGACCAGTATGAAGCGCTTCTTCCCGGAAAGGTGCCGTGTCATGCGGAACACGCTTTCCGGCGGGGCGATGTGATCTTCGCGTCCGGCCTGAATGTAGCTTGGCGTTTCCACGAGTCCGAGGTCGATCGGCGTTCCGTCGGCTGAGAGCGCGTCGGCGATCACCAGCAGATTGTCACGATAGAGATCGCGAAGATAGGCGATGTGCCACCTGGCCGGAAGGTTAGTCACGTCGCTGTTCCAGAACAGCAGGTCAAAAGCGGGATAATCCTCGCCCAGCAGGTAATTGTTGACCACGTAGTTCCAGATCAGGTCGGAGCCGCGCAGCAGGTTGAAGGTCGCAGCCACGTAGCGCCCGTCGAGATAGCCCGCCTCACTGGCCCGCTTGATCATCTCCAGCTGGACGTCGTCGACGAACAGCTTGAGGTCGCCCGCTCTTTCGAAATCCACCTGTGCCGTCAGGAAAGTGGCGCTCTTGACCTTCTCCGCCTGGCCGCGCCGCGCGAGGATGGCGAGCGTAGCGGCGAGAGTGGTCCCCGCGACGCAATAACCGATTGCATGCACCGTCGGCACGCGCAGTCGCTGGCGGATATGTTCGATCGCATCGATCTGGGCACGCACGTAATCATCCCAGGTGATCCCGGCCATCGCCTCGTCGGCCGATCTCCAGCTCACCACGAAGGTGGAGATGCCCTGTTCCACCGCCCAGCGGACGAAGCTCTTCTTCGGATCGAGGTCGAGGATGTAGAAGCGATTTATCCAGGGAGGGAAGATGACCAGCGGCACTTCCAGCACCTCCGCCGTGGTGGGCGTATACTGGATGAGCTGATACAAAGGCGTTTCATGCACCACCTTCCCCGGCGTGACGGCGATATTCTCGCCCAAGCGGAAGGCGCGGTGATCGGTGTGAGTGAGCTGGCCCTTCTCGATGTCCGATGCGAGCCGCTCCATGCCTCGGATCAGGTTTTCGCCGTTCTTTTCGATCGTCCGTTCGATCACGATCGGATTGATCATCGGGAAGTTCGCCGGGCACAGCGCGTCGATCATCGTGCGCGTTGCAAAACGAAGCCGATCGCGTTCCGCTTCCTCAAGTCCTTCCGCCTCATCCACCGATGCGAGAAGCTGCCTGCCCACCATCAGATAGGTTTGATGGATCAGGGCGAAGACCGGCTCCTTGCGCCAGCGGGGATCGGCAAAGCGGCGGTCCTTCAGCGGCAGGTCAGGCACGCCCTCGCACGGTTCTTCCGCTTTGGGACCAATGCCGTACTTGCCCAGGACCTCCTCTGCCAATGCAAGGTTCTGCTGCCATAGCTCCTGTTGCCGCTCAGGGCTGGCGAGCGGCATGTGGTGGTAAAGTGCTTCGAGGTATTGGTGCCACTGCGGGGGATCTGAAAGCAGGGGCGGCAGCCTGTCGGGCAATTCCTGCTGGTCCAGGAACTTTCGCCAGTTTTGCTGCAGCTCCCGCGCGAAGTCCCCCCCTTCCACATTCGCCTCGTGCGAGTTCGGCTCCTCCGGCGGGGGCAGATCCGATCCGGGCAGAAATTGGCCGAAAATATGTGCGGCGGTTTCGCCCTGCACCTGGAGCAGATCCGCAAAGATCCGGAAGGGATCGGGGTTGGTGCTCGTATCCTCGGCCATTGCCATGATCATAGTGTCACTTCGGCGGTTTGTTAGTCCTCAAGCTTGCCGAGAGTTTGCCCTGCAAACACTGCAATTGCGCGACGCGGCGGATTCCGCCACAATTGCAGCGCGGCGATCCTGCCGCGCGATTTGGAAGCCAAGAGGTCATGGAAGACGAATTCTACCGCATCAAGCGCCTGCCGCCCTATGTCATCGCCGAAGTCAACGCGATGCGTCACGCGGCACGGCAGGCAGGTAGAGACATCATTGACCTCGGCATGGGCAACCCCGATCTTCCGCCTCCGCAGCATGTGATAGAGAAGCTGTGCGAAGTCGCGCTGAAGCCCGATGCACATGGTTATTCCCAATCCAAGGGGATCCCGGGCCTGCGCAAGGCGCAGGCGAATTACTATGCCCGGCGCTTCGGAGTGGAACTCGATCCTGAGCGTGAGGTGGTCGTCACCATGGGCTCGAAGGAGGGGCTGGCGAGCCTTGCCACGGCTATCACCGCGCCGGGCGATGTCGTGCTGGCGCCGAATCCCAGCTATCCGATCCACACTTTCGGCTTCATCATTGCCGGCGCGACGATCCGCGCCGTGCCAACAACGCCGGACGAGCATTATTTCGAGAGCCTGGAGCGGGCGATGGCGTTCACCGTCCCGCGGCCGAGCATCCTGATCGTCAACTATCCGTCGAATCCGACCGCCGAGGTCGTCGATCTCGCCTTCTACGAGCGTCTGGTTGCCTGGGCGAAGGAGAACAAGGTGTGGATCCTTTCCGACCTTGCCTATTCGGAGCTCTATTACGACGGAAACCCGACCCCTTCGATCCTGCAGGTCAAAGGCGCGAAGGACATCGCCGTCGAATTTACGTCGATGAGCAAGACCTATTCGATGGCCGGCTGGCGCATGGGCTTCGCCGTCGGCAACCAGAAGCTCATCTCCGCACTGACACGAGTGAAGTCCTATCTCGACTATGGTGCATTCACACCGATCCAGGCCGCGGCGGTCGCCGCGCTCAACGGCCCGCAGGACATCGTCGAGAAAAACCGGCAGCTTTATCAAAAGCGCCGCGATGTGATGGTCGAGGCGTTCGGCCGCGCCGGCTGGGACATTCCTTCGCCCAAGGCTTCGATGTTTGCATGGGCGCCGCTTCCGCCGGCCCTGAAGGATATGGGCAGTCTCGAGTTCTCCAAACAGCTCCTCACACATGCCGAGGTCGCGGTTGCGGCGGGCGTCGGCTATGGCGAGGACGGCGAAGGCTACGTGCGCATCGCCATGGTGGAGAATGAACAGAGGCTCCGCCAGGCTGCGCGCAACGTGAAGCGCTACCTTGCCTCCATGGGGGTCAACAGCAGCGCGGCATAAGCCGCGCCGCAGTTGCGCCGGGGACACCAGGGTAAGCTGTCGGCCGCTCTTTGATTCTTTCCGAAAAGTGATAGCAAGCTAGCGAGTTTGCCGGTAGCGTCAGCCGACAGTTTTGGAGAGGAAGAGCCTGAATGGCCGAAAAAGCGTATGCTAATGGAACAACCCTCGACGTCGCCAAGTTTCTGCAGGGCCTGAAGTTCACCCGGTTCCACCTGTGGATCCTGATCCTTTCCTGCCTGGTGACCTTCTTCGACGGCCTCGACTTCGCACTGATCGCGTATACGCTCCCCTACATCCGGGATGAGATGCATCTCACCGATGCCATGACCGGCTATGTCAGTTCGGCGGCGTTTCTCGGTCAGATGATCGGCTCGCTCGTTGGCTCTTACGTCGCCGACGTGATCGGCCGGCGGCCGGTCATACTGATCTGCACCGTGCTCAGCGCAGTCCTGACCTTCGTCACCGGCTTTGCTCAAACTCCTGAAATGCTGATGGCGCTCCGCTTCGTCGGCGGCCTCACTATCGGCGGCCTTCTTGCGCCTGCGTGGTCGCTCAATATCGAGGCGATGCCGGCCGGCAAGCGCGCCACTGCTGTTACCATCATCATGCTGGGCTTCAGTGTCGGCGCATCCGCTGCGGGGCCGATTACCAACTTCGTGGCTCCCAGCCTGGGGTGGCACTACGTATTCTTCACATGCGGCGGCCTGACGCTTGCGCTGGCAGTCGCGCTGCAGTTCATGCTGCCGGAATCCGCCCGCTGGCTTGTCGCGCAACGCAAGCCGCGCGCGCGGATCATGCCGCTTCTCAACCGCTTCGATCCGGGCACGGACCTCAGCCGCTACACCGCGTTCGAACTGTCCGATGAACGGAACGTCGCAAAGGAGGCGGGTGAGCCTTTCAGGCTGCGGATCAAGCGCATGAAGATCCTCATCCCTGCGGACAGCGCCAATCCAATCGTTCGCGGCCTGGCCACGTTCCTCAAGGCGATGTCCGAACTGTTCCATGGGTGGCTCGCCTGGATTACGCCGCTCATCTGGGCGACTTATTTCTGCAGCTCTTTCGCCATCTACCTGAAATCGAGCTACGGCGTGCTGTTCCTTGAAATCCTCGGGGTGGAGCGGCTGAACGCGGCGTGGATCAGCTCAGCCGGTGGCATCGCGGGCGCAGTGGCGGGCGTGCTCCTGCTCGCGCTCACGGAAAAGCGCGGGCCGGGCTGGATTACGCTGGCGCCGCTGGTGGCGATCCCGTTCACTCTGCTCGTCGGTCTGGGCATAGTGCTCGACGGGCCGTTGTTCATTCCGGTGATCTTTATCGGCATGATCGCGGTGGGGGCCGGCCACGCTGCGGTGATCTCCATCACCAGCATCTACTATCCCAGCTCGATTCGGGCGATGGGCGGCGGCTGGGCGAGCTTCATGGCAAAGTTTGCGGCCGTTGCCGCGCCGATCCTGGGCGGCTACTACTTCCTGTCTGACCAGAACGCCGTGCTCCTGGGCTACGTTGCTACGGCGACAGCCCTTGCCGGGATCGTGGTCGGAGTGCTCGCGGTGGCGCATTTCGCCCGCAAGCTTGGAGACGAGCAGGAGCGGGAAGAGGCCGCCGCCCAGGGCGAACGCGCCGCGACTGCCTGAGCCAGAAGAAGGACCTATGCGATGACCTTACGCAGCCTTTCCGCAAACTCTCCGGGACGCCGCGCCAATTGGAGGGCGCTCGGCCTCTCCAAGGAGGATATGGAAAAGCCAAAGATCGCTGTGGTGAACAGCTCTTCGGAGCTCGCGATCTGCTACGCCCATCTCGACGGCATCGCGCAGATCGTGAAGGAAGAAATTCGCAAGGCGGGCGGCGTCCCATTCGAGGTTCGCACGGCTGCCCCTTCGGACTTCATCACCGGCGCGGCCAAGGGCGGGGCCTATATCATCGCCGGCCGCGACATCATCGCAAACGATATCGAGGTGCAGGTCGAAGCCGCGCTGCTGGACGGCATGATCTGCCTGACGAGTTGCGACAAGACTCCGCCAGGCCATCTGATGGCGGCGGCGCGCCTCAATATCCCCACGATCCTGGTCATTGGCGGCTATCAGCAAGCCGGTGAGATCGACGGCGTTCCCGTCGATGTGGAGGATGTCTGGTCCGGCTCGGTGGGGGAGCGGTTCGGCGCAAAGCCCAAGTTCCCCGTGGCCGAGATGGCTGAACATGCTGTCATGGGGCCGGGCGTCTGCGCAGGCATGGCGACGGCGAACACGATGCATTCCGTGGTCGAAGCGATTGGCATGACGCTGCCCGGCAGCGCTCCGGTCCGCGCCAACAGTCCCAAGATGAAGGAGAACGCCCGGGCCGCTGCGCGCCGGATAGTGGAAATGGTCCACGAAGACCTAAAGCCGCGCGATATCATGACACCGGGCGCGTTCCGCAACGCCGTGGCCACCGTTCTGGCCGTGTCGGGATCATTCAACTCGATCAAGCACCTTCAGGCGACCGCGGTGGAAGGCGATATCGACGTCGACATCTTCGAGTTGTGGGAGGAGCTTTCGCATGTGCCGGTTCTGTCCGCCGTCCGCCCGACAGGGGAAGTCCGGATCGAGCAGTTCGAGGATGCGGGTGGAGCCCGGGCAATCCTGAAGCGGCTCGAGAATGTGATCGACACCTCGGCGCTGACCTGCACTGGCAAAACCTTGGCCGAGAATCTGGCGGGCTACGAAATTCCGGGGCCGGACATTATTAGGCCCGTCGAAGATCCGATCGGGCCCGGGCCTTCGATTGCGATCCTCAAGGGCAATTTCGCCGACACCGCAGTCGTCCGTCTCGGCATCCGGGACGGCTCGCGTCCGGAAGAGTTTTCAGGGCCCGCGCGGGTATTCGAAAGCTCAGCCGATTGTCTCCAGGCGATTGAGGATGGCATCGTGAAGGATGGCGACGTTGTCGTCTGCCGGAATCAGGGGCTGAAGGGTGGCCCGGCCATGGCCGGCGGCGCCTCGATGGTGCTGTTCGCGCTCGACGCCGCAGGTCTTGCCAAGACGACCGCCTTTGTCACCGACGGGCAGCTTTCCGGCCTGTGCCTGAAGGGCCTGACGGTTGCGGAGGTCTCTCCCGAAGCGGCGACCGGCGGGCCGATCGGCAAGGTGCGCGACGGCGATGTGATCTCGATCAGCGTCGCCAATCGCAGCATCGCCATCAATGTCCCGGCGGACGAGCTGGCGGTGCGGGAGGGTCCCGGTTACCGAACCCCGGCAACCGGTTACCTCAAGAACTTCCGCCAGGACGTGCATGACCAATCCAAGGGCGGGGTGCTCATCCCGCTCGAGGAAAGGTAAGTCACTCGGCGGGCACGATCTCCTCGCCCGCCGCGGCCTTCACCGCTGCATCGTCGGAGAGATGCGCGCCTTGGTTGCGCAGCAGTGCCCGCACCTCTTGCAGGTCCACATCGCGCGGCTGGACACCGCGATTGGCAGCCACGGCCGCGCCTGCGCCTGCAGCGTGGCCGGTGAGCCAGCACTGCGGAATCTCGCGCATGAAGCCGTGCGAATTGGCATCGCAGGAAATATGCCGCCCCGCCGCCAGAACGCCGTCCAGCGCGCGCGGGACGAGCGATCCGTAGGGTACGGAGACAATCGGGAATTTGGGGCTGATCGAAGGGCTGATGCCGACTTCGTCGGCCGCCGGCGCGCTGTTACCCCAATTTACGCGTTCGATCCGGCCGACACCCGCCAGCCGCCGCGTATGGCGCACGCCGAGCTGGCTTGCGCTTTGCAGCATGTACGCGTTCTCGAAGCCTGGGGCGTTCTCACGGAAGAAGCGGCAATGCCCTTCCATCAGCCGGTGACTGCGGATCTCCACTTCTGTCATGTCGTCGACATCGAGCGCCGACAGGCCGGATTGGCGCGGGCCCAGGAACAGGGCGATGTCCGGCCGCCATGACACGTAGGGCGTCTGGAAATAGCCGAGCTCCTCCCGGCCCTTCGCCATCAGCTCGCGCAGCTGGTCGGGATAGAGCACCTTCCAGTTGATCCAGCGATCCATATTGACCCCGCCGAGCACCCAGGCGGTATTCATCGAGTGGTGGACGTCGCCTTCCTCGATGTCGGTCTCGTATTCCGCGCCGGCGCGGGCGAACATGTCGCCATCCCCGGTCGTATCCACCACCACCTTCGCCATCAGCGCCTGGCGGCCGGCCTTGCTTTCGAACACGACCCCGGTTGCCACGCCGTCCTCAACCACTGGGCGCGCGGCCCAGGCGTGGAACACCAGGCGCACGCCTGCCTCCAGCAGCATCTCCTGCGCGTTGAGCTTCATCCGCTCGGGATCGAGCGTGGGGGCCCAGCTGACGATGCCGTGAAAGGCGCTGGTGCGCTGCCCCCAATAGGCGGCCTTGATCGCTTCCTTAGAGCCCCAATCCTCCCGCGGCGGGCCGGCAATGCCTTCAGGCGGCATGCGTTCGATGAATTCGCGTGCGAAGCCCTGGATGACGTGGTTGCCCTCCCAGTCGGTCATGCGGTCGATCCACATCACGAGGCCGCCGGTCGAGAGACCGCCGAGGCAATTATAGCGCTCGACGAGCGTCACATCGGCGCCTGCCTTGGCAGCAGCCCAGGCTGCCGCACAGCCGGCGGGCCCGCCGCCTATCACCGCGACATCGCATTTGTGATAGATGTCGATCTCGCACGCATCCTCGCGGATCGTGCCGCTGCCGTTGGGCGGGGGCAGGTTGTGGCTCGTGGACTCGAATATGTCCGAGCCAAGGAAGCGTTCCTCGCTGTGCCCCTGGATTCGCTGCATTTTTGGCTTGTCGTCTGCCATCGTCTCAATTCCTTGCCTTTGGGTAGGGTGCTACCGATATGGAGGGAGACGCGCAAGCCGTGCGATCCCGCCTCGCCGCTCGACAAAGCGGATTGCGCCCACTGCCCCTCTAAGCTAGGGCCGCGTTCCCGCGAACTTCCGGCATTGCCTGGAAGCGAAGCGCGAGGCCCGATGGCGGAGTGGTTACGCAGAGGACTGCAAATCCTTGCACGCCGGTTCGATTCCGGCTCGGGCCTCCACGCGCTGCGGGATTGCTCCTGAGAATCGCAGACTACGTCCGGGTGCGGGAAGCGATTACCGGCTTGGTCGAGCTTGCTATGCGCAAAAGCGAAACGACCTCCGGAGCGGCGGCTTCGAAGGTCGTTTCCTGATTGCCCGCCCGAGCCGGCTGGCGGCTTGATTTACGGCTTCGTCGCGTGGCGTCCGATCCAGTCCAGCACGACGCGGTTGAACTCCTCCGGTTGCTCCCAGTAGGTCGCATGGCCGGCTTCATCGATCACGTGAGTCTGCGCGTTGGGAAATTTCTGAGCAAACAGGCGCTGCATCGCCGGCGGAGCGGACAAGTCGCCATCACCGGTAAGGAGCAGCACAGGCACGTTCATTTTACCCATGGTTTCCCAGGTTACTTCGGCGCCCCAGGGCTGCCCGTTATAATGTCCCTGTGGGCGGCCGACATGTTCCAGCTCTACCCAGGCCTGCGTGCCTTCCGGGTTGCCGGCGCGGTAATTGGGGCCGAGCTCTCGCCATTCCACTGGGGGCAGCGTGGTTGAGTTTTCCGTCGCGTCCAGGGGGGCGAGTTGCAGGCGGCTGAACATGTCGCGCCACTCCTGCTCGTCCGGCACCAGAATGCTGTTGCACAGGGTGAGGGAACGCAGCCGCTCAGGGTTGTTGATAGCAAAGGCAGTGGCGGTCACTCCGCCCGCGGCGCAGCCAACGAGATGGAATTTGTCCAGCCCCAGCGAATCCACCAATGCCAGCACGTCGCCCGAGGCAGTGCCTGGATTGTCCTCGGGGCCCGGTATTGATTTGTACGCACCGCGCCGGGACAGGGCGACGACTCGATATCCCGCCTTCGCGAAAACTGGCTGCTGATATTTCCAGATGAGGCTGGATTGCGACCACGGATGAAGGAGAACGATGGTTTCTCCCTCGCCGCCGGTGTCCCAGTACCAGAGCTTCGCATCGGGAACGTCGGCGTAGCCTTCGAAAGCTGCGACCTGCTCTGGTACCGGTACCGTTTCCCATACGACGGGGCTTTCCGTGGGTGCGGTATTCTCTGTTTGCGCGCTCAGTGTACCGCCGATGCCAAGCGTCGCTGCAAGCGCGATGGCCGCCAGGCTCATCCTTTTTACAAATGGAAGTGGTCTCACCGTTTTCTCTCCCGGCCGTTGATCGGCCGGAAAGCAGCATCAACGAACTGCGAGACGAGTCAACTTTTCAGCGAATCGCACACTGCCGGGGATTTCGTGCGGATCTTGACGTGAGCCACCGAAAATCGCCCCGGAGCGCCGCTCCGGGGCTCCTTTCCCCCTCGTCGGTAAATCCGTTCAGGCCGCCTCGGCCTTCTCGTCCGGATCGCGCAGCACATAGCCGCGACCCCAGACCGTCTCTATATAATTGTCGCCGCCGCACGCATGGCTGAGCTTCTTGCGCAGCTTGCAGATGAAGACGTCGATAATCTTGAGTTCGGGCTCGTCCATGCCGCCATAAAGATGGTTGAGGAACATTTCCTTGGTCAGGGTCGTGCCCTTGCGGAGCGAAAGCAGCTCCAGCATCGCATATTCCTTGCCGGTCAGATGCACCCGCGCGCCATCGACTTCCACTGTCTTGGCATCGAGATTGACCGCCAGCTTTCCTGTGCGAATGACCGACTGCGAATGGCCCTTCGAACGGCGGACAACCGCATGGATGCGGGCGACCAGCTCTTCGCGGTGGAACGGCTTGGTCACGTAATCGTCGGCGCCGAAGCCGAAGCTGCGAATCTTCGAATCCATTTCGGAAATGCCGGAAAGGATCAGAACCGGCGTCTGAACCTTGGCCACGCGCAGCTTCTTGAGTACGTCATAGCCGTGCATGTCGGGAAGGTTCAGGTCGAGCAGGATGATGTCGTAGTCATACAGCTTACCCAGATCGAGACCCTCTTCGCCAAGGTCCGTCGAATAGACATTGAAGCCTTCGGTAGTAAGCATGAGCTCGATCGCCTTGGCGGTTGTCGGCTCATCTTCAATCAACAGAACACGCATGGGAGCCCCCCTAATTCGTTGCCCCGATTCCCAGCCCGGTAACGACCCGGAAAGGGAGGTTGACCTGCATTAACCACGGCAACCCTCAACGAAAAAGGTTAATTATCTGTGAACCCATTGAATTTCAAGGCAGGAGTAACTTTACCGTAAGGCCGCGTGTCCTTGGTCAAACCTGCGGAAATTGGACTTCGGTCCCCTTCCGCGTTTTTTAACGCACGCCCTCCAGCTTTTTCTGGCGCCGTCGCTGGACAGATGATCCGATTCCGATGGCCTCTCGGTATTTGGCCACTGTCCGCCGGGCAAGATCGAAGCCTTTCTCGCGCAGCAGGTCAACCAGCGTATCATCCGAAAGGATATTACGAGGATCTTCGCCTTCGACGAGCGCGCGAATCTGCGCCTTGACGGCTTCCGCAGAAACGGCCCCTTCGCCGTCGGCCGAGGCGACGCCCGAGGTGAAGAAATATTTCAGCTCGAAAGTTCCGCGCTCGCAATGGAGGTACTTATTGGAGGTCACCCGGCTGACAGTCGATTCGTGCATCTCGATAGCGTCTGCCACGGCCCTGAGCGTGAGAGGACGCAGATGGGAGACGCCGCGGCGAAAGAAGCCTTCCTGCTGCTTCACGATTTCGGCGGTGACTCTGAGAATGGTCCTCTGCCGCTGGTCGAGCGCTTTCACCAGCCAGTTCGCATTGGCGAGCTTCTCGCTCAGCCACGCTTTCGATGCCTTGTCCTGGCAGCCATCGCGCAGTTCGAGATAATAGGAACGGCTCACGATCAGCCGCGGCAGGGTCGCCTGGTTCAGGGAAATATCCCATCCGCCTTCGCCTGATGAGCGGATCAGAATGTCCGGCACGATCGTCTCGGCCGCTGCGCTGCCGAACTTCAGCCCCGGCTTCGGATCGTAGCTCCTGAGCTCGGCGAGCATGTCGACGAAGTCTTCGTCGTCCACGCCGCACATCCGCTTCAGCTGCGAGAAGCCGCCTTTCGCCAGAAGATCGAGATTGTCGATCAGCCGGGCCATGCATGGATCATAGCGATCCGCTTCCATCGCCTGCAGAGCGAGACATTCCGCGAGGCTCCGTGCGCCGACGCCGGTCGGCTCGAGAGATTGGACGAGGGCGAGCGCCACTTCCACCTGGGCGACTGTCGTACCGAGCTCGCCCGCGATCTCGGACAGAGGCGGGGCGAGATAGCCGGCCTCGTCCAGCATTCCGATCAGGTGCCGTGCGATGAACGCCGCTTCCGGATCGGACGTGGCGGCGCCGATCTGCGCCATGAGGTGCTCGGCCAACGTCTCGTCGTTGCTTCCGCGCTCCTCGATATCGGGCCCCGGCGTTGCGGACGCCGGCTGATGGGCGCCGAAGTCCATCAAGGCGCCATCGCCGGTGTCACGTTCATGACCGATCGCCTCGGGATCGATATCGAGAGGCGCATCGGCCTCGCCATGGCCCTCCTGCATGAGCAGGTCCGCGCCCGAAGCGGAGGGCGCGGTTGTCTCGCCGACGGGTTCGTCCTCGCCGCCGTTCGCTTCGCCATCCGCGCTATCACCTAATTCGAGCAGCGGATTGGCTTCCAACGCCTCGCCGATGAAGGTTTCGAGTTCGAGGTTGGACAGCGCCAGCAGCTTGATCGCCTGCTGCAGCTGCGGCGTCATCACCAGCGACTGAGACTGTCGAAGATCGAGGCGCGGCGAGAGTGCCATCGATGTCAGGCCAACTGATGTGCGTCCTTACGGATCGTCACAGAGTGAAGCTTTCGCCGAGATAGAGGCGTCGGACATTCTCGTCGGCGACGAGATCCTGCGGGCTGCCGGCGAACAGCACCTGCCCGCCGTAGATGATGCAGGCGCGGTCCACGATGTCCAGCGTCTCGCGCACATTGTGATCGGTGATCAGCACCCCGATCCCTCGTTGCTTGAGGTCTATCACCAGATGGCGGATATCCGCGATCGAGAGGGGATCGATCCCTGCAAAGGGCTCGTCGAGCAGCATGATCGTCGGCTTGGCGGCCAGTGCGCGTGCGATTTCGCAGCGACGCCGCTCGCCACCCGAGAGCGCCATCGCGGGGCTGGCCCGCAGCCGCGTCAGCCCGAATTCGTCGAGCAGACGGTCCAGCTCGGCGGCCCGCGTCTGCGGATCCGGCTCGACCATCTCCAGCACGCAGTTGATATTCTGCTCCACCGTCATGCCGCGAAAGATGGACGTTTCCTGCGGCAGGTAGCCGAGCCCCAATATCGCGCGTCGGTACATGGGCAACTTGGTGACATCGAGCCCATCCATCAGGATGCGGCCGCTATCGGGCCGGACAAGGCCCATTACCGAATAGAAGCAGGTTGTCTTGCCCGCGCCGTTAGGGCCCAGCAACCCGACGACCTCGCCTTTGCCGACCGAGAGCGAAATGTCCGTCAGCACCGCCCGTTTGTCATAGCTCTTGGCGATCGAGATCACTTCCAAACCGCCTTGCGGGATGGGAGGGGCGGCATTCCCGGGCGCTTCAGCAATCGCCTCGGCGAGCGCCTGCTGGTCGGCAAGTGTATCGTCGATGTCGCTCATCGCACCGGCTTCTATCATGGGCGCCCGAGCAGAAAACCCCCATTCACCGCAAATTGGCAAGATTCCTGCATACGATCCCCGTTTCCAGATCCAGCATGGTCGGAGCAATGGCGGTCCGCTTGATTACGCGGCGGAGAGGTGGAATAATGGTTCTGAAAGATAAGGAGAGGGCGCATGAACAAGGCGCTTGGGAATTCGGATCGCAACTCGGCAGCTCACCACGAACATAGCGCAGCCGGCACTCGGCTGGACTGGCGGCGCAGGATCAGTGACCATATCGCCTACGCGTTGCTGGCGTACACGGGCCTTCAGATATTCGTGACCATGTCCGCGCTCAAGAGCACGAGCGGGTCCATCCTCCCTTACTTCGCCTTGGTGATCCTTGTGGCGGCGATCATCCCCGGTTGCCGCATGTTCGAACGGCGATGGGAAGTCCTCACCGACGAGGAGGCTGCCGATCCGGCGCTGGAACCGATCTTCCGGCGTGATCGCACGCTCATCTGGATCGCGGCGATCGGTCTTCCCTTCGTGATCACCGGACTGCTGAAGGGCATCGCTTTCATCATCTGACGCATCCGGGCTTGGCATTGCCTTGCCCCTGCCGCTAGGGCGGGGAGGAGATGATGCTTGCCGGGACCAGCGATGATTGATGCGGAACAGGCGCTCGCGCGGTGCGCGGCGGCAATCGACCTTGCGCGCAAGGCGGGCGCGGACGCCGCCGATGCGGTCGCTATCGGCTCTTCTTCGGAAGAGGTCCAGGTTCGTCTTGGGAAGCTGGAGGATGTCGGGCGATCGGAGAGCGAGGAAATCTCGCTGCGCGCGTTCATCGGCCAAAGGTCGGCTTCAATTCACGCGACCGATATGAGCGACGCCTCCCTGGCCGAACTGGCGGCGCGCGCAGTAGCCATGGCCAAGGCTGCCCCGGAGGATCCTTATGCGGGGCTCGCACCGGGAAAGTTGCTTGCGCAGGGGCCCTTTCCCGAACTCGACCTTCAGGACCCCGATGAGCCGAGCCCCGAACAGCTGCGCCATCTTGCACAAGCGACGGAGGACGCGGCGCGCTCGGTGAAAGGAGTCACCAACAGCGAGGGCGGCAGCGCGGGTTTCGGCAGTTCCTCTGTCGCGCTGGCAACCAGCCATGGCTTTGCCGGCGTCTTCCGCGCAACGAGCATCAGCCTTTCCGCCAGCGTGGTTGCCGGAACTGGCGGGTCGATGCAGCGCGACTACGAATATCGCACGACCAGATATGCCGAGGACCTGCCGCCTCCGGGCGACATCGGCAGAGTGGCCGGCGAACGCGCCGTGAGTCGGCTCAATCCGGGGCGCATGCCGAGCAGAGCGATGCCGGTGGTGTTCGATCCGCGCGTCGGCAATTCGTTGATCGGGCACCTCGTCGGGGCTATGTCCGCCCCCGCCATCGCACGCCGAGCGAGCTTCCTGCTCGACCGTCTCGATGAAGACCTCTTTCCGCCGGAAATCCGTGTCCTGGAAGAGCCGCACCGGCTTCGCGGGCTCCGCTCGCGCCCCTTTGACGGAGAAGGTCTTCCTACGTCCGAGAGGGCGCTGGTGGAGGGCGGACGCTTGACCGGCTGGCTCACGAACGCGTCATCCGCACGCCAGCTGGGCGTCGAGCTCACCGGCCATGCCTCGCGTGGCACCGGCGGGTCGCCCGGGGTCTCGACGTCGAATCTGGTTTTGGCCGCCGGAACGCTGACGCGCGAAGAGCTCATCGGCGATATTGCAGAAGGCGTTTTGGTGACGGAACTGATCGGCCAGGGTGTCAATGGCGTGACGGGAGACTACAGCCGGGGCGCGTCCGGTTTCAGGATCGTCAATGGTGAAATTGCAGGCCCGGTGGCCGAATTCACGGTCGCGGGCAATCTGATCGACATGTTCGCCCGGATGACGGTCGCGAACGATCTGAAGATCTACCGCGCGACCGATGTGCCGACGATCCGAATCGACGGAATGACCGTAGCGGGAGATTGACCCATCAGGCGTTTGACGGTTCCGCCGCTTCACTGACGAGGTTGCGGCGCCACGGCCCCTTGATCAACCACCACAGGCAAATCGGCGTGCCCAGAAGGCTGCCGAACGTATAGCTCCACCACACGCCCAGCGGCCCGTGCTCCGTGAACATGGCAATGCTCCAGGCGAAGGGGATCTGGAAGCCATATTGCATGACCAGCGCGATCGTCATCGCTTGCCGCGGATTGCCTGCCCCGCGAAACACTCCTCTCAAGACGTGGGTAAGGGCCATGATCCCCATGAAGGGATAAAGCGCCCAACCGAAGTTCACGGCCTCGTCGATCACCGCCGTCTCACCCGGCGCGAAGAGGGAATAGATCGCGCGGATGAAGGGCAGATGCAGCAGGCCGATGACGGTGAAGCCGGCAAAGGCGAGCCAGCTGGCGGTGCGCGCCGTCTCTTCGGCACGATCGACTTTCCCCGCGCCGATATTCTGCCCCACGATCGTGGCGGTAGCGATCGAAAGGCTGACCATCGGCGCGAACCAGAAGAACAGCGGCAGCACGCCGATACCGTATGCCGCGAGCGAGACCGTGCCGAAAAGGGCCGCGAAGCTCATCAGCAGCAGCGATCCGAATGTCCGGCCACCCTGCTCGAGGGAGGCAGGTATCGCCAGCCCGAGTGCCAGCTTGAAGTGCTTGATATCGGGAATGCAGTGCTTGGCCTTCAGGTGGAGAGAGGACCGCCCGCTCATCATGTGGTGCAAAATGGCGGCAAAGGCGCCGATGCGTGCGACTACCGTGGCGAGCGCTGCACCGGGAACGCCCCAGCCCTCCCAACCGCCCACGCCGAAGATCAGCAGGGGATCGAGCACAATATTCAGCACTACCGCCGCCACCGAAACATTCATGGCGAAGCGCACTTCACCGGCCGATTGCAGCATCGCCTGGGAGGCGAGGAAGCAATACATCGGCGTGAGGCCGAGATAGGTAATCGTCAGATATTGCCAGCTGAGGTCGAATACCTGTTCTTCCACGCCGATCAGCCGCAATGTCCAGGGCGCCAGCAGGAAACCTCCGATCGCGAAGCAAAGCCCCACCGCGATCACCATCAGCAGCGTCTGCGCCGCGATATGATCGGTAGCCTCGGTCTTTCCAGCGCCGACGTTCTGCGCGACCAGCACTGCTCCAGCGATTGAGAGGCCTGAGCCGAGCGAAAGCAGCACGCCGAATAGCGGGCCGCTCGCCGCCACTGCTGCGATGGACTCGGAGCCCAGCCGGCCGACAAACCAGGCATTGACGATCTGATGGACCGACTGCGCCAGGCTGGCAAAGGTGATCGGCCAAGCGACACGCAGGAGCACGCCCAGCAGCGGCCCCTCCGTCATCATCACGCGCTTGCTGGCAGCCATCCGTCCGGTCCCCCGTAGCTTTTGCTAGGCGGGCAGCCGGCGCGGCGCCAGCAAAAATGCCGGCCGGTTCAGCCTTTCGCGGTCTTGGCTCGTTCTATGGCTTCCATCACGATCTGCCGCGCTTCGCTCGCATCGCCCCATTCGCCGATGCGCACCCATTTCTCTTCTTCGAGATCCTTGTAGTGCTTGAAGAAGTGCTCGATCTGCTGGAGCACGATCGAAGGCAGATCCTGCCTTTCACCGACATCGGAGTAATAAGGGAAGGTGGTGTCCACCGGAACGCAGACGAGCTTTTCGTCACCGCCATGCTCGTCCTCCAGCTTGAGGACGCCGATCGGACGGGCGCGGACGACGCAGCCGGGGATGAAGGGGCTGCGCGCCACCACCAGCGCATCGAGCGGGTCCCCATCGGGCGACAACGTATGCGGAACGAAGCCGTAATTGGCGGGGTAGCGCATCGGTGTGTGGAGGATGCGGTCTACGAACAACGCGCCAGATTTCTTGTCGAATTCATACTTCACCGGCTCGCCGCCCACCGGGACTTCGATGATGACGTTGAGGCTCTCGGGCGGACTGTCGCCAGTCGGAATCAGGTCGATCTGCATTCGATTTCTTCCGCATTTCTCGTGTTGCCCTGCCATGGGCCGGATGATGCGGCATCAACTCCCTTTGGGGCTTGGCGCCCTTCTTCGTGTGGCGCGGCGGGTAGCGCAGCTTCATCCGCTTGGCGAGAGCGATTGCGGTGACCCGCCGAAATTGGCAGATTGGAGAAAATCAACGATTAGCCGCGAGGCGATTCCCGCGGGTCGAACGGGCGGCTTTGCCGTCTGAGGAGAGGCAAGGATGCATGTAGGTCTGGCAACGGGTTTCGCTCATCAGCGAGGCGACGCTTACGACGATGCGCAGTTCATCCGCGAGGAGCTTAGCAATCTCGTGCTGGCGGAAGAACTCGGCTTCGATTCGGTGTGGATCACCGAACACCATTTCTCCGACTATTCTCTTTCCAACGACCCGCTCCAATTGCTGACCTATGTGGCCGCCCGCACCAAGCGAGTGAAGCTCGGCACCCAGTGCATCATCGTGCCGTGGCACAATCCGGCGCGGCTGGCCGAAAAGATCGTGAATCTGGACATCATGTCCGAGGGCCGAACGATCCTCGGCTTTGGCGGCGGGCTAGCCCCGCATGAATTCCGCGGCCTCGGGATTGACCAGAACAAGTCCCGGGCACTCTATACAGATATCCTCGACGTGCTGATCCCCGCGCTCGAAACAGGCATCCTCGAAGGGGAGGGCGCGTTCGGCCACCAGCCGCGAGTGGAACTGCGCCCGCGCCCGATCAAAAGCTTCGCAGGGCGGAAATTCTGCGGCAGCCTCTCGGGCACCTCGATGCGCTCGGCCGCCAAGCACGGCTTCGGCAATATGGTGCTGATGCTTCCGCAGCGGGGCAAGGAAACACCGCCCGACATGTATGCCGAGGTGTGGCAGGAGGTGCATGGGCCTGGGACAAAGCCGCCTGCGCCGATGCTGAGCGGAAACTACTACATCGACGAGAGCGCGGATTATGCCGAGGAGCAGGGGCGGAAATACCTCGCCAATACGATGCGGGCCGCGATCAGGAATTACAGCCTCGACAAGCCCGGCAGCTTCACGAACATCCAGGGCTATGAGCAGTACGAGAAGATGACCATGGAGCCCGAGGCGATCGAACCCTACGTCACCGAATTCGGCAAGGGCGCGGTCACCGGTACGCCGCAGATGATCCTGGACCGGATGTGGGAACTGAAGGAAATCTACAAGCCCCAGGGCTTCTTCCCTCACGTTTACTTCGGCGGCATGTCGCAGGAGGATGCGCGCAAGAACATGCACCTGTTCGCAGAGAAGGTCCTGCCTGAGCTCAAGAGCTGGGAAGCGGAAGTCTCGATCGACGAGCGTTTCATGGAGGCGGCGGAGTAGGGCCCGCTTCCAAAACGCGTCAATGCCGTTAAAGGCTGGCGCGCAATGCCCAAGATAGAAACTCCCCGCCCCATCAGGGGCACGCAGGACATTTTCGGCGCCGATGCCGAAGCATTCGCCTATGTGGTGGAGACCTTCGAGCGCGTGCGCAAGCTATACCGGTTCCGCCGGGTCGAGATGCCGGTTTTCGAGAAGACCGAGGTATTCTCCCGCTCGCTCGGCGAGACGACCGACGTTGTCTCGAAGGAGATGTATTCCTTCGAGGATCGCGGCGGGGAATCGCTGACCCTGCGGCCAGAATTCACCGCCGGGATCGCGCGCGCTTATCTCACCGACGGATGGCAGCAATATGCGCCGCTCAAGGTCGCCACGCATGGGCCGCTGTTCCGCTACGAACGCCCGCAGAAGGGCCGCTACCGGCAGTTCCATCAGCTTGATGCCGAGATCATCGGGGCGGCAGAACCTCAAGCGGACGTCGAGCTGCTGGTGATGGCGGACCAGTTGCTCAAGGAGCTCGGAATAGCCGATGGCGTAACCCTGCAGCTCAACACGCTGGGCGATGCGGCGAGCCGCGATGCATGGCGCAGCGCGCTGATCGAATACTTCCGCGCGCATAAGGATGAGCTGTCGGAGGACAGCCAGGATCGGCTGGAGCGCAATCCGCTGCGCATCCTCGACAGCAAGGATCCGCGCGACAAGCCGTTCACTGCCGAGGCGCCGCGGATCGATGATTTCCTCAGCGGCGAGGCGCAGGATTTCTTCGGCGCGGTGACGGCAGGGCTCGACGCGGCGGGCGTCGCCTGGGCTCGTATGCCCAGCCTGGTGCGCGGGCTCGACTATTACCGTCACACGGCATTCGAGTTCGTGACCGACCGGTTGGGCGCGCAGGGCACCGTTCTTGGCGGCGGACGCTATGACGGGCTGATGGAGTCGCTCGGCGGCGCGCCGACGCCGGCAGTCGGCTGGGCAGCCGGGATCGAACGCCTGGCGATGCTGGTGGGACAAGAGCGCTATTCGCCGGATCAGCTCTTGAAGGTCATTATTGCGGTGGAGGACGATCAGGCACTGAACTTCGGAATAAGCGCGATAACCGCTCTCAGGCGTGCCGGTCTTTCCGCGGACATGATCGCTAGCGGCTCGCCAAGAAAGCGGTTTGACAAGGCGACGAAAATTAACGCGCATGTCCTCCTGTCGTTGAGCCTCAAAGAGGGCCGCTTAGTCAGCAGGACGCATTCGGCGCAGCACTCCGAGGTTGTCGAGGAAGTCGAACGAATCCTTGCGGCGATTGCCCAATGATGGCCCATCGCCTACTTCGTCACCCTGAACTTGCTTCAGGGTCCATTTCTGCTCACGCGCTGTCCGTGCATGGGGCGCGATGGATCCTGAAACGAGTTCAGGATGACGGTTTTGGCGCATGTGAGGGTGCGGCCGAGTGAACATCCCCGATGAGCGCCTAGCCCAGATCGCGCAGCGTTTTGCCGAACTGGAAGCGCGGCTGGCTTCCGGCACGCTCGAGGGCGACGCGTTCGTTGCTGCGAGCCGCGATTATGCAGAGCTCGAGCCGGTGGCGAAGGTGGCGGAGCAGGTCCGAACTATGCGCGGCGAGCTCGCCGAGCTGCAGGCCATCGACGATCCCGATCCTGAAATGCGTGCGCTTGCCGAAGAGGAGGTCGAGCGGCTCAAGACGGAGCTGCCCGAGGCCGAGCGGCAGCTTGCCATCGCGATGTTGCCGCGTGACGTCGCGGATGCCCGCCCCGCCATGCTGGAAATCCGCGCGGGCACCGGCGGCGACGAAGCGGCACTGTTCGCGGCCGACCTTTTCCGGATGTATGAACGCTATGCATCGGAGCAGGGATGGCGGGTCGAGACGATCAGCATGAACGCCTCCGACATCGGCGGCTTCAAGGAGATTGTGGCCAACGTTGCCGGCGCTGGCGTTTTCGCAAAGCTCAAGTTCGAAAGCGGTGTGCACCGGGTTCAGCGTGTTCCCGTCACCGAAAGCGGCGGCCGCATCCATACCTCCGCCGCTACTGTCGCAGTGCTGCCTGAACCGTCCGAAGTGGATGTCCAGATCGATGAGAAGGATCTCAAGATCGACATTTACCGCGCATCGGGCGCCGGCGGGCAGCATGTGAATACCACCGATAGCGCGGTGCGGATCACGCACCTGCCGAGCGGGATCGTCGTCACCCAGCAGGATGAGCGCAGCCAGCACAAGAACCGTGCGAAGGCGATGCAGGTATTGCGCGCGCGGCTCTACGAGAAGATGCGCGGCGAAGCTCAGGGCGCCGAGGCGGAAGCGCGCAAGGCGATGGTCGGTTCCGGCGACCGGTCGGAGCGCATCCGCACCTACAACTTCCCGCAGGGCCGCGTGACAGACCACCGGATCGGGCTCACCTTGCACAAGCTGCCGGAAATTCTCGAAGGGCCCGCTCTGGGCGAGCTGATCGATGCGCTGATCGCCGAGGACGAAGCCAAGCGCCTCGCCGCGATGGGGGCGTGAGGTGACGGTCGCTCAGGCGCTCCGCGACGCTGCGAAGCGCCTTGAGGATGTGAGCGACACGGCAAGGCTCGACGCCGAGCTGCTGATGGCGGAGGCTCTTGGCGTCAGTAGGTCGGAACTGCTCCTGCGGCATATGGGCGACGAGGCGCCGCCGGGCTTCGAAGGCCTGCTGGCGCGGAGACTGGGCCACGAACCTGTTGCCTATATCCTCGGGCGGCAGGAGTTCTTCGGACGTAGCTTCACCGTCTCGCCCGCCGTGCTAATTCCGCGCGGCGATAGCGAATGCGTGGTGGAGGCGGCACTTGAAGCGTGCCCTTCGCCTGCGCGAATACTCGATTGCGGGGTGGGCTCGGGTGCGCTGCTGCTGACTCTGCTTGCCGAGCGCCCGGAGGCGCAGGGCGTGGGGATCGACCGCTCCGAAGCCGCGCTGGCTGTCGCGCGGGCGAATGCGGAAGCACTGGGCCTCTTGCCGCGCGCAAAGATGCTGCGACGTGATTGGTCGGAGGAAGGCTGGCAGGAGGGCCTCGGCCGATTCGACCTCGTCATTGCAAATCCCCCTTATGTCGAAGACGACGCACAGCTTGCCCCGTCAGTATGTTTTTTTGAGCCGGCCGAGGCATTGTTTGCTGGAAATCTTGGACTCGACGCTTATCTATCTCTCGTACCGCAGATTCCCGCCTTGCTCGAACTAGGCGGGTCGGTCGCTTTCGAAATTGGGGCAAAGCAGGCAGAAGAAGTGCAGCACATCGCTTGCGAGGCTGGATTTTCCTGCATCTTACGCCGCGATCTGGGTGGCCGCCCGCGTGCGCTGATTATGCGATTAGGGCTTGGCAATGGCGTTTGAAGCGGTTAGGCAGGCGCAGGGCCAGCAGTTGGACGGGATTTCCCGACTGCCGGGCCTTGCTCCAACATTTGCGTATGGCGCGGCGGCATTGCCCTGGACTGCATGCAGATGATGGGACCGCGAGCGTGGATGGGCGCTACGTGGGGCGAGGGGTCACGCGACCACCGGACATTTTTGATGGTCGGCGGTTCAAGCTGAGGAAGTTCATTCCCTTGAGTAACAATCGCAGTAACAATCGCCGCCGCGGACGTGGCAATAACCGTTCGCAAGGCGGCAACCAGCTTAACCGGATCGATAGCCGCGCACGCGGAAATGCTCCGCAATTGCTGGAGAAATATCGCAAGCTCGCGCAGGATTCGGCGCTTAACGGCGATCGCGTCCAGGCCGAGTATTATCTGCAGTTCGCCGACCACTATTTCCGCGTGATCGCCGATTCCAAGTCGCAGAAGGACGAGATGCGGCCGCGCCGCGATGCGGACCGCGATCAATCCGAGGACTTCGACGACGATGGCGACGAGAGCGAGCGCAATCGTTACCGCGGCCGCGGCCAAGGCGAAGATGCTCCTGAATCGGAAGAGAGCGAACAGGTAAGCGGCGATGAAGATTCGGTCGCTCCGGAGCCGGTCGACAATCCGTTCACGCGGGGTAATCGCAGCAAGCCGCGCAAGGCCCGCCGCGATCGCAAGCCGGAAACGGAGGTAGCGGACGGAGAAGGAGAAGGAAAAGCGAGCCTCGATCCTGCTACGCTCCCGCCCGCGATCGCACGCGAGGGAGACGACGGCCAAGAGGAGGCTCCTCGCCGCCAGCGCCGCCCGCGCACGCGCCGCAACGACGATGACGAGACTCTCCAGGCTGTAAGCTGAAGCGAGGGCGGCCTTGCCGCCGTCCTCCAATACCAATCCGATGATGCTTGCGCTGCGGCGGAGCGCAGGCCATCGCTTTGCCATGCCGTCTCCCAACGTGATTCTGGCCCGCATCGCTAACCACCCGCGCTTGGCCTCGCTCGGACTTGGCCTGGCGGCAGCCACCGGTTTCCAGCCCTTGGGCCTATGGCCGGTCGCACTGCTCGCCGTGGGTGTATTTGCTGCACTTGTCACGCGGGCGAGGAGCCGTTCCGAGGTTGCGCTGCTCGGCTGGTTGTTCGGCGTCGCGCACTTCACCTTTGCCAACAACTGGATCGCGACGGCGTTTACCTTTCAGGCCAACATGCCGCCTGCGCTGGGTTGGGTGGCGGTTCCGCTGCTGTCGCTTTACCTCGCGGTCTATCCGGCTTTGGCTGCATTGCTTGCCTGGAGCCTTGCTGGGCGGCAGGGCGGCTGGCCATTTGCGCTGGCCTTCGCCGGCTTCTGGGTAATCACCGAATGGCTGCGCGGCTGGGTCTTCACGGGCTTTGCCTGGGATCCTTTCGGCGTCGTCCTCCTGGGAACCTATGGGAGGCCCGGCCTCGCATTGCTCGCGCCTTGGCTTGGCACTTATGCGCTGTCCGGTGTTGCCGTTCTGCTGGGCACGGGGCTCGTTCTGCTTTTTGCCGCCCGCCGTTTCGTCGCGCTGGCCGTGCTTGCCGCCCTCACGCTCGCGGGAATGTTTGCCGCGCCGTTGCGCTCGGCGGGCGAGGGCACGCTTCGCTACACGCTCGTCCAGCCGAATATCGACCAGTACGTTCTCAACGAGCCGGCTTATTTCGATCGGAAGTTCCGCAAGATCGCGACATTGACGCTGCCGGACGATCCTGATGTCGAACGGCTCGTGCTCTGGCCGGAATCGGGCATGACGGAATATCTGGAAGACGGCTACCCTCAGCGCTTCTACGACTGGTACAACGTCCTGGCCGACCCGGCGTTGACGCGGCGGCGCATCGCCCGCGTCATCGGGCCCTCCAGCCTGCTTCTGACCGGCACAACCGATCTCGAGATCGAGGGTGGGCGGGCGGTCGGCGCGCGCAATTCGGTCACAGCCGTTGATGGAGGCGGCAGGATCCGCGGCAGCTACGACAAGGCTCATCTGGTACCCTATGGGGAGTATCTCGCGCTGCGCTGGCTGCTCGAGCCACTCGGCGCGACGCGGCTGGTACCGGGGGCGATCGACTTCTGGCCCGGCCCCGGCCCCCGCACGCTCGATCTCGGCCCCTGGGGTGAGGCCGGAATCCAGGTCTGCTACGAAATCGTGTTCTCGGGAGAGGTGGTCGACCCGCAGAATCGGCCCGACTATATCTTCAATCCCTCCAATGATGGCTGGTTCGGCTCCTTCGGGCCGCCGCAACACCTCGCGCAGGCCCGGCTCCGCGCGATCGAGGAAGGCCTTCCGGTGCTGCGCGCGACGACCACCGGGATCAGTGCGGTGATCGATGCGCGCGGCGTCGTTCGCGATTATGCACCGATGCACCAGGCAGAGCGGCTCGATGGTTTCGTTCCGCCTCCCTTGCCGCCGACCTTGTTCGCGCGCCTCGGCAATTGGCTGCCGCTCGGCTGGGCGGTGGTGCTGATCACCTTCGCCTTTTTCCTGCGTCGACGCGCTAAGCCGTAATTTCGCGGGATGTAGCAAGGTCGCGCCCCACATGACGCGCGGCAAGCAGATAATGCGTTCCGGCCCAGAAATAGATCAACGCGGTTGCCGCCATGGCCCAGGCCAAAGCCTCGCCGCCTTGGATCCCTTTGAGTTGAAACCGGTCGCTCAGATATCCGATCAGCAGCGGCCCGAGGCCGCCCATCAGCGTGTAGATGACGTTGAGCAGGGCAGACGCGGTCGCGCGGGCGCGAGCATGCATCATGTTCTGCAGCGTGCCGAAAGTGCAGCCGAGGTAGGTGTATTGGAACAGCGCCGCCAGGGTCATGAAGGCGAGCAACCACGTGACTTCGTCTCGCGTGATCGCAAACAGATAGATCGGCGCTGCCACGAACAGCGAAATCCCCGGCAGCAGAGCATAGGCAGCCGGCCTGTTCCTGCCCCACAGGTCGGTGAGAGCGCCACCAGCCGAGATGGAAATCATGCCGGGCAGGCTGGCCAGCGCTCCCGACAGCAGCCCGGCCTGGACCAACGAAAGATCAAACTTGCGCATCAGCAGTGCCGCAACGAACGCATTGAGTCCAAAGCCGATCATGGATGCGAGACCAGAGCCGGCTACTAGATGCCGCGCGCTCGGCAACTTCCAGAAACGTGCAATGACGGAGGCTAGGGGCGGTATCGTCTGGACATCTCCCTTGTCGAAGCGCCCGCGCGGCGGCTCGGCCACGAACAGGAAGGCCAGCAGAGCGAAGACGGCTCCGGGCACGGCGGCTGCGTAGAAAGCCATGCGCCAACCAAAGGCCTGCGCAATGAAGGCGCCTCCGGCAGCGCCCAGAAATGCCCCGATCGGCGGTGCGAGGAGGAGGATAGACATCGCCGTGGCGCGGCGCTCGGGCGGGAAGTAGTCCGCGACGACGGATTGGTTCGCGGGGAGGCCGACCGCCTCGCCCACGCCCACTCCGATCCGTGCGGCGAGCAGTTGCACCCAATTGGTAACCGCGCCGCACAGCGCCGTGGCGACAGACCACGCCAGCGTTCCCACCGTGATCAGTGTCAGCCTTCGGCGCCGCTCGGCAAGCCGCGCGACGAAGATCCCGAGGCCGACATTGAGCACCGCGAACGCTACGCCGGTGAGCAGCCCGATCTGAGTGTCAGAGAGGCCGAATTCTGCCTTGAGGGGCTCCACCAGAACGTTGACGACGATCCGGTCGATGAACCCGACTGTCGCGATGCCGGTGAGGATGATGAGCGCAAGCCAGGGCGAATCACGCCGGATGCCGTTCACCACGTTTGTCTTCTCCCGGGCTCTTTGTGCTGCCGGCATATACCGAGCCATCCTCGTCGGGCCAGCGTGAAAGCCGCGGAGTGGTGCGGCGAAGGAACAGCGTCGGCAGTTTTATGAGCATCAGCGACTTGTGAATCCAGTAATCGGCCCAGCGCTCTCGCGCCAGCGCATGTGGACGGCCATGTGCGATCAGCCACGCCTGATAAGGAAGCCAGTGGTCCGGCTCGTCCATCTCCACTACCTGGAATATTCTCAGCATTGCCCGGTCCGAGAGGACATGGCGATTCTTGAGCAGCACTTGCACCTGGCGCATCCCGCGCTGCTCGGTGAGCATGATCACCCGGCACAATTTCTCGAATTCACGCGGATCGGCGACCACAGCCCTCGTATCGAGTTCCTCGATCGTGCAGCCGAAGATCCATTGGATGAAGTGATCGATATGGCCGCAGGAACGGTCGACACGCAGCGGCATCGTTCCTCCCAGTTCGAACCAGCGGCGAAACATGCGGTAGTGCTTGCGCTCGTCGGCGCGGTGTTTTTCGATGGCGGCAAGGAACGCGGTGTCCTCGGGACAATGCAGTCGTGCTGCCTCCAGCACGCGATCGAGCGAGGTGTAGCCGCGATACTCGTTATAGATGTAGATCGACGCGAGCACGTCGAGGAAGCGCGCACGAAAGACGGCTGCCGGTGTCATCCCGGCAGCATTTCACAAATGTCACTGCGCCGCCAGTGGCAGATCAGGTGACGTAATGCGCCGTGGTCTTCTGGGCGACTTCCTCGGCCGAAACGCCCGGCGCCAACTCCACCAGGCGGAAGGGGCTGTCATGGTCCGGCCGCTGGAAGACGGCGAGATCGGTAACGACCATATCGACGACGTTCTTGCCCGTAAGCGGAAGGCTGCATTCGGGGATGAATTTGGGCGAGCCGTTCTTCGACACGTGCTCCATCACGACGATGATCTTCTTGACCCCGGCCACGAGATCCATCGCGCCGCCCATTCCCTTGATCATCTTGCCGGGGATCATCCAGTTCGCGATGTCGCCCGTCTCGCTGACTTCCATCGATCCCAGCACCGCGAGATCGATGTGTCCGCCACGGATCATCGCAAAGCTCGTTGCGCTGTCGAAATAGGCTGTGCGCGGCAGCTCGCTCACCGTCTGCTTGCCGGCATTGATCAGATCGGCGTCGACCTCGTCAGGGTAGGGGAACGGCCCGATTCCCAGCATCCCGTTTTCGGATTGCAGAGTCACTTCCATCCCGGCGGGGATGTGGTTGGCGACCAGCGTCGGAATTCCGATGCCGAGGTTGACGTAGAAGCCGTCTTCCAGCTCCTGCGCGGCGCGCGCCGCCATCTGATTCCTGTCCCAGCCTTTGGTTTCTTGCGACATCAGGCTTCCTCCCTCTCGCGGGTGGTCGTGAATTCAATCTTCTTTTCGTATGGTGCGCCGAGAATCATCCGCTGCACGTAAACGCCGGGCAGATGGATGCAGTCAGGATCGAGGCTGCCGGTCGGCACGATTTCTTCCACTTCGACGACGCAGACCTTGCCGCAAGTGGCGGCAGGCAGGTTGAAGTTGCGTGCGGTCTTGCGGAAGACCAGGTTGCCGGTCTCGTCGGCCTTCCAGGCTTTTACTACCGCAAGATCAGCGAAGATGCCGTGCTCCAGGATGTAGTCCTGGCCATCGAAATTCTTTACTTCCTTACCTTCGGCCACGGCGGTGCCGACGCCCGTCTTGGTGTAGAAACCCGGGATGCCGGCACCCCCGGCGCGCATCCGCTCCGCCAAGGTGCCTTGCGGGCAGAACTCCACTTCCAGCTCGCCGGAAAGATACTGCCGTTCGAACTCCTTGTTCTCCCCGACATAGGAACTGATCATCTTCTTTACCTGGCGCGTGCGCAGCAGCTTGCCGATCCCCTCATTGTCGATGCCGGCATTGTTGCTGGCGAAGGTGAGATCCTTGACGCCGCTCTTCGCGATTGCCTCGAGCAAACGCTCGGGCACCCCGCAGAGGCCGAAGCCTCCAGAGGCTATGAGCAGACCATCACGCAATACGCCGTCTAGCGCGGCTTCGGCGTTGGGAAAAAGCTTCTTCATCGGATCCCCTCTCATTGGATGCCGGCAATGCTGCGGTGCACATAGCCAAGGAGTCGGGCCTTGTCATCACGTCGTGGCGCCACCGCGCCGCGGGGCCCGCTCTGGAGGACTGCTTCGAAAGCGGCATGACTTTCCCGGCCCCATAAATTGCCCCGTCGCGCTAGCAGAGTATCGCTCCTCTCCGATCCCTCCTTGATACGCTGCAATGCAACATAGCGCCAATTGCAAACCGAACGGCAGGCAGGAGTGCCTTGGAAATTGTTAGAATATTCAAGGAGATAATTGCGGAGTTCGAATGATTGCAATCGCGATTGCCCTAATTGCAAGCCTTCGTGACTTTTTCGCACTTGCACAAAAAAGGCCCGCGGATCATATCACCCTTGCCTTTCAGGCATCCTCTCCCAAACTTCCATGGCCCGGCCGGCAACGGCCGGGCCTTTCTTTTTGGATCGCTGCCGACACGCGACGTCGCGGCGAGTGCATTGCCTGTTTGCAATCGGGCGTGGCGGTACCTAGCTTCTCTCAGACACCACAGAAGAGGAGCGCGAGGCCCATGGCCGAAGCAGACGCCGCCACGGTTGAAGAGGGTACGATCCGGCTGCAGGTAGCGGCGGCGCCTCAGGAAGAAAGCGGCCGAGGCTTCGCCCGCATTCCTCGCTCGGCGCTCGCCCGGCTCGGCATCGCCGAGGGCGAGGTGGTGGAAATCACCGGCAAGCGCGCAACCGCCGCGATCGCCATCCCTGCCTTCGAAGAAGACCAGGCGCTGGACGTGGTCAGGCTGGATGGTCTGCAGCGCGGCAATGCGGAAACGAGCTCCGGCGAGCATGTCACGCTGCGCAAGGCTGAGTCCAAGCCCGCGACTCGCGTGGTGTTCGCGCCGGCCCAGCGGGAGATGCGGCTGCAGGGGCCGACTCAGGCGCTCAAGCGCAACTTTTTCAAAAAGCCGCTGGTGGCCGGCGACCTGGTGGCCACGCATGGGCAGCAGCCCGTGCAGGACGTCCCGCCGGAAGTGCGGCGGATGTTCGGCGCGCAGCAGCCCTACGCACTGACGCAGATCCGCCTTAACGTCGTCTCCACCGCACCAAAGGGCATCGTCCATATCGACGAGAACACCGAGGTCGAGCTGCGTGCCGAGTTCGAGGAGCCCCGCGATGGGCGCGGCTCGGTCAATTATGACGATGTGGGCGGTATGGGCGATACGATTCGCCAGCTCCAGGAAATGGTCGAGTTGCCGCTGCGTTATCCCGAATTGTTCACGCGGCTGGGAGTCGATCCGCCCAAGGGTGTGCTGCTCCATGGACCGCCCGGAACCGGGAAGACGCGGCTCGCGCAGGCGGTTGCCAACGAAAGCGATGCCGAGTTCTTCACCATCAACGGGCCGGAGATCATGGGTTCGGCCTATGGCGAGAGCGAGAAACGCCTGAGGGAGGTGTTCGAGGAAGCCGCTCGAGTGGCTCCGGCAATCGTATTCATTGACGAGATCGACTCGATCGCGCCGAAACGCAGCGAAGTGCATGGCGAGGCGGAGAAGCGGCTCGTGGCGCAGCTCCTGACCCTGATGGATGGGCTCGATTCGCGCACCAATCTCATCGTCATCGCTGCCACGAATCGGCCGGATGCGATCGATGAGGCCTTACGCCGTCCCGGCCGCTTCGACCGGGAGATCGTGATCGGAGTTCCTGACGAGAAGGGAAGGCGTGAGATCCTCGCCATCCACACACGCGGCATGCCGCTAGGCGAAGGTGTGGACCTGCGAGAACTCGCGCGCACGACGCACGGCTTCGTCGGGGCGGATATCGCCGCGCTGGCTCGCGAAGCCGCGATCGAAGCGGTCCGGCGGATCATGCCCAAGATCGATCTCGAAGCGCAGACGATCTCGCAGGAAGTTCTGGATACGCTATGCGTGGAGCGCGGCGATTTCGTCGAAGCCCTAAAGCGCGTCCAGCCCAGCGCCATGCGCGAAGTCATGGTGCAGACGCCCACCGTGGGATGGTCGGATATTGGTGGGCTCGGGGAAGCGCAGGAGCGCCTCAAGGAAGGGGTGGAACTGCCGCTGCGCAACCCGGCCGCATTTTATCGCCTGGGTATTCGCCCTGCCAAAGGCTTCCTGCTTTTCGGCCCCCCGGGAACCGGGAAAACCCTGCTCGCCAAGGCGGTAGCAAAGGAAGCCGAAGCCAACTTCATCTCGATCAAGAGTTCGGACCTGCTTTCCAAGTGGTTCGGCGAAAGCGAACAGCAGATCTCCCGCCTGTTCGCCCGTGCCCGGCAGGTCGCGCCCTGCGTCCTGTTCATCGACGAGATCGACAGCCTCGTGCCGGCACGCGGTTCGGGCACGGCTGAGCCGCAAGTGACGGCGCGGGTCGTGAACACGATCCTGGCCGAGATGGACGGGATGGAGGATCTTCAGTCGATAGTGGTGATCGGCGCAACCAACCGGCCCGGCTTGGTCGACCCGGCCCTGCTGCGGCCGGGCCGCTTCGACGAGCTGGTCTATGTCGGCACCCCCGATCAGCCGGGGCGCGAACATATCCTGAAGATCCATACGCGCGACATGCCCCTTGCCTCCGATGTCGATCTCGGGGCTATTGCCAAGCAGACCGAGCGCTTCACCGGCGCCGATCTCGAGGATGTCGTCCGGAGAGCGGGCCTGGTTGCCATCCGCAGGGCAGGTGAAGGCGTGGAAGAAGTCACCGCGGCCGATTTCGCTGAAGCGCTGGAGGATTCCCGCGCGACGGTGACACCCGACATGGAAGCGGAATATGCGCGAATGAAAGGCGAACTCAAGAAGCGCGCGGCGGAAGTCACGCCGATTGGCTTCGTTTACGAAGGGATGCTCGAATCGACGCGGGAGAAGAAGCACGAGTGACGCGCGATTGCGGCCTCACTGCCCGGCGGGCGGTGTAGCCTTCGCTCAATCGCCGTCTTCGGCAAGGGGAAGCGAGATCCGCACGCGAACGCCGTCCGCGGTGAACTCGCGTTCGATGCTTCCCTGTAGCTGGCGTGCTGCGCTGTCGATCAACTGGCTTCCGAACCCCTTTTCCTCGGCTGGTCCGCAGCCATGCGGGCAATGCTCCGACCACTCGAGCACGACTTCCCCCGGCCCTGCCTTCCAGCGGACGCTCAGCGTGCCGCCTTGCGACCAGGCACCATATTTCACGGCGTTGGTAGTCAGCTCGTGAAGGACCAGCCCGAGCGGAGTGACCTGTCTGGCCGGCAGCAGCAATTCCGGACCTTCGATTTTCAGCTCCGCTCCGCTTCCATAATGCGGGGCGAGGGTCGTCTCGACCAGTTGCCGCAGGTCCGCCCGCTCGTGGCCCAGCGTGCCCTGAGTGACCTCATGCGCCGTTAGCAGCGCATGGATGCGCTGGGCGATGGTGTCGACTACCGGCTTTGCCTGGGGCTCGTTCCGGGCGCTCATGCGGACAATCGCCAAGATAACCGCGAAGAGGTTCTTCACCCGGTGGTTGAGCTCACGCGCCAGCAGTTCCGCGCGGTCATTGGCCTCCGCCAACTCCTGCGTATGCACTTCGAGCGCGGCGGTGCGGGCGGCGCGCGCAACTTGCCAATAGCCGAGTGCCAGAGCCGCGAGCAGCATGATAAGGAGGCCCGCCAGCATCGGAAGAACCCGCGCTTCCGCCGCTGTCGCGTCTTGCGTCGCACGCGCGAGGATACGATTTTCGATCCGCTCCATCTCGGCCAGCGCCCGGCGCAGGCGCGTCATCGTATCCTGGCCTTCGTCGGTCAGGATTTGACGCTGCGCCGCGATCAGTTCGCCGCGCTCGATCTGCGCGACGGACAGGTCCAGGTCCTCGAATTTGGCGCGGCTCAAGCGTTCGATTTCCGCCAGCAGCTGGGCCTGGCGCGGCGTCGGATCGTCCCCCACCAGTGCTTCCAGGCGTTCGATGGCGGGCTGGTATTGCTCGCGCGCAGTGCGATAGGGATCAAGATAGCGCTGATCCAGAGTGATGAAATAACCGCGCTGCCCGGTCTCCGCATTAATGGCGATGCGCCCGATATTCCGCAACTCGAGCAGGATCTCGCCCGTCTGGCTCGCCTGCTCGCGCGTCTGGCGCTCTGCCTCAATCGTATTGAAGATCAGCACGACCGTGCCGACCAGCGCAATCGCGACCAAGGTGAACAGGGTCAGATTGACCAGCGGCAAGCCGATGTTCCATCGATTGCGGATCCGGTCGCTCAATGCGCTGCACCCCAACTCGCGCCCGTGCCGATCTCGATGCCAAGCGGAACGTCCAGTGTCACCGCCGGGCTGGCAGCATCCGCCATCACCCGCTCGATCACTTCTCCGGCTGCGGCCGCATCGCCCGCCGGCATTTCGAATACCAGCTCGTCATGGACCTGCAAGAGCATGCGGACATGGTGGAGACCTTGCGCTCTCAACGCATCCGGCATCCGCGCCATCGCGCGCTTGATGATGTCCGCGCTGGTTCCCTGGATAGGCGCATTGATCGCAGCCCTTTCGCTCCCGGACCGTTCCGTCGGATTGTTCGAACCAATCCTGGGGAACCATGTCTTGCGGCCGAAAAGCGTTTCCGAATAGCCGCGTTCGCGCACCCCTTCGAGCGTCGCGTGGATATAGCGCTGGATGCCGGGAAAGCGCTCGAAATAGCGGTCGATCATCGCCTGGGCCTCATCGGATGAGACGCTCAGGCGTGTAGCCAGGCCCCAGCGGCTGATCCCATATAGGATAGCGAAGTTGATCGTCTTGGCGCGCGCGCGCGTATCGCGGTCGACATGGCCGAACATTTCCTCCGCGGTCCGGGCATGGATATCCTCTCCCGCAGCGAAGGCTGCCTTGAGTTCGGGCACATCGGCCATATGCGCAGCAAGGCGAAGCTCGATCTGGCTGTAATCGGCGGCGAGCAGGACGTTGCCCGGCTCGGCGACGAAGGCTTCGCGGATCTGGCGGCCGATCTCCGTGCGAATCGGGATGTTCTGCAGATTGGGCTCGGTCGAGGAAAGCCGCCCGGTCTGAGCGCCGACCAGGCTATAGCAGGTGTGAACTCGGCCGGTCTCCTGATTGATCGCGGCCTGCAATGCGTCGGTATAAGTGCTCTTCAGCTTGGTGAGCTGCCGCCATTCCAGCACCTTTGTGGCGATCTGCGCCCCTTCGCCCGCCAGCCGCTCGAGAATGTTCTGGTCCGTGGAATATTGCCCGCTCTTGCCCTTTCTGCCGCCTTTATAGCCCAGCCTGTCGAACAGCACGTCACCCAGCTGCCTCGGGCTGCCGATGGTGAACTCTCCGCCGGCAAGCGTATGGATTTCTTCCTCCAGCGCGCTCACCTGCCCGGCGAATTCTGCTGAAAGGCGGGCGAGCTGCTCGCGATCGACCTTGATCCCGTGCCGCTCCATCGCGGCGACCACTGCGATCAGCGGCCGGTCGACTCGCTCATAGATGCGGGTGCCTCCTTCGGCCGCCAGCCGCGGCTTCAGCATGCAGTGGAGCCGCCAGGTTATATCGGCGTCTTCGGCCGAATAATGGGTCGCCTTGTCGAGCGGGACCTCCGCGAAGGAGATCGCCTTCCTGCCGGTTCCGCATATGTCCTTGAAAGTCAGCGGGATGTGGCCGAGATGCCGCTCCGACAATTCATCCATGCCGTGGCCGCCGCCCACGCCTTGCTCGCTGCGGCCGGCATCGAGTGCGAAACTGATGATCATAGTATCGTCGATCGGCGAGATTTCGATGCCCCCGGCGCTGGCATAGGCGCGCGTAAGCACATTGAGGTCGAATTTGACGTTCTGGCCGACTTTGAGCACGGCATCGCTTTCCAGCAGCGGCTTCAACCGCTGCAGCGCCTCGCCCCGCTCGATCTGCTGGGGCTTGTCCGAAAGCAGGTCGGTTCCGCCATGGCCGAGCGGGATGTAGCAGGCATCGTTGGGCCCCAGCGCCAGGCTGATGCCGACAAGATCGGCCTGGATCGGATCGAGCGAGGTCGTCTCGGTATCTATCGCGACCAGCCGCGCGGCGAATGCACGCTCGATCCAGCCTTCCAGCGCCTCGACCGTCTGGACGCAGACATACGCGTCGCGGTCGAGCTCCGGCAGCTCCGGCAGCGGTTGGCGGTTCCCTTCGGGAGAGGCTGGCGCGCCCTTCTGGTCCTGCTTTGCGGGATGGAGGTCCGTTGCCTTTCGGGGGCTGCCATTGCCGTTCTCCAACCGCCGCAACAGGCTGTCGAAGCCGTGCGTGCGCAGGAAGGAAACGAGGGGGTCCCGCGGAATCTCGCCTAGGGCGAAATCCTCGAGCATCATCGGCAGCTCGCAGTCCTGCTTCAGCTCCACGAGCACGCGGCTCAGCCGCGCCATCTCCGCTCCCTCGATCAACCTTTCGCGCAGCTTGGACGGCTTCATGTCGTGCGCGGCCGCCAGCACGCTTTCCAGATCTCCGAATTCCTGGATCAGCTTGGTCGCGGTTTTCGGGCCGACTCCGCGAATGCCGGGCACGTTGTCGACCGAATCGCCCATCAGCGCGAGCACGTCGCCGACCTTTTCGGGCGGGACACCGAATTTTTCGATCACCTCCGGGATGTCGATGCGCTGGTTCTTCATCGTATCGAGCATGTCGATGCAGCCGCCCTCGAATCCCTCATCAGGCTCGGCGCATTGGCCGACGAGCTGCATCAGATCCTTGTCGGAAGAGACGATCGTCACGTCCCAGCCGCGCCTCGTGGCCGCGCGGGCATAGCTGGCGATAAGGTCGTCCGCCTCGAAGCCATCTTCCTCGATGCAAGGCAGGCTGAAGGCGCGGGTGGCGTCGCGAATCAGCGGGAACTGGGGAACCAGATCCTCTGGCGGCGGCGGACGGTTGGCCTTGTAGTCGGAAAAAATCGTGTTGCGAAAAGAGGTTGAGGACTTGTCGAGAATCACCGCGAGGTGAGTCGGCCCGTCTGCCTTGTGCAGATCGTCGGCCAGTTTCCACAACATGGTGGTGTAGCCATAGACCGCCCCGACTGGCGTTCCCTCGGGGTTGGTCAGCGGAGGAAGACGGTGGTAGGCGCGAAAAATATAGGCCGAACCGTCGACGAGGTAGAGATGCTGCTTGGCGGACATTGGCCGCTCGTAGCAGCGCCGCGGGAGCAGGTCAGCCGGTTTCGTCGGCTCGTTTACCTTGCGTGCCGCTGCCATGAACCTGACTTAATCTTGCCTCAAGAAGGGGCGGATGAAAGAACCCGCAAGAGGCGGTAGTTTGTGCCAACCGCTAACATGCTTGCATCGCCTTGATTTGGACATTATTTGTCCCGTCCGAAGTCTGCTTGAGACGGCAGGCTTTGCGTGCGGCGGAACGCCGTGCGTATTCTACTCGCTGTTCAAGGATTAACATTCATGCGCAAGATCGTTCTCGCCGCCGCTGCTGTCGGTGCCGCTCTGACCCTCGCGGCCTGCCAGAATAACGAAGAAGCTGCTCCTGAAGCGGCCATGACGGAAGAAGCAACCGAAGTGCCGATGGACGTAGCGACTGACGCGGCGACCGACGCGGCAGCTGAAGCCACCGATGCGGCCGCCGAAGCGACCGACGCGGCAGCTGCAGCCAGCGACGCGGCAACCGAAGCAGCGACCGAAGCGGCTCAGTAATCGCCGATTCGTTCAGAATCAGGAAGGGCGCGGCCTCGCGGCTGCGCCCTTTTTGCTTTGGGATGCGGACGTGGAGAGCATTCTCGCCTCTTCCGAAATTCTGAACTTGCTTGTGCAGGCACGGCTCCGCTCCCGGCGTCCGTTTCTCGCCGGAGGCGGGCGAAGCGAAAGAACGGCCCCTGAGCTCAATTCGACGCGTCGGCCGGACGGCGCAGCCGCAGCAGGCCGCCCCCACGACCGCCGCATCGCACCAGTTCACCGCGAAGGGGCGGTGCGATCACTCTTGAAGGCTTCTACCGCGAGCCCGCGGCAGCAGTGTCGTAGGTCGCCTTCACCCACACCGTCGAAGGCTGGGTGTAGCCATCATAGATGCCCCGGGCGATCGAGGCGATCCGCGCTTCGCGGTTGCTGCGCGAACCCTGCCCGGTGACATAGATCGCCACGGCGAAGACGCGGCCATCGGGCGCGGTGATGATGCCGACATCGCTCGACGTATTGTGGAGCGAGCCGGTCTTGTGCGCGATCAGCACATTGTCTGGCATAAGGGCGGGAATGCGGCGCGTGCCGGTGCGGCAGCGTTCCATCGTTCCGATCAGGAGATCGCGGCTCGATGCACTCAGCCAGCGCCCTTCATAGAGGCCCTTGAGCAGCTTTGCCATGGCGAGCGGCGTGGCGGAATCGCGAATGTCGATATAGCTTGCCGGATCCACTTCGCCATCGTCGCGCACCAGCGTCGCGATGTCGCGATTGATGCTGAATTCCTTGATGCCGGCGTCTCGCACCCACTTATTGACCGCTTCCGGTCCGCCGATCACCGCCAGCAGCGCATCGGTGGCCGAGTTGCTGCTGCGGGTCAGCATCAGGTCGAGCAATTGCCGCGCAGGCAGCCTCTCGCCCGGAGCAACCGGCGCGATTTCGCTGGAAAACGGCTTGGAGCGCTGCGGTATCATCAGCGGGAATCGCTGGTCGAGCGTCCAGCGGCCTTGATCGACGCCCTTGAGGAAGGTCGCGGCGATGGCGATTTTGCTGGTGCTTGCCATCGGAAAGCGCTGATCGCCCAGGACGGAAATTTCCTGACCGGTGGCGAGATCGATCGCGGCCACTCCGATCCGGCCCTGCGCGCCATTGGCGAGTTGCGCGATGTGCTGCTCCAGCGGGTTGGAGAAGCTGTCCTGGATGATCGCGGGCGTGCGCAGCTCGGTGCCGAGCACTTCGTCGAAGTTTGCCTCGAAGGTTTCCGCCCCGACCTGGGCCGGCGCAATCGGCCCCAGGCCGAGGGCTAGGGCGGCGAGCAGCGATGCGAATTTTCTGAAAGCCATGACCCCTCCCTACACGAATTAAGCTTTGCACAGGCTTAACAAAGATGGGCCGCGCGGCAAAGCAAAGCGCTCCTCGGCGTCGACGAAACGAGTCTCCCGGCTGGATGAGCCGAATAAAAGGCCGGAACGGTTCCGGCGCGACCGAACGAAAAAGGGCCGGGGAAATGCCCCGGCCCTTCGCGTTGTCGATCGGAGTCTGGCTTCGATTAGAAGCCCATTCCGCCCATTCCGCCCATATCCGGCATGGCAGGTGCCGCCGGCTTGTCTTCGGGCAGTTCGCTGATCGCCGCTTCGGTGGTGATCAGCAGCCCGGCAACCGATGCCGCATCCTGCAGCGCCGCGCGCACGACCTTGGTGGGATCCACCACGCCAGACTTCACGAGGTCTTCATAGACATCGGTCTGCGCGTTGAAGCCAAGGTTCTCGTCATTGCTGTCGAGCAGCTTGCCGGAGATGACGGCGCCGTCATGGCCGGCATTCTCCGCGATCTGGCGGACCGGCGCGTAAAGCGCCTTGCGCACGATGTCGATGCCGCGGGTCTGGTCGTCATTCTCGCCGGTCAGGCCTTCCAGGGCCTTGGTGGCGTAGAGCAGGGCAGTACCGCCACCGGGGACGATGCCCTCTTCCACCGCGGCGCGGGTCGCATGCAGCGCGTCGTCGACGCGATCCTTGCGCTCCTTCACCTCGACTTCGCTGGCGCCGCCGACCTTGATCACCGCCACGCCGCCGGCGAGCTTCGCCAGCCGCTCCTGCAGCTTCTCGCGATCGTAATCGGAAGTGGTCGTCTCGATCTGCGCACGGATCTGCTCCACGCGCGCCTTGATGTCCTCGGCATTGCCGGCGCCATCTACGATCGTGGTGTTGTCCTTGTCGATCGTGACCTTCTTGGCTTCACCAAGCATGCCGAGAGTGACGTTCTCGAGCTTGATGCCGAGGTCTTCGCTGATCATCTCGCCCTGGGTAAGGATCGAGATGTCCTGCAGCATCGCCTTGCGGCGATCGCCGAAGCCGGGCGCCTTGACCGCCGCGACCTTCAGGCCGCCGCGCAGCTTGTTGACCACCAGCGTGGCCAGCGCTTCGCCTTCGATATCCTCCGCGATGATCAGCAGCGGACGGCCGCTCTGGACCACCGCTTCGAGGATCGGAAGCATCGACTGGAGGTTCGAAAGCTTCTTCTCGTGGATAAGGATATAGGGGTTCTCCAGCTCCACGGTCATCTTTTCGGCATTGGTCACGAAATAGGGGCTGAGATAGCCGCGGTCGAACTGCATGCCTTCGACGACGTCCAGCTCGAACTCTAGGCCCTTCGCCTCTTCGACCGTGATCACGCCTTCCTTGCCGACCTTGTCCATCGCCTCGGCGATCTTCTCGCCGACTTCACGGTCGCCGTTGGCGGAAATGATGCCGACCTGGGCGATTTCCTGCGAACCGGAAACGTCCTTCGAACGCGCCTGCAGGTTCTGGACCACCTTGGCCACCGCCTGATCGATGCCGCGCTTGAGGTCCATCGGGTTCATCCCGGCCGCAACCGACTTCATGCCTTCGCGAACGATCGCCTGGGCAAGCACGGTGGCGGTGGTGGTGCCGTCACCTGCAAGATCGTTGGTCTTGGAAGCGACTTCGCGCAGCATCTGCGCGCCCATGTTCTCGAACTTGTCCTTGAGCTCGATTTCCTTGGCGACGGAGACGCCGTCCTTGGTGATGCGCGGAGCGCCGAAGCTCTTGTCGATCACCACGTTGCGGCCCTTGGGGCCGAGCGTAACCTTTACCGCGTTGGCGAGCGTGTCGACGCCCCGGAGGATGCGTTCGCGCGCGTCACGCGAAAATTTCACGTCCTTGGCAGCCATTGGTTTGTTCCTCTCTTAGAGAATGAATTGAGAAGTTTGCGAAAGCGAATGCGATCAGGCGATCACGCCCATGATGTCGCTTTCCTTCATGATCAGCAGATCCTCACCGTCGATCTTGACCTCGGTGCCGGACCACTTGCCGAACAGAATGCGGTCGCCGACCTTGACGTCGAGGGGGATACGATCGCCGTCATCGTCGCGGGCGCCTTCGCCAACGGCGACGATTTCGCCTTCGCTCGGCTTTTCCTTGGCGCTATCGGGAATGATGATGCCCCCGGCCGTCTTCTCTTCTGCTTCGAGACGACGGACCAGAACGCGGTCGTGCAGTGGACGGAATGCCATGTCTATGACCTCTTCCAAAAAGTGAGTGTTAACTGCCTTGGCACTCTCAGGGGGAGAGTGCCAGCGGCGCGCATATGGTGCCCGTGAAATGGTCCGTCAAGCAGAGTCGGGGAGATTTTTTTGAACCCCGGGCGGCGCGGGCGACATATGGGCCTGGCCCCGGCACGCCGGGCGGAGAGGGCCGCCTGATTCCCGCCTCAGTTGGTCAGCCCCAGCCGCTCCCTGCGCGACCAGCGCCACAGCATCAAGCCTGCCACGACGACCAGCCCCACCGCCAGGCCGATCCATACGCCCGTGCCGGCAAACGGCGTCCAGAAGCCCAGCCAGAGGCAACAGGCAAGGCCCGGTACCCAATAGCCGAACAGGGCGTAGGTCATCGGCACCCGCGTATCCTGCAACCCCCTGAGCGCACCCATGGCGACGGCCTGCAGCCCGTCGAAAAGCTGGAAGGCGGAAGCGACGACCATATAGGTCACCGCGAAGGATACCATGCCGGCATTCTCCTGCGCGGAAACGTCGACATAGAACGAGAGCAGCACATGCGGCGCGAACAGCATCGCGGCGGCAGTGGTGGTCATGAACCCGGTGCCCGAGGCGATCGCCGCCCAGCCCGCCAGGCGGATCGCCGGCCGATTGCGCGCTCCGTAATGGTAGCCGACGCGGATCGTCGCCGCCTGGCCGATCGCGTGAGGGACCTGGAAAGCGAAGGAGGCGAGATTGAGCGCGAGCACATGGCCGGCAAGCTGCTCCGGCCCGATCCGCCCCATCAGGAAGGCCGCTCCGCTGAAGAAGCCGGCTTCCGCGATGATCGTCACGGCCACAGGGCCGCCGATCCTCAGCAGGTCGCCCAGCCGGTGCAATTCCATGCGCCAGATGCGGCCCCACAGGTAATAGCGGCGCATGGTCCGGTTGCATTCGATCGCCAGCACATAGGCGCCGAACATCGCCGCCGAGGCGATGAGGGTAGAGATCGCGGCACCCTCCAGCCCCAGCGCAGGGGCGCCGAAATTGCCGAAGATCAGGATGTAGTTGCCGATTGCGTTGAGGATCACGCCGAGCGCTGTGATCAGCGTCGCATAGACGGGCCAGCCGAGAGTCGAGACGAAGCTGCGGAGCACATTGGCGAGGATTGCGAAAGGCATGCTCCACATCAGGATGTTCAGGTAATCGGCCGAGCGCGCGGCGATCGCCGGGTCCTGCCCGGTCAGCAGCATCAGCGATTCGCCGGCGGCGCATACCCCCATGCCCACCGCCGAGCTGCCGAGCGCAAGCCACAGTGCCATTCGGGTGGAACGGCGAACCTCCCGCACCGCGTGCCGCCGGCGGCCGAGCTCCGCCGCGATCAGCGCCGCGACCGATCCGGTCAGGCCCGAGAGGCACCAGGTCATCGTGCCGTAGATCGCCACTGCCAGGCTCGATGCCGCCAGTGCATCGGCGCCCAGCCGCGCGAGGAAGATCACATCGATCGCATAGGTCCCCATCTGCAGCAGACCGGCAATCGCCAGCGGCACCGCAAGGCGCAGCGTGGCGGCGAGCTCGGATCGCCAGGTGAGGGGGGCATGATCGGCAAACATAAAGCCGGCCCGGATAGGCGCAGGCGATGGCAGGAGGAAGTAACATTTGAGACGAGCCGGGTGAATGCCGCGCGATGCGGCGCCGAGGCAACAGGTCGGGGTAACGCGCCGTCGCCCAACCCGCACATGCGCACGCGAATAGGGCTTGGCATCGCCTTGCCTCCTGTGCTTGGGGCCTCTCGTTTCGAAAGGCCATTCGGGCCTGTGATGTGATGCCGGCGAACCGGCAGGAGACGGACGAGATGAATTCAGTGAGATTGGCGGGCGTGGCAGGCTTGGCCCTGCTGCTTGCGGCATGCGGGGGCGGGAGCGAGGAGGCATCGGCTCCGGCTGGTCAGGAAGGCGCGGGGACCGAGGCGGCTCCGGCGCAGACTCACGCTGCCGCTAGCCCCGCGGCAGGCGAGGCGCCGGCTGCCTTTGCGCAGTGCCGGGCGTGCCATTCGGTGGAACCGGGCAGGCACGGCATCGGCCCCAGCCTTGCCGGCGTCTTCGGCACCAAGGCTGGCGAGATCGAAGGATATCAGTTCAGCACGGCGATGCTGGAATCTGGCCTGACCTGGGACGAGGCGACGCTGCATGCTTACCTCGAAAATCCGCAGAAGACGGTGCCCGGCACCAAAATGAGCTTCTTCGGGATGAAGGACGCCGCCAAGCGCCAGGAAGTGATCGATTACCTGAAGACGCTCTGATCGCCGGGCGACTTCGCGCGGGCAAACAAAAAGGGCGGCGCCCGAAGGTGCCGCCCTTTCCTGTTTCATCGGTCGAAACCGGAAGAAGATTACTTCAGCTCGACGGTGCCGCCGGCTTCCTCGATCTTCTTCTTGATTTCTTCGGCTTCCGCCTTGTTCACGCCTTCCTTGATCGGCTTGGGCGCGCCTTCGACGAGCGCCTTGGCTTCGCCAAGGCCCAGGCCGGTGATGGCGCGGACTTCCTTGATGACGTTGATCTTCTTGCCACCGTCGCCGGTGAGGATCACGTCGAACTCGCTCTGCTCTTCGGCAGCGGCGCCGCCAGCGTCACCGCCGGCAGCCGGACCGGCAACCGCGACTGCGGCAGCGGCGGAAACGCCCCACGCTTCTTCAAGCGCCTTGGCAAGCTCGGCAGCTTCCAGAACGGTGAGCTGCGACAGGTCTTCTACGATCTTGGCGATATCGGCCATGTCAAAATACTCCAATCAGATAGCTTGGTCCGGAATGGGATCCGGATGAATTCGCGTGAGAACCTCTTATGCGGCATCCTTCGCGGCATAGGCGCCGAAGACGCGCGCCAGCTTCGCCGCCGGAGCGGTGGAGAGCTGGGCGAGCTTGGTCGCCGGAGCCTGAACGAGGCCGACAAGCTTGCCGCGAAGCTCGTCGAGCGAAGGCAGCGACGCGAGCGCCCTGATCCCTGCTTCGTCGAGCATCTGCCCGCCCATCGAACCGCCCACGATTTCCAGCTTCGGGTTCGACTTGGCGAAGTCCACGGTCGCCTTGGCGGCGGCCACCGGATCGACCGAAGTCGCCAGCGCCGTCGGGCCGGAAAGATACTCTTCCAGGCCTTCGTAGGGCGTGTCCTTGATGGCAAGCTTGGCAAGACGGTTCTTCGCAACCTTGTAGGCTCCCCCGGCATCCCGCATCTTCGCGCGCAGATCGGTGGCCTGGGCCACCGACAGGCCGAGGTTGCGGGTGACGACCACCACGCCGACCTCGTTGAAGGTTGCGTTGAGCTGGGCGACCGAGTCGGCTTTTTGCGAACGATCCATGCTTTGCTCCTTCACTATGGCCGCATGGGGCAATGCCCGTACGGCCGGCTACGTTTGTCCATGCCGAAACCGACATGGGCGAGTCCGTTGATGGGAAGGAGGTGCGCCGACAGCGCCTGAACGGAATACCGGCGTCTGGCCGGCCTCCCGCTGATATCTCTTTCCCGTCTAGGCTGGAAATTAAGGGGATCGGTTTGCCCCCACCAACTGTCTCGGACGGATGACCGGCAGGCGAAAGCCCGGCGATCGGCCGCGCTTTTGGCGAAAGTGGAGCAACAAGTCAACTTTATCCTGGCTCTTGCTGCGCCGCAGCGTTTGACAGAAGGGCGCGTAAATCCTATATGCGGCCCTGTCAGACATGCTTCGAGCAAGGCGGGCCCGGCGCGGGGGCTCACCCAGGAAGGAAGCACTGGCTTTCCATAGTCGCGACGCAATGCTGCAGGTCACGCCCGGTAGGGCCGGTCGCCTGCGGCTTCTTGGCGTTTCGGCATGGGCCACCTCCCGTGTGTGGCAAACCCAAGGGCCGGTGCGGATGGGCGCCGGCATACAGAACGAAGAGGCGATCTCCTTTCATGGCGAGCAAGGCTAAGGCCCCTACGGCCCAAGGCAGCGCGAAGAAGCGCATCCGCAAGATTTTCGGCGACATCCACGAAGTGGTGCAGATGCCGAACCTCATCGAGGTCCAGCGCGAGAGCTACGAGCAGTTCCTGCGCTCGAACAAGGAGATCGGTTACGTCTCCGGCCTGGAAAAGACGCTTCGTTCGGTTTTCCCGATTCGCGACTTCGCCGGCACGGCCGAACTCGACTTCGTCCATTACGAGCTCGAAGATCCGAAATACGACACCACCGAGTGCCGCCAGCGGGGCATCACCTATGCCGCGCCGATGAAGGTGACGCTGCGCCTGATCGTGTTCGAGGTCGATACCGAGACGGAGACGCGCTCCGTCCTCGATATCAAGGAGCAGGACGTTTACATGGGCGACATGCCGCTCATGACCGAGAACGGCACCTTCATCATCAATGGAACCGAGCGCGTCATCGTCAGCCAGATGCACCGCTCGCCCGGTGTGCTGTTCGACCATGACCGCGGCAAGACCCATTCTTCGGGCAAGTTCCTCTTCGCCGCCCGCGTGATCCCCTATCGCGGATCGTGGCTCGATTTCGAATTCGACGCCAAGGACATCGTGAACGTGCGTATCGACCGCAAGCGCAAGCTGCCGGTCACCGCGCTGCTCTACGCGCTCGGTCTCGATTCCGAGCAGATCCTCCACCGCTTCTACAACATCGTCACCTGGGAACGGATGTCGGGCAAGCAGGGCGATGGGTGGAAGATCCCCTTCGTTGCCGAGCAGTGGCGCGGCCAGAAGCCGAGCTTCGCGCTGATCGACGCCAATACCGGTGAGGAAGTGTTCCCCGCCGGCCAGAAGATCAGCCCGCGCGCGGCCAACAAGGCCGCCAAGGACGGCCTGCAGGACCTGCTGATCCCCAGCGAGGAAATCTTCGGCCATTACGCCGCCGGCGACATGATCGACGAGACGACGGGCCGCATCTATATCGAAGCAGGCGACGAGGTTTCGCCCGAGAGCCTTGAAGTGCTCGACAAGGCCGGGATCGACCGGATCGAGCTGCTCGATATCGACCATGTGAATACCGGCCCCTGGATCCGCAACACGATGAAGGCGGACAAGGCGGAGAACCGCGACGAAGGCCTGGAGGCGATCTACAAGGTGATGCGCCCCGGCGAGCCCCCGACGAAGGAAACCGCCGAAGCGCTGTTCGAAGGCCTGTTCTTCGATCCCGACCGCTACGACCTGTCGGCGGTCGGCCGCGTCAAGCTCAACATGCGTCTCGGCCTCGATGCCGAAGATACGGTCACCACTCTTCGCGCCGAGGACATCCTCGCCGTGGTGAAGGAGCTGGTCGACCTCAAGGACGGCAAGGGCGAAGTCGACGACATCGACAATCTCGGTAACCGTCGCGTTCGCTCGGTGGGCGAGCTGCTGGAGAACCAGTACCGCGTCGGCCTGCTGCGCATGGAGCGCGCGGTGAAGGAGCGGATGAGCAGCGTCGACGTCTCGACGGTGATGCCCAACGACCTGATCAACGCGAAGCCGGCCGTGGCCGCGGTGCGCGAGTTCTTCGGCTCGTCGCAGCTTTCGCAGTTCATGGACCAGACCAACCCGCTGTCGGAAGTCACCCACAAGCGCCGCGTCTCGGCGCTTGGGCCGGGCGGCCTCACCCGCGAGCGCGCGGGCTTCGAAGTGCGCGACGTGCACCCGACCCATTACGGCCGAATCTGCCCGATCGAGACGCCGGAAGGTCCGAATATCGGCCTGATCAACTCGCTCGCCAGCTTCAGCCGGGTGAACAAGTACGGCTTCATCGAAACGCCCTACCGCAAGGTGGTGGACGGCAAGGTGACCGGCGATGTGGTCTATCTTTCCGCCATGGAAGAGCAGAAGCACGCGGTCGCTCAGGCTTCCGCGGAGCTGAACGAGGATGGCAGCTTCGCCGAAGACCTCGTCTCCGCGCGTGAGAACGGCGAATTCGTGATGCTCCCGCGCGAACAGATCACGCTGATGGACGTTTCGCCCAAGCAGCTCGTCTCGGTTGCCGCCTCGCTCATTCCGTTCCTGGAGAACGACGACGCCAACCGCGCGCTGATGGGATCGAACATGCAGCGCCAGGCGGTTCCGCTGGTGCGGGCCGAGGCGCCCTTCGTCGGCACCGGCATGGAAGAGACGGTGGCGCGGGATTCGGGCGCCGCGATCGCGGCGCTGCGCGGCGGCATCGTCGATCAGGTGGACGCCACCCGCATCGTGATCCGTGCCTCGGGCGATATCGAGCCCGGCCAGTCGGGCGTGGACATCTACACGCTGCAGAAGTTCCAGCGCTCCAACCAGAATACCTGCATCAACCAGCGTCCGCTGGTGAAGGTGGGCGACACGGTGCTGGCAGGCGACATCATTGCCGATGGTCCTTCGACCGATCTCGGCGAGCTGGCACTGGGCCGTAACAGCCTCGTCGCCTTCATGCCCTGGAACGGCTACAATTACGAGGATTCGATCCTGATCTCCGAACGCATCGTGAAGGACGACGTGTTCACCTCGATCCATATCGAGGAATTCGAGGTCATGGCCCGCGACACCAAGCTGGGGCCGGAAGACATCACCAGGGACATCCCCAATGTCGGCGAGGAGGCTCTGCGCAACCTCGACGAAGCGGGCATCGTCTATATCGGCGCCGAAGTGCATCCGGGCGACATTCTGGTCGGCAAGATCACGCCCAAGGGCGAAAGCCCGATGACGCCGGAGGAAAAGCTCCTGCGCGCGATCTTCGGCGAGAAGGCCAGCGACGTGCGCGACACCTCGCTCCGCCTGCCCCCGGGCGTGGCCGGAACGATCGTGGAAGTGCGCGTGTTCAACCGCCACGGCATCGAGATCGACGACCGTACCCGTGCGATCCAGAACGAGGAGATCGAACGCCTCAAGAAGGACGCGGAAGACGAGCGCGCGATCCTCAACCGCGCGACTTACAACCGCCTGCGCGACATGCTGGTGGGCCAGACCGCTTCGGCCGCGCCCAAGGGCATCAAGAAGGGCGCCGTGATCGACGAGGAACTGCTCGAGACGGTGGACCGTCACGAATGGTTCAAGTTCGCGGTCGCCGATGACCGCCGGCAGGCCCAGCTCGAAGCCGTGAAGGCGCAGTATGACGAGGCGGTGAAGAGCATCAACGAGAAGTTCGAGGACCGCCGCGAGAAGCTCGAGCGGGGCGACGAGCTTGCTCCGGGCGTGCTCAAGATGGTCAAGGTCTTCGTCGCGGTGAAGCGCAAGCTGCAGCCGGGCGACAAGATGGCCGGCCGTCACGGCAACAAGGGCGTCATCAGCCGCATCCTGCCGGCGGAGGACATGCCGTTCCTGGAGGACGGCACCCCGGTGGACATCGTGCTCAACCCGCTCGGTGTGCCGAGCCGCATGAATGTCGGGCAGATCTTCGAAACCCATCTCGGACTTGCTGCCCGCGGTCTTGGGCAACAGGTTCAGGCGGCGCTCGAAGAGTGGCGCGAGGCCAATCCCGATCCGGAGACGGCCGAGGCTCCGTCCGCCGTGGTCGAGAAGCTCAAGGACATCTACGGCGAGCAGTATCACGAGGAGATCGAGGCCCGCTCGCCCGCCGACGTGATCGAGCTGGCCGGGAACCTGGTCGGCGGCGTTCCGATGGGCACCCCGGTGTTCGACGGCGCGCGCGAGGCTGACGTTTCGGCGATGCTGGCAAAGGCGGGTTACGACACGTCGGGCCAGGTGACGCTGTATGACGGACGCACCGGCGAGGCGTTCGACCGCAAGGTGACCGTGGGCTACATCTACATGCTGAAGCTCCACCACCTCGTGGACGACAAGATCCACGCGCGTTCGATCGGGCCGTACAGCCTCGTCACCCAGCAGCCGCTGGGCGGCAAGGCGCAGTTCGGCGGTCAGCG
>Ga0164243_10000487_pt1 | contig 74048 bp, 65 predicted proteins | sample OricompcompostOP_FD_108781 | JGI IMG/M metagenome (GOLD analysis project Ga0164243, IMG submission 108781) | Organic Plus compost microbial communities from Emeryville, California, USA - Original compost - Organic plus compost (OP) | ecosystem: Engineered > Solid waste > Mixed feedstock >... | reverse complement strand
CAGCGCCATGCGGCGTCCGCGGGTTTTTAACAAACCCGGGCTGCGCGGCGCAGGTGGAAGACGTGCCTGGGGTAGTCATGGCCTGCGGCATTGTAAGTACAAGGGCGTGCATGACGCCTTCCTGTCAAGGAGGGGCGCGCCACCGTTCCCACAAACCCCGTCATCGCAGAGGGACCGGAGTCGCGGGCATAAACCGCTGAACGGGGCGCTGAGAGGTGTCACCTAAAACTAAATTTTACAAGGCAGCTTTCAGCGCCCCGTCCGACTTCAAAAATTCCAAGCATCGCCAAGGGAGGAGTCCGTCCTCCGTCAGCTTCTCCCCCGTACCACGTCCCCGTCGTCACGGGCGACATTAACCATAATCCCCGTTCCACGATTCTCTTTTTGTTCTCCTGTTGACTCTCGTACAAAATGAGAACAAAGTAAAAACATAAAGGAACACGGGAGACGACGATGACTGACCTTCTTCGTGACATTGCCGCATTCGCTTCCATCGCCACCTTCGTGGCAAGCCTGTCCATGATCATGATGGCGATGTGATCGGGTCCTCCGCTCGATCTCCTCGTTCGAAAGAGGTTGAGCGAGGAAATCCGAACTGGACTCTCCGCCGGCCGCACCGGAAAATAGCCTGATTCATGGGAATGGATAGGCACGGATATGGCAGACACGGCGGATATGAAATCGGGATCGGAAGAGCTGGGAGCGACCCCGCAATTCGTCCATCTTCGCGTTCACTCCGCCTATTCGCTGCTTGAGGGCGCGCTGCCGCTCAAGAAGATCCTGTCTAAGGCGGCCGCGGACAATCAGCCCGCGATCGCGATCACCGATACCAACAATCTCTTCGTCGCGCTGGAATTCGCCCAGAAGGCGGTCGACGACGGGCTGCAACCGATCATCGGCTGCCAGCTCTCGATCGACATGGAGGACCAGACTGAGGAGCGGCGCAGCGGTCAGCAGCAGCTTGCCAAGCTGCCGGCGATCGTGGTTCTGGCAGCCAATGCCGTCGGTTATGAGCGGCTCGTCGATCTCATCAGCCGTGCCTATCTGGGCGGCGAGGGACACAGCGCCGTGCACATCCGTCGCTCCTGGCTGGAGGAGGGCGGTACGGAAGGGCTGATCGCGCTGACCGGTGCTGCGAGCGGGCCGGTCGACATGGTCCTGAAGGACGGCAATGCCGCGCTTGCCGAGGCGCGGCTCCTGGCGCTGAAAGAGATTTTCGGCGACCGGCTTTATGTCGAGCTGCAGCGCCATGGCACCTATGACCGGCGTCACGAGCAGAAGATGGTGTCGCTCGCCTATGACCACGACCTGCCGCTGGTCGCGACGAACGAGGCCTTCTTCCCGTCGAAGTCGGATTACGACGCCCATGACGCGCTGATGGCGGTCGCCCATAACGCGATCGTCTCGGACGACAACCGCTTCCGCCTGACGCCGGACCATTATCTCAAAAGCCGCAAGGAAATGGCGTCGCTGTTTGCCGACCTGCCGGAGGCGCTGGAGAACACCGTCGAGATCGCCCGGCGCTGCTCGTTCGTCCTGAAGACGCGCAATCCCATCCTGCCGCGGTTCACGGGGGCGACTGCCGATCCGGAAGAGGCCGAACGCGCGGAAGCGGCCGAGCTGCGCCGTCAGGCGGTCGAGGGGCTGGAGGGGCGCATCGCCACGCTCGGCATGACGCCGGGCTACACCGAAAAGGATTATCGCGAGCGGCTGGATTACGAACTCGGCATCATCGAGCGCATGAAGTTCCCGGGCTACTTCCTGATCGTCTCGGACTTCATCAAGTGGGCGAAGCAGCAGAATATCCCCGTCGGCCCCGGCCGCGGCTCGGGCGCGGGCTCGCTGGTCGCCTACGCGCTGACCATCACCGACGTCGATCCGCTGCGTTTCTCGCTGCTCTTCGAACGCTTCCTCAATCCGGAACGCGTCTCGATGCCGGACTTCGACATCGACTTCTGCCAGGACCGCCGCGAAGAGGTGATCCGCTACGTGCAGCAGAAATACGGCCGCGAACAGGTGGCGCAGATCATCACCTTCGGTTCGCTGCAGGCGCGCGCAGCCCTTCGCGACGTCGGTCGCGTTCTGGAAATGCCCTATGGCCAGGTCGACAAGATCTGCAAGCTGGTGCCGAACAACCCGGCCAACCCGACGCCGCTGTCGAAGGCGATCGAGGAGGAACCGAAGCTGCAGGAGGAAGCCGAGAAGGAGCCGGTCGTCGCCCGTCTCCTCGACATCGCCCAGAAGATCGAGGGCCTCTACCGGCATGCCTCGACCCACGCCGCCGGCATCGTCATCGGCGACCGGCCGCTGTCGAAGCTCGTGCCGATGTACCGGGACCCGCGTTCGGACATGCCGGTCACCCAGTTCAACATGAAATGGGTGGAGCAGGCGGGTCTGGTGAAGTTCGACTTCCTGGGCTTGAAGACGCTGACGGTGTTGAAGACCGCCGTCGACTTCTGCAGGAAGCGCAACATCGAGATCGATCTGGCAAAAATCCCGCTCGACGATCCGAAGACCTACGAGATGCTGTCGCGCGGCGAAACGGTCGGCGTGTTCCAGGTGGAAAGCGCCGGCATGCGCAAGGCGCTGATCGGCATGCGGCCGGACTGTATCGAGGACATCATCGCGCTCGTGGCGCTCTATCGTCCGGGGCCGATGGAGAACATCCCGACCTACAATGCCCGCAAGCATGGCGAGGAGGAGATCGAGTCGATCCATCCGATGATCGATCATCTCCTGAAGGAGACCCAAGGGGTCATCGTCTACCAGGAACAGGTCATGCAGATCGCCCAGGTCCTGTCCGGCTATTCGCTCGGCGAGGCCGACCTGCTTCGCCGCGCCATGGGCAAGAAGATCAAGGCCGAGATGGACAAGCAGAGCGAACGCTTTGTCGATGGCGCCGTCAAGAACGGCGTCTCCAAGCCGCAGGCCAACAACATCTTCGAGCTGCTCGCCAAGTTCGCCAACTACGGCTTCAACAAGTCGCATGCCGCGGCCTATGCGATCGTCTCCTATCAGACCGCCTATATGAAGGCGCATTACCCGGTCGAGTTCCTCGCCGCGTCGATGACCTACGATATGTCGAACAGCGAGAAGCTGAACGACTTCCGGCAGGATGCGGGGCGCCTCGGCATCGCCGTCATTCCGCCGTCCGTCCAGACGTCCTACAGGCACTTCGAGACGGGCGAGAGCAGGATCTATTACGCGCTCGCGGCCATCAAGGGCGTCGGTGAATCCGCCGTCGACCACATCACCGAGGTGCGCGGCGACCGGCCGTTCAGGAGCATCGAGGATTTCTGCCTCAGGATCGATCCGAAGCAGATCAACCGCCGCGTCATGGAAAGCCTGATCTCCGCCGGCGCCTTCGATTGCTTCGGCATCGACCGTGCCGAATTGATCGGCGGCCTCGACCGCATCATCGGTTATGCGCAGCGCGCCCAGGAAGAGAAGGTTTCCGGCCAGTCGGATTTCTTCGGCTCGTCCGCCGGCGCCGGGCCTGAAAAACTGATCCTGCCGCCCTTCAATCCCTGGACGCCGTCGGAAAAGCTGATGCGCGAATACCAGGTGCTCGGCTTCTATCTCTCGGCCCATCCGCTCGATTCCTACGCGAACATCCTTGCCAGGATGCGGGTGCAGACCTTTGCGGAATTCTCGGTCTCCGTGAAGGGTGGGGCGACCTTCGGCAAGCTCGCGGGCACCGTGACGAGCCGGCAGGAGCGCAAGACCCGCACCGGCAACAAGATGGGCATCGTCGCCTTTTCGGACTCTTCCGGCCAGTTCGAGGCGGTGCTGTTCTCGGAAGGGCTCGCGCAATATCGCGACTTGCTCGAACCCGGCAAGTCGCTGCTCATCACCGTGCAGGCGGAAGAGCGGCCGGAGGGCATCGGGCTCCGCATCCAGACGGCCCAGTCCCTGGAGGAGAAGTCGGTGCAGATGCAGAAGGCGCTTCGCGTCTATGTCCGCGATTCGGGCCCGTTGAAGACCGTCGCCCGCCACCTCAACGCCAGGGGCGATGGGCTCGTCTCCTTCGTGGTCATCAAGGACGACGGCAAGCGCGAGATCGAGGTGGAGCTGACCGAGAAATACCGCATCTCGCCGGAAATCGCCGCGGCGCTGCGTGCAGCACCCGGCGTTCTCGATGTCGAACTGGTCTAGCGGTAGGGCAGTTTAAGGCCCTGCCGGATCAATAGAGACCGATCATCCCGCGTCTCGGCTCGGAGCGCGTCTGCCGCACGGGGCGAGGCTTCACGACGGAGGATTCTGCTGCTGCGGCGACCTGGGGCTCCGCGTGGGTGACGGTGATGAAATCCGTCCCGGCGCCGGTTTCCGGACCGAGGCCCTGGTCGTTGATGGTGATCGACGTGCCGTCGCTCATCAGCGTTTCGATCTCCTCGCGGATTTCTGCCGGAATCTCGATCCGGTCGAAGGCCCTGGCCGCCGCATCCGGCGCGCCGGGATCGTCGGCGACGGTGATGCCGAGGCGCTTCTTCGTCGCGGCGCCGAGTTCGTTCGGCAGCGTCACGCCATGCCATTCGGCGGTTTCCGCCTGGCGGTCCAGCTTGTCGACGGTGAAGAAATGCGTGCCGAGCGCGATTTCCGGGTTCTTGATGCCGACCGGAGCCTCGAACAGCGGCTCGAAATTCTGCCGCACCATGATCTGGCCGGCCGGCGGCTGCGGCTTGCCGGCGCTCCCATAGAGGGCGTTCAGGAATTCAGGCGTCACCAGCGGTCCCTTGAGGGAAAGGTTCTTCCAGCGCTTGAAGCCGGCGATCGCGCTGCGGGTGAGCGGGCCGGCGAAGCCGTCTGCGCCGCCGGTCTCGAAGCCGAGATCCTGCAGGATCACCTGCGCGTCCATCAGCGTCTCGCGCTCGCCGCGGCGGGTGATGAGGATGCGCAGCGGCGCGGCTGCGTCCTGCTCCTCGGCGGCGATGGCCGGCGGCGTATCGGTCGCGACGGCCGGACGCTCGGTTGCGGGATTGTCCGGAACGACGTTCATGGCCACCTCGACCGACTTCGACCCGTTCCGGATCGACGACGTCCTGAGCTCGACATCCGGAAAGAGCGGCCCGCCCGGCAAGGGCTTGCGCGGCAGGAAGAGGTTGGCGCTCTCGATCCGCTCCGGCACGACCGGCGCGTCGGTGACGATCACATGCACGCCGCGCTCGGTCATCTTGTAGAGCGACCTGGCGAATTCGCTCGGCATGCGGATGCAGCCGTGCGAGGCGGGATAGTTCGGCACCACGCCTTCATGCAGCGCGATGCCGGACCAGGTAAGCCGCTGCATCCAGGGCATGGGGGCGTTCGAATAGATGTTCGATTCGTGATATTTGCTCTTCTGGAGGATCGAGAAGATGCCGCTCGGCGTCGCGTGGCCGGCCTTGCCGGTGGAAACCCTCGACGTGCTCACGACCGTGTCGCCGTCATAGACGGTGAGCGACTGCTTGTTCTTCGAGACGATGATCTGCAGCGTGCCGGCCGCTTCCGCAAAGGCCGCCGGCGACAGCATCGTCGCAGACAGGAGACCAAACCCGAACATCAGGTGACGCAGCATAACCGACCCCATACGCAATACATGACTCGTATATTAGCGCATGAGGTTAAGGAAGGTTTTCGGTCACGCTGATAATCTTAGGATCATGGTTAAGATCGGATCACGTTTCATTGATCCCTTCGGCGGTCTCCGAACGTGTATCCCGTCTCCACCGCCGCCTTGCCGAACTTGTCGCGCAGCTTGTCCATCGCCGCTTCGGCCGCGGCGCGGCGGCCCGCCTGCCGATCGACGAGGTCCGGCGGGTCGGCGAGCGCCGGATCGGCGAGGTCCGTGACGCCGATGCCGAGGAGACGGAATTTCGTGCCGTCGGTTTCGCGCTCCATCAGGGACAAGCCCGTCCGGAAGATGCGGTCGGCGAGCTGGGTAGGGTCCTCGAGCCGCCGGTTGCGGGTCCGGGTTTTGAAGTCCGCCGTCTTCATCTTGAGCACGACTGTCTGGCCGGCGATGCCGTGCTTCTTCAGCCGCGTCGAGACCTTTTCGGAAAGCCGGCGCAGGATCGGCACGAGCTCGTCGTGGCGGGAAATGTCGTCGAAGAACGTGGTTTCGGCCGAAACGCTCTTGGCCGCCTCGTTCGGATGCACCTCGCGGTCGTCGATGCCGCGCGAGAGGCGGTAGAGCCGCTGGCCCATCGTGCCGTAGCGGCGCATCAGGTCGGCTTCTTCCATGGTCTGGAGCTGGCCGATCGTGCGGATGCCGTCCGCCTCCAGCGACGCGTTGAAGGCCTTGCCGACGCCCCAGATCGTGGTGACGGGGCGGGCGGCCAGGAATTCCAGCGCCTCTTCCTTCCCGATCACCGAGAAGCCGCGCGGTTTCTGGAGGTCGGAAGCGACCTTGGCGAGGAACTTGCAATAGGAGAGGCCGACCGAGATGGTGATGCCGAGCTCGTTCTGCACCCGCGCGGCAAGCCGGGCGAGGATGCGTGCCGGCGGATCGTGATGCAGCCGTTCCGTGCCGGCGAGTTCGAGAAAGGCCTCGTCGATCGAGAGCGGCTGCACGAGGGGCGTCAGGTCCAGCATCATCTGCCGCACCTGGCGGCCGACGGTCACGTATTTCTCCATGTTCGGCCGGATGACGACCGCGTCGGGGCAGAGTTCCAGCGCCTTGAACATGGGCATGGCCGAGCGCACGCCGTTGATGCGGGCGATGTAGCAGGCGGTCGAGACGACACCGCGTTTTCCGCCGCCGATGATCACCGGCTTGTCGGCGAGCTCCGGATTGTCGCGCTTTTCGATCGTCGCATAGAAGGCATCGCAATCGATATGCGCCAGCGTGAGATTATGGAGTTCCTTGTGATAGACGAGGCGGGGGCTGCCGCAGGCGCGGCACCGGCGCACTTCCGCCTTCTGCTCCGCAAGGCAGTCGCGACAGAAGCCGGGTGTCTTGTCGGGGGCGGAAGTCATGGCCGGAACAAAGGTTGAACTTCGCCAAAATACGCTGCCGGCCGGCGAAGCTCAAGGGCATGGAACCCGGGAACGGGTCTTTTCCCCGATGTCCGGCATGTGCACCGCCGGACTGGCGGGGCGCCCCGCTGGAGCGGGGCGCCGCAGGTGCGGACCTTAGTATGCTTGATAGGCGGCGACCGTCTGCGCGAGCGTCGATCCCGAGGAGCTGGCGGTGCCAGGCCTCTGGACGGTCTGCATCTCCGACTCGGACGCTTCCTTCATCGCGTCGATCTGCTGGCGCACGGCATCCAGCATGTCCTGAATGTCTTGCTGCCCCGACTGTTCCGAGGTCGTCTGCGACTTGTCACGAGTCGAGTCGATGCTGCTGCCCTTTGTCTCACCGGCAGGCGATTTCGCAGAGGTTCCGATGGACGACACACTGCCGGCGATGTTCAAGGCGGCCGGAAGCTGCGGCAGAACACGGACCGCATAATTCGAAGAGGCAATAACAGTCATGAATATCTCCCAAAGAAAGGTCGCTTCGACAGTGCGACGATGGCATCCATAAGCGCCCCGACTTGATGGAACATTTGAAAAGTCTGGATAATTTTACTGATACAGTATTATTTCCGGCAGGGTACGCCTCTGCACGCAGCGTTTGCACGATGTTGCGTCGGAAGCCGGGTATCTTTTCGAAATGGCACCGGATGCAGGCAGTATTGCCGGAACAAAGATTGAACACCGGAACAATTGCCCTTAAATTCGAATCCATCGGGAAACGAGCGAGGCGGAAGGACGGTCGGCCGCTGATGCGGCTGGAACTCTGAGGTCAGGCGGCTTGTTGCCGGATATGCGCGCCGATCAGCTCTGCGGCATGCGCCCAGTCCGTCGCCCGCATGATGTCCTTGGCGGGTTTCGGTGCCAGCACGTGCAGCGGAGATTCGGGCATCATATGCAGGAGCAGGGATTGCGGAAGATGATCGCGCACCGAATGGAGATTATGTGCCATGTCATCGACGAAGACCGAGGGCAGGGGGCGGCCGGCATGCAGGCGGTGCATGATCGGCCCCTTCGGCTCCTCGCTGGCGATCAGCGGGAAGGCAAGCCCCAGCCGGTCGAGCAGGCGGCGGCGCTGTTCCTGATAGCGGGGCGGCATGGCGGTGAGGAAGACCACATCGGCTTCGCCGGAGAGTGTCTTGAGGGTCTGGACGACGAGATCGAACGGGCTCTGCCAGTTCTCCTGCGCCTCGAAGAAGGCTTCGACCAGCCGGCGGACATCCGGCTGTTCGAGAGCGATCTGGGTTTCGGCGGAGACGATGTTGCCGGTGAGCCGGAAGGAGCGGGGCAGGAGCTGATAGCCTTCGCCTCGCAGGAAATCCTGGAAGGGGGCCGCGAAATGCAGCACCACGTCGTCGACGTCGCAGACGACGAGCGGCCGGTCGCCGAGGCGGACATGGGAAAGGTCCAGGATTTCGATCATGTCAGAACTCGTTGGGGCCGGAATAGTGTTGCCAGGCGGCGGTCACGGCTTCCGGTTTTGTACCCGTCGCTTCGCAGAAGGCAAGCAATGTCGGCTCGTGGCCCATCAGGAAATCGATCATTCCGGCGAGAAAGCCCGGATCGTTCACCGCGCCGCGCAACTGGTTGGGCTGCACGCCGGAGAGCGCCAGGAAACGGCCAAGCATATCCGGCTCGTTGGCGAGCCAGCCGAGAATGGCGGCCGCCGTTTCTTCCGCATTGGCCGAATTGCGCCGGCTATATTCAGGTTCGCGCCGCATTTTGTGTCCAGTTACCTATTTCTCAACCAAATGGCCCTACCGTGCCTGAAGGGGGGCTCTGTGGAATCGACCGTTCCGCGAGCTTATATACTGAAGGTACGCTTGCAAGGAACGGATAGCCATGCCCAAACGGGTCATGATTGTCGAGGATAACGAGCTGAACATGAAGCTCTTCCGCGACCTGATCGAAGCTTCCGGATACGATACGATCCAGACCCGCAACGGAATGGAAGCGCTCGATCTCGCCCGCAAGCATCGCCCCGATCTCATCCTCATGGATATCCAGCTTCCGGAAGTTTCCGGCCTCGAAGTCACCAAATGGCTGAAGGAGGACGACGAGCTGCACATCATTCCGGTGATCGCGGTGACCGCCTTCGCCATGAAGGGAGATGAGGAACGCATCCGCCAGGGGGGCTGCGAGGCCTATGTCTCCAAGCCTATCTCGGTGCCGAAATTCATAGAAACGATCAAGACCTATCTGGGCGACGCATGAGATCGGGACGAAGGTCATGACGGCGCGCATATTGGTGGTCGACGATATCCCGGCGAATGTGAAGCTGCTCGAAGCCCGGCTTCTCGCCGAGTATTTCGACGTGCTGACGGCCGATGACGGTTACAAGGCGCTGGCGATCTGCGACAGCACCCATGTCGATCTGATCCTGCTCGACATCATGATGCCGGGGCTCGACGGTTTCGAGGTCTGCGAGCGGCTGAAGGCCAATCCGCGCACCGCCCATATCCCCGTCGTCATCGTCACCGCGCTCGATCAGCCTTCCGACCGGGTGCGCGGCCTGAAGGCCGGCGCCGACGATTTCCTGACCAAGCCGGTCAACGACCTGCAGCTCATCTCGCGGGTGAAAAGCCTGGTGCGCCTGAAGGCGCTGAGCGACGAGCTGCGCATCCGTGCCGACACCGCGAACAATATCGCTCTCGAAGACATGCTGAAGGGAACGGACGGAGGCGATGAGACGGCCCAGGTCCTGCTCGTCGACGGCCGTGCGAGCTCGCAGGAGCGCATCATCAAGGCGCTGAAGCCGGTCGCCGGGGTGATCGCCATGTCGGATCCGCAGGCAGCGCTCTTCGCGGCGGCGGAAAATCCGGTCGATCTGGTGATCGTCAATGCCAATTTCGACGAATACGATCCCCTGCGCCTCTGCTCGCAGCTTCGCTCGCTGGAGCGCACGCGCTTCCTGCCGCTGCTGCTGGCGACCGATCTCGGCGCGGACGACATGATCGTGCGGGCGCTCGAGCTCGGCGTCAACGACTACATCGTCCGGCCGATCGATCCGAACGAGCTTCTCGCCCGCGTTCTCACCCAGATCAAGCGCAAGCGCTACAACGACCGCCTGAGGACGAGCGTCCGCCAGACGATCGAGCTTGCCGTGACGGACGGGCTGACGGGACTGAATAACCGGCGTTATCTCGACAATCACTTGAAGGTGCTGTTCAACCGCGCCGCGGCCCGCTCCCGGCCGCTATCCGTCTGCATCACCGATATCGACCGCTTCAAGTCGGTCAACGACACATACGGGCATGATGCGGGCGACGAAGTGCTGAAGGAATTCGCTTCCCGCATCCGTTCGACTGTAAGAGGAGCCGATCTCGCCTGCCGCTACGGCGGCGAGGAATTCGTCGTCGTCATGCCGGATACGGATGCGGTCTCGGCGGCCGCGATCGCCGAACGCCTGCGCGGCATCATCGAAAGCCAACCCTTCGCGCTGAAGACGGCAGGCGTCATGCTCAGCATCACCGCCTCGCTCGGGATCGCCTGCAATACCTATGGCGCGGACACCCCGGAGCAGCTTCTCAAGCAGGCCGATCGCGCGCTCTACGAAGCCAAGAACGGCGGGCGCAACAGGGTCGTCGCCGCCGCTGCCTGAGGGCCGTGGCGACCGTTTTGACACGCCCTGGCCGCTATGGGCGGAAAAGCGCTGTGGAAAAAAGTTTCCGATCCATCATTATTGGCGGTCGACACTAAATTTTTGCAGGTGCGAATTGGTGCAAGAATTTTGATGAACAGTGGGCGAGAAATTCTGTCGCTGCTGCGCATTCAAGAAATCTCAAATGTATCCCGCAGTGGTTTAGATCATTCATGGGAGAATAGCTGCGCCGATCAGCATCCATGTTTTTGCATGGCTAAAGAGGTGTGGCAGTTCCGCTGCAATATATACTTGGTAGATTCGAAACGTTCCAAGAATTTAAGGAAATGTAAAGATATGATATTCTTGAGGAGACTTCCATTCTGAGCCGGAAAAACCGCTGCAAACCGGTTTTGGTGGCGCGAATTTTAACCAACAACCGAATTAGAGTGGATTCGGAATTAAGAATCTGTTGATTTTCTTTTCGTTTTGCGCAATTTTGACCCCAACGACGACATAGGTCCCCGAGAGGGGGCATCCATACCCCATGATGCTCAGGTCCGCCGCATCTCCTGGGTCGTGGGGTCGGTCGACCGGCAGGCATGCCAAAGCGGTTCCTCGTGCCGTGATTGCAGGCTGGTCGACCCCCATTCCGAAAGCGCCGCCTCCCGACGAAGGAGCGGCGCTTTTTCGTTTTTGCGCAGCCTGCTTCGTTTTAGGTCGCACGATTCCGGGAAAAAGGCAAAAAGAAAAGGCGCCCGACCTGTAGGCTGGCGCCTTCCGACAACCTCGGGATCAAGCCTTACTTGATCTTGGTTTCCTTGAACTCGACGTGCTTCTTGGCAATCGGGTCGTACTTGGTCTTCGTCATCTTGTCCGTCATCGTACGGCTGTTCTTCGTGGTGACGTAGAAGAAACCGGTGTCAGCCGTCGACAGCAGCTTGATCTTGATGGTCGTAGCTTTCGCCATGGTCGTTCTGCCTCTGAGAAAAAATGAAGCCGCGGACGCGGGTGGGGTCCACGGCAAAATCTGGCGCGAAATTACAAATCGCGCCCGAAAAGTCAACTCTGTTTTGATTGGAAAAGCGAACGGCAGATCGAAACCAGCACATAGAAGCCGAAGAATGCGGCAAGAGCCCAGGCAAAACCGTCATTGCCGGCGACGTCGATCGCGGCGCCGATGCCCTGCGGGCCGGCCACCGTGCCGACCGCATAGCAGAAAATGAAGGCGGCGTTGGCGGCAACCAGATCGGGGCCGCTCAGGCGCGATCCGAGATGGGCAAGGCCGACCGTGTAGAGGCCGGAAACGCAGCCGCCCCAGAAGAAGAGGACGACCGCCATCATAAGCCAGTTCTGGATCAGGAAGGGGAGTGCGAGCGAGCCCAGGACGCCGAGGACGGCCATCGCCGTCAGGAGCGGGCGGCGGTCCTTCAGCCTGTCGGAAAACAGGCCAAGCGGGATCTGGAAGGCCATGTTGCCGATGCCCATGACGGTCAGCAGCACGGCGGTCTGTGCTTCGGTGAGGCTCGAGCGGAGCGCATAGATCGGGAAGAGCGACAATCCTCCGGCCGAAACCGCGCCGAAGGCGAAGACCGCTGCCGTCGCGGTCGGCACCAGGAAGATATAGTGGAAGAAATGCCGCTCCGGCTTGGTATCGAGCACGGGGCTTTCCTTCTGGGCGATAAAGATCGGAATCACGGCGAGCAGGATGATGCCGGCGCCGACGAGAAAGGGCAGGATGCCCTCGCTGCCGAGGGCAGAGAAGAGGAGGGGTCCGATGGCGAAGCCGATCGCCAGAACCGTTGCATAGATGCCGAGCACGAGCCCGCGCCGGCGCGGCGGAGCCGCTTCGTTGATCCAGAACTCCGACAGGATGAAGAGCGTCGTCGTGGCCCCGTGGAAGGTGAAGCGCAGCGGAAACCACATCCAGAAGGCATCCGCATAATAAAAGCCGAGGGCACTCAACGCGGCGACCAGCACCGCCAGCATCATCGTCTTTGCGACGCCGTGGTCATGCGCAAGCTTGGTGGTGACCGGAGCCGCAAGCATGGAGGCAATGCCCGCCATGGCCGCGTTCAGGCCGATCAGGGTGGAGGGGATGCCGCGCTTTTCCAGGATGATGCTGAGGAGCGGCAGACCGAGGCCGATCGCGATGCCGACCGCGCTGATGGCGGCAATGGCGGCGATCAGCGACGGCCAGTGGATCTCCTCGACATGGCCGTTGGCGTCGGTCGTCGGCTGAGGCATTCAATATTCCTTACAGTCGGCTGCGGACGAAGCGGCCATGACGCATGAAGTAGAAGGAAATCGGGGTCCCGAACGGCAATGACGGATCAGCTGACATCAGGTTTTGTACGTCCTCCAATACCGCTTGCGTGATGCGGGGGAGTTTCAGACCGGAAAGCTCGGCAATGTCAAGCCAGCGCACGTCCTGAAGTTCATTAGAATCACCTAAATGCGTCATGTCGAACTGCGTCTCGTCCGAAAAGGCGAGGAAGAAGCGGGTATCGTAGCGGCGTACATTGCCGGGCGGCGTGATCGCGCGGGCGACATAACGCAGCCGCGAAAGGTCGGCGGTGGCGGCGACAAGCCCGGTTTCCTCATGGAGCTCCCTCAGCGCCGTGAGCGCAAGCGCCCGTGCCCGGCTCGGCGTCATGCGGGCCTCTGTGCCGGCAAGCAGCTTTTTAAGGACCAGAGGATCGAGATCGGCGCCGAAGGGCAGGGCGTGATCGCGGGCATCGCGCCGTCCGCCCGGGAAGACATAGACGTCCGGCATGAAGACATGGCCGCTGCCGCGCCGGCCCATCAGTACCCGCAGGCGTGCCGCCGAGCGGTCGATCAGGATCAGCGATGCGGCGTCCCGCGGCTTCACGCCCGGAAGCCGCGCATGTTTCGGCGCGTCCATGGCGGACGGCACATGTTCCTCGCCGGAGGGCATCATGCGACCGGTCCGCCCCTGTGGGAATCGGTGCCGGGATCGATGGTCTCGTCCTCGCCGCCGAAACCGTGCATCCTGTAGGCCCATTGCAGGCCGATGACGCCGCCCTTGATCGGCTGGATGGTCAAAAGCGCGGCAAGGACCGCAAGCGGCACCCAGATGGCGAGATGCACCCAGGGGGAGACGCGGAAGGCCATGTCGGTCAGCATATAGCCCGTCAGAAGCACGTGGCCGACGACGACGATGACCAGATAGGCCGGCAGGTCGTCGGCGCGGTGGTGAAAGATTTCCTCGCCACAGACGGCGCAGGTATCGGCTGGTTTCAGGAAGGCCCGGAACAGGCGGCCGGTGCCGCAGTTGGGACAGCGATTGAGCATGCCCCGCTGGATCGAGCGGCCCAGGGGTCGTTCGGCTTCCCGGGTGCCGCCATACCGGACCGTCTGTTCGCCCTGTTTCACCATTCCTATCTCCTTCGGCCGCGCGGCGGCCGTGTGCCGGGTTTGGCCCGGCCGGTGGATCGGTCGCGTCTCCCGGACTTATGGAAGGAACGGGTCGCGGCCGGCAGCTTCTTGCCTTCGCTCAGCATCTCGAACCGCAACGCGCCCGCCAGCGGGATCGCTTCCGCCAGCCGCACATCGACCGTATCGCCGAGCTGATAGCCGAGGCCTGTCTTCTCTCCCGAGAGCGCCTGATGCGCCTCGTCGTAGATGAAGTAGTCGTTGCCGAGCGTGGATATAGGGATGAAACCGTCCGCGCCATAGGTCGGAAGCGAGACAAAAAGTCCCGCCCTGGTGACGCCGGAGACGCGGCCTTCGAATTCCTCGCCGATCCGCGTCGAAAGATGATGGGCGATCAGGCGGTTGACCGTGTCGCGCTCGGCCGCCATGGCGCGCCGCTCGAAGGTGGAGATTTCCGCGGCGATATCGTCGAGCTGCGCTTCCTCGTCCCGCGTGATGCCGCCTTCGCCGAGCCCCAGCGAGCCGACCAGCGCGCGGTGCACGATCAGGTCCGCATAGCGGCGGATCGGCGAGGTGAAATGCGCGTATTTCATCAGGTTGAGGCCGAAATGGCCGATATTCTCGGGACTGTAGATCGCCTGGCTCTGGGAGCGCAGCACCATTTCGTTGACCAGGGTCTGATGTGGCGTGTCGAGCGCCTTGGCGAGGATGCCGTTGAAGGAATTGGCGCGCAACTGCCCGCCCTTGGCCATCGAAATGCCGATCGTCGCCAGGAATTCCCTGAGCGTCTCCTGTTTCGAAAGAGCCGGCGTGTCATGGATGCGATAGACGAGCGGCTGGCGCTTCTTCTCCAGCGTTTCGGCGGCGGCGACGTTCGCCTGGATCATCATCTCTTCGATGAGCTTGTGGGCGTCGAGCCGGTCCGGCACGAAGACGCGGTCGACCGTGCCGTCCGCTTTCAGCACGATCTTGCGTTCCGGCATGTCGAGCTCAAGCGGCTGGCGGCGCTCGCGGCCGCGCTTCAGCACCGAATAGGCATGCCAGAGTGGCTTCAGGATCGGTTCGAGCAGCGGTCCGGTCTTGTCGTCCGGCTTGCCGTCGATCGCCGCCTGGGCTTGGCTGTAGGAGAGCTTGGCCGCGCTTTTCATCATGATGCGATGGAAGGTATGGCCCGCCTTGCGGCCTTCCCTGGAGAACACCATGCGCACCGCGATCGCCGGCCGGTCCTCGCCTTCGCGCAGCGAGCAGAGATCATTGGAGATGCGCTCCGGCAGCATCGGCACGACGCGATCGGGGAAATAGACCGAATTGCCGCGTTTCAGCGCTTCGCGATCGAGGGGCGAGCCGGTGCGGACATACCAGGAGACGTCGGCGATCGCCACCGTGACGATCACGCCGTCCGGATTGTCGGGCGAGGGATCGGGTTCGGCATAGACGGCGTCGTCATGATCCTTGGCGTCCGCCGGGTCGATGGTGATAAGCGGCAGGTCGCGCCAGTCCTCGCGCTTCGACATGCTGGCGGGCTTGGCGGCCTCCGCCTCGTCCATGACCTGTTTCGGAAAGATATGCGGGATGCCGTGGGCATAGATGGCGATCATCGAGATCGCCTTTTCCGAGGCGACCGAGCCGATGACGGAGAGCACCCGGGCGCGCGGCAGACCGAAACGGCCGGAGCGGGCGACTTCCGTCTCGACCAGATCGCCGTCCTTCGCCTCGCCGAGATCGTCGCGTTCGATGACCATTTCCTCGCCGCGCCGGTCGGTCGGCAGCAGGCGGATTTCGCCATTGGCTAGCGTCTTGACGACGCCGAGCGAGGCATTGCTGCGACGGTCGAGGAGCTTGATGACCCGGGCCGTATAGGCGGGGCCGGACCTATCCTTGTTCGGGAAAATCTTGGCGAGGATCCGGTCGTTCAGGCCGGCGGCCGGCGTCTTGCCCCTGCCGCGATTTTCCGACGGCTGGCGGATGAGGACGGCGGGCGCGACGCCGAGTTCTTCGTCCCATTCCGCCGGCCGGCCGATGAGATCGCCGTCCTTGTCGCGGGTGGTGATGTCGAGCACGGTCACCGGCGGCAAGGCGCCGGGGCGCGAGAGCGACTTGCGGTCCTTCTTGAGAAGACCTTCCTCCTCCAGCGCTCTGAGCAGGTCCTTCAGCTCGACGCGGGTGTCGCCCTTGAGCCCGAAGGCCTTGGCGATCTCGCGCTTCGAGGCGCGATCGGGATTGTCGGCGATGAATTCGAGCAGGACCTCGCGCGGCGGCACGGCACCCTGGATGATCACGGGTTTCTCGCTCACCGAAGAGGTTTTCCCGCGCACGGTTCGGTCGGGTCTTCTGCCCGAAGGTCTCGATCTGTCGCGCGGTTCTCTCACGTTCCCGTCTTCTTCGCCTTGGGAGCTGCCTTCTTCGTTGTGGCCTTGGCTGCCGTCTTGGCCTTGGGAGCAGTCTTTTTTGTGTCGCCGCCCGCTTTGGCCGCGGCTTTTTTCGGCTTCGCCTTGCCGGAGGAAGCCTTGCCGCCCTTCTCGACGATGAGGGCGATCGCCTGTTCCATCGTCACCGATTGCGGGTCCATGCCCTTCGGCAGGGTCGCGTTGACCTTGCCCCAGTTGACATAGGGACCGTACTTGCCGTCGCGCACGGTGATCGCGCCGCCGTCCGGATGGTCGCCGAGTTCCTTCAGCGCCGCGGGCGTGCCACGCGTGCGGCCGTTCGCGCCGCTCTTGCTCTGCTTTTCGGCAAGCACGGTGACGGCGCGGTTGAGACCGATGGTGAAGACGTCCTCGACCGATTCTAGGTTCGCATAGGTGCCGTCATGCAGCACGAAGGGGCCGTAGCGGCCGATCCCGGTCGAGATCATCTTGCCGGTTTCAGGGTGCTTGCCTACGTCGCGCGGCAGGCTGATCAGCGCCAGCGCCTTCTCGTAGTCGATATCCTCGGGCTTCCAGCCCTTCGGCAGCGAGGAGCGCTTGGCATCCTTGCCGTCGCCGCGCTGGACATAGGGGCCGAAACGGCCCGAGCGCAGAGTGAGCGGCTCGCCGGTATGCGGATCGTTGCCGAGCGCCTTCGGCTCGTTGAGGCCGCTCGTTTCCGCCTCCGCGCCGCCTTCGGAGGAAAGCTGGCGGGTATAGTTGCATTCCGGATAGTTGGAGCAGCCGACGAAGGCGCCGTATTTGCCGAGCTTCAGCGACAACTGGCCGGTGCCGCAGACCTGGCAGATACGCGGGTCGCTGCCATCCTCCCGCTTCGGGAAGACGAGCGGTGCCAAGGCCTCGTTCAGCGCATCGAGCACATTGGTGACGCGCAGTTCCTTGGTGTCCTCGATCTGGGCGAAGAAATCCTGCCAGAACTCGCGCAGCACCTGTTTCCAGTCGAGTTCGCCGGCGGAGATCTTGTCGAGCTTCTCTTCGAGATCGGCGGTGAAATCGTATTCCACGTATTTGGTGAAAAAGCTTTCGAGAAAGGCCGTCACCAGCCGGCCCTTGGCCTGCGGCACCAGTTTTCGCTTTTCAGCCGTCACGTATTCGCGGTCGCTCAATGTCTTCAGCGTCGCGGCATAGGTGGAGGGGCGGCCGATGCCGAGCTCTTCCATCTTCTTGATCAGCGAGGCTTCCGAATAACGCGGCGGCGGTTCGGTGAAATGCTGACTCGCATCCACCTTGCGCTTGTCGAGCTTTTCACGCGCGTTGATCTCGGGGAGACGGCCATCCTCGTCGTCATCCTCCGACTTGTCGGCATCCTCACGGCTGTCCGTGTAGGCGCCGAGGAAGCCGTCGAAGCGGATGACCGAGCCTACGGCGCGCAAACCCGCTTTCTGACCGTTATTGTCGGCGAGGATCTCGACCGTGGTGCGCTCGATCTCGGCGGATGCCATCTGGCTTGCGATCCCGCGCTTCCAGACCAGCTCGTAGAGACGGGCCTGGTCGGCGTCGAGATAACGGCGCACCTTGTCCGGCGAGCGGTTGAAATCCGTCGGGCGGATCGCCTCATGGGCTTCCTGGGCGTTCTTCGCCTTGGTGGAATAGAAGCGCGGCTTTTCCGGCAGGTAGCGGTTGCCGAACTGGTCGGCGATGGCGCGCCGGGCGGCGTCGATCGCTTCCGGCGCCATCTGCACGCCGTCGGTACGCATATAGGTGATGAGACCGACCGTCTCGCCGCCGATATCGACGCCTTCATAGAGCTTCTGCGCCACCTGCATGGTGCGCGAGGCATTGAAGCCGAGATTGGAGGAGGCGGCCTGCTGCAGCGTCGAGGTGGTGAAGGGCGGGCCGGGATTGCGCTTGACCGGTTTGGCTTCGACGGATTCGACCACATAGGCCGCGCCGTCGAGCAAAGCCTTCAGGCGGTTGGCGTCGTCGCCAGTCTTGATGCCGCGGGGCGGCAGGCGCTTGCCGTCGGCCGAGACGAGCTTTGCCTCGAACTCGTCGCCGCGCGGGGTGCGCAGCAGGGCCGAGAGGTTCCAGTATTCTTCCGAGACGAAACGCTCGATCTCGGCTTCGCGGTCGCAGACGAGACGCAGCGCAACCGACTGCACACGGCCGGCCGAGCGGGCGCCGGGCAGCTTGCGCCACAGCACCGGCGACAGGTTGAAGCCGACGAGGTAATCGAGCGCACGGCGGGCGAGATAGGCATCCACCAGCGGCACGTCGATATCGCGCGGATTGGCCATGGCGTCGAGCACGGCCTTCTTGGTGATGGCGTTGAAGACGACTCGCTTGACCGGCTTGTCGCCGAGAACCCGCCGCTTCTTCAGAAGATCGAGCACGTGCCAGGAGATGGCCTCGCCTTCGCGATCCGGGTCGGTCGCGAGGATAAGCCCGTTCGAGCCTTTCACGGCGTCGGCTATGTCCTTGATGCGTTTCTGGGACGCGCCATCGACCTCCCAGGACATTTCAAAGTCCTGGTCGGGAAGCACCGACCCGTCCTTGGCCGGAAGATCGCGCACATGGCCGAAAGAGGCGAGAACCTTGTAGCCCGAGCCGAGATACTTGTTGATTGTCTTGGCCTTGGCTGGAGATTCTACTACGACAACATTCATCTTGCTTCTCTGCAAAAGAGGCTTGGCCCGGAGACAAATGCCTCCAGGCGGAAATCTGACCTCCCGACATGGAGGGCGTTTGCGCCGCGGTCAAGGGGGCATCCACCAAATTCTGTCGCACAACGTAATACAACCTTAAGAAGATTTGCAATTAGTTGCAATCTTAAATAAATGCGATATGGTCTCACACATAGGCTGATATCCACCATATCCGACTCGCAGTCGCGTTTTTCGACAGGAATGCAATATGGTCCCTCAGAATGAGACGAATGGCCGGCGCGAGGACAGTACCAGGGAAAATATCGCCTATATAAGGCAGATGCTCGGCGAGTTGCGGCAGGTGGCGCTGGGCGAGGGGGCGGACATGCTCTGCTATCTGATCGAGATGGCCTATGTGGAAGCGGGAGACGTGCAGGCGGGCCGGCGTCCCCGCTCGGTTCTCCATCGCGATTCAGGCTTCCATCGCGAGTGAGACAAGCCCTCCCGCATGCCGGTGCAGCCGTCCGGCAAGATCGAGTTCCAGCAGGATAAGATAGACGGAGGAAGCCGAAAGCCCCGTGTGTCGGATGATATCGTCCACATCGACCGGCGTCGGACCGAGCGCGGAGACGATCATCGCCCGGTCGTCGTCATTGGGCGGCAGGAGGTCGCCGGTCTTTTCCGGCTCTTCCACCACGGAATCCGAAAACAGGTCGAGTTGCGAAAGCGGCGCCAGCGCCTCGATGACGTCAGGCGAACCGGTGGTGACGATGGCTCCCTGTTTCAGGAGGCCATTGGTGCCGTGGCAGCGCGGATCGAGCGGCGAGCCGGGAACGGCGAAGACCAGCCGGCCGAATTCGGCCGCAAGCCTTGCCGTGATCAACGAGCCGGAGCGCTCTGCCGCCTCCACCACGACGATGCCGAGCGAAATGCCGGCGATCAGCCGGTTGCGGCGGGGAAAATCCCGCGCGCGGGGCTCCCAGCCGAAGGGCATTTCGCTGACCGCAAGACCGGCGCCGCCGGTGATCTCGTCGAGCAGGGGAATATTCTCCGGCGGATAGGGCTGGTCGAGCCCGCCGGCCAGGACGGCGATCGTGCCGGTTTCGATGCTTGCGCGGTGGGCCGCGGTATCGATGCCGCGGGCAAGGCCGGACGTCACCGTATAGCCGGCGCGGCCGCAATCACGGGCGATCATCGCCGCGAATTTCGCCCCGGCGATCGAGGCGTTGCGGGAGCCGACGATGCCGGCCGAGGGACGGGTGGCTGCGGAAAGATCGCCCTTGGCGGCAAGGAGAGGCGGAGCGCCGTCGATCTGGCGCAGCGCCGGCGGATAGTCCGGCTCGCCGATGCCGACGAAACGGGCGCCGTGGCGGTGGGCCGCCTCCAGCTCGCGTTCCGCCTCCGAGACGGTGGCGATGCGGATCGCGCGGGTTGCACCGCCGCGGGCGGACAGTTCCGGCAGCATGGCGAGCGCATTTTCCGCCGAGCCGCAGTGATTGATGAGATCGCGGAAAGTCGCGGGGCCGACATTGTCGGAACGGATCAGCCGCAGCCAGGCGATCCTCTGCCGGTCCGTCAGCGCAATTCCCGTTCGTCTTGCGCTGCCGTCCGGTGTCATGTCATCCCTTTTGGCCGATCTTGCCTTCGGTGCCGGCGATGAGCCGTTCGATATTGGCCTTGTGCTTTATCCAGGAGATCACCGTCATGACGGCCATGACGAGCGCGATCTTCGGTTCATCTATGAACCACAGCACAACCGGTATGACAAGCGTTGCAACCAGCGCTGACAGCGAGGAATATTTGCTGAGCTTGGCGACCGAGAGCCAGATGGCGGCGAAGACCAGCACCATCAGGGGGGCGACGCCGAGCAGCGTGCCGATATAGGTCGCCACGCCCTTGCCGCCCTTGAAACCGAGCCAGATGGGGAAGAGGTGGCCGAGGAAGGCCGCGAAACCGGCGATCAGGCCGGCTTCCTCGCCGAGGAAATACCGGGCGATCAGCGCCGCGGCGGTGGCTTTCAGCGCATCGAGCAGCAGCGTCGCGGCGGCGAGCTTCTTGTTGCCGGTCCGGAGCACATTGGTCGCGCCGATATTGCCCGAGCCGATCGAGCGGATGTCACCGAGGCCGGCGGCCCGGGTGAGGATCAGGCCGAACGGGATCGACCCGAGCAGATAACCGAAGACGAGCGCCGCAAGCGCGATGGGCAGGGTGATCTGCCAGTTGAAAAGCTCACTCACGCTTTGGTCCCCTTAAAGCGAGTAAACGCACTTGCCAGCCACATAGGTCGCGACGGCGCGGCCCGAGAAGCGCGCATCCTCGAACGGCGTGTTCTTCGAGCGGGACAAAAGCATATCCTTCGCGACGATCCAAGGCTCGTCGAGATCGATCAGCGTGATATCCGCCTTCGCGCCGGGCTTCAGCGTGCCGGCGTCGAGGCCGAAGATCTGCGCCGGACGGGTCGACATGGCGTCGATCAGCCGCATCAGCGGCACGCGGCCGTCGTGATGCAGCCGGAGTGCCGCGGCGAGCATGGTCTCGAGCCCGATCGCGCCGTCGGCGGCATCCGCGAAGGGCAGGCGCTTGGTATCGACGTCCTGCGGGTCGTGCGAGGAGACGATGATGTCGATCGTGCCGTCGGCGACCGCATCGGCCATCGCCACCCGGTCGTCCTCGGAGCGCAGCGGCGGCGACAGCTTGAAGAAGGTACGGTATTCGCCGATGTCGTTCTCGTTGAGCGAGAGATGGTTGATCGACACGCCGCAGGTGACGTTGGCGCCGCGCGAGCGGGCGATGCGCATGGCTTCCGCCGATTCCGCCACGGAAATCTTGGCCGCGTGGTATTTCGCCTGCGTCAGGCCGGCGATCCGAAGATCCCGTTCGAGCGGGATGATCTCGGCCTCCTTCGGCACGCCGGAAAGGCCGAGCCAGCTCGCGAAGAGGCCTTCGTTCATGACGCCGTTGCCGAGATATTTTTCCCGCAGTTCGAGCGCGATCACCGCATCGAACTCGCGGGCATAGGTCATGGCGCGGCGCAGAAGCAGCGTATCGGAAAGGCCGCGGCGGCCGTTGGTGAAGGCGACGGCGCCGGACTGCTGCAGCAGGCCCATCTCGGTCATCTCCTCGCCGGCAAGCCCCTTGGTGAGGGCCGCGGCCGGATGGACGTTGACGACGGCCTTGTCGCGGGCTGTCCTCTGCACGAATTCGACGAGAGCGATGTCGTCGAGAACGGGATCGGTGTCCGGCATCATGATGAACGAGGTGACACCGCCGGCCGCTGCCGCGCGGCTTGCCGATTCGATCGTCTCGGTATGCTCGGCGCCCGGTTCGCCCACATAGACGCGGGCGTCGACGAGACCCGGCGTCGCGACGAGACCCCTGCAATCCTTCACGGTGGCGCCTTCCGGCGCGCCCTGGTTCTGGGCGTCCTTGCCGGCCGCGAGGATGCGCCCGTCCTCGCCGATGATGATCGTACCGGTCTCGTCGAGATTGCGGGACGGATCAAGGATGCGGAGGTTTTTGAGGACGGTTGGGGTCATGCGCGCTCTCCCTGGTTATGGGAGACGAGCAGCGCCTCCATCACGGCCATGCGCACGGCGACGCCCATTTCCACCTGCTGCTCGATGACGCTCTGCGGCCCGTCCGCCACTTCGGACGCGATCTCGACGCCGCGATTCATCGGGCCGGGATGCATGACGAGCGCATCCTCTTTCGCCGCCTTCAGCTTTTCGGCATCGAGGCCGTAGAAGCGGAAATATTCGCGCACCGAGGGTACGAAGGCGCCGGCCATGCGCTCGCGCTGCAGGCGCAGCATCATCACCACGTCGGCGTCTTTCAGGCCCTCCTCCATCGAGTGGAAGACCTCGACGCCCATGTCGCGGATGCCGGAGGGAAGCAGCGTCGACGGCGCCACGACCCTGACGCGTGCGCCCATCGCATTGAGCAGCAGGATGTTGGAGCGGGCGACGCGCGAATGCAGCACGTCGCCGCAGATCGCCACGATGATGCGCGAGAGCTTGCCCTTGGCGCGGCGGATGGTCAGCGCGTCGAGCAGCGCCTGGGTCGGATGCTCGTGCTGGCCGTCGCCGGCATTGACGACCGAGCAGGCGACCTTCTGTGCCAGCAGCGCCGCAGCGCCCGCGGAGGAATGGCGCAGCACCAGCACGTCCGGGCGCATGGCGTTGAGCGTCATCGCCGTGTCGATCAGCGTCTCGCCCTTCTTCACCGAGGAATTGCCGACCGACATGTTCATCACGTCGGCACCGAGCCGTTTGCCGGCGAGCTCGAAGGAGGATTGCGTGCGGGTGGAGGCTTCGAAGAACAGGTTGATCTGCGTGAGACCTCTGAGCGTCGAGGTCTTTTTCTCCCGCTGGCGGGAAATCTTCACGGCCTCGTCGGCCTTGTCGAGAAGATAGGTGATGTCCTGTTCGGTGAGGCCCTTGATGCCAATGAGATGGCGATGAGGGAAGAAGACCATAAGTCGTGTCTCCGCTTGCGTTCGGCGGTCTATAAGGTCTGGCGAAGGGAGCCGCAAGCGGAGAAGGCTTTATCTCACCGCTTGTTTCATGAGCACGTCTCCCGCAGACGGCACTTTGGCGGCCTTTTGTTGAGAATGCTGGAATTCCTCTTTCGCTGCCGTTCCCAGGCTCGCTGACTTCCGCTAGAACCGCGTCATGAACCAGATGTCGCGCGCCGAAGAAAAATTTGCCGAATTGAACCAGCCCAAGCCCTGGTCCGGCATCAATGCCTACCGATCGGACCCGCTGGTCGTCGATCTGACGAGCGGGCTCAACCGCACCATCCGGGAGGAATACGACCAGCTCGGCCGTTACGTCACCTCGCCGGAGGCGCAGGAACTGGCGCGCATGGCGAACGAGAACCCGCCGAAGCTCAAGACCCATGGGCCGCGCGGCGAGCGGCTGGATGTGGTGGAATTCCATCCCGCCTGGCACGCGCTGATGCGCCGGTCGATGCAGACGGGCCTGCATTCCTCCGTCTGGGAGAGCATTCCGGATGCCAAGGGGCACGAGCACAAGGCGCGCGCGACGCGCTTCTATCTGACGGCGCAGCTCGAATGCGGGCATCTCTGCCCGCTCACCATGACCAGCGCCTCGATCGCCGCGCTGATGGCATCGCCGCGCGTCCAGAAGGAATGGGCGCCGAAGATCCTGTCGCGCAAATACGATTCGACCAATCGTCCGGCGCTGCAGAAGACGGCGGTGACGCTCGGCATGGGCATGACCGAGAAACAGGGCGGCACCGATGTACGCGCCAACCGCTCTACGGCGGAACGGGTGGGTGAGGGCATCTACCGGCTCTCCGGCCACAAATGGTTCATGTCGGCGCCGATGAGCGACGGCTTCATCATGCTCGCCAAGACCAACGAGGGGATCGGCTGCTTCCTGGTGCCGCGGCTTCTGGAGGATGGATCGGCGAACAGCCTGCAGTTCCAGCGCCTGAAGGACAAGCTCGGCAACCGCTCCAACGCCTCGTCGGAAGTCGAGTTCACCGATGCCTTCGGCTATCTGCTCGGCGATCCCGGCGCCGGCATCCGCACCATCCTCGACATGGTGACGCTGACGCGCCTCGATTGCGCGCTCGCCTCCGCCGGCATCATGCGCGCCTCGCTTGCCGAAGCGGTGCACCATACGCGCGGCCGCAGCGTCTTCGGCAAGAAACTGATCGACCAGCCGCTGATGACGCGGGTGCTGGCCGACATGGCGCTCGATGTCGCGGCGGCGACCGCACTCAGCTTTCGCCTGGCCGACGCCTTCGACCGCGCCGCGTCCAACCCGGCCGATGCCGCCTTCGCGCGGGTCATGACGCCGGTCATCAAATACTGGAACTGCAAGATCGCGCCGTCGCTGATCTACGAAGCCATGGAGTGTATCGGCGGCAACGGTTACATCGAGGAACGGCCGATCGCCCGGCATTATCGCGAGGCGCCCGTCAACGCGATCTGGGAAGGCTCCGGCAACGTCATGGCGCTCGACGTGCTGCGCGTGCTTTCTCGTGGCAAGGACCTCTTCAACACGGTGCTCGCCGGTTTCGAGCGCGATCTCGGCACGTCCGGCCGGAAGACGGTCGAGGTTCTGCGCGCCGCCATGGCGCTTTGCGAAACGGACGAGGGAGCGGCGCGGCTTCTGGTCGAACAGCTCGCACTTGCGGCAGGGGCATCCGAACTGGTGCGTCTCGGCGCCGGCAAGATCGCCGATGCCTTCCTGGAAACGCGGCTCGCCGGCGGCTGGCGCTCGACCTACGGCATGCTCGATTCCCGCTTCGACGCCCGTTACATCGTCGATCTGCTTTATCCTGCCGCGACGTAGGCGGCGAGGGTCATGACCACCGGTATGGTGAAGAACGAGGCGGCGACCTGCAGGGTCGCCGCGGCGGCATAGAGATCGGCATCGCCGTTCAACTGCTTGGCCAGCAGATAGCCGTTCATGGCCGTCGGCACGGCGGCGCTGAGTGCCAGCAGAACCAGGCCGTCGCCTTCGATCCCGATCAGCGCGCCGACGGCAACCGCGACGATCGGAAAGACGATCAGCTTCAGGACGACGGCAAGCAGCGTCACCGGCTGCGGCTTCAGGGCATCCATGATCCTGAGGCCGGCGCCCACCGTGATCAGCCCGAGGCTGAGAGAGGCCTGGGAGAGAAGATCGACCGCCGTCATCACCGGCTCGTAGATGGGAATGCCTGCGATATTGACGATGATGCCAAGCCCCGTGGAGAGGATGAGCGGATTGGTGACGATCCGGTAGATAAGGGCTTTGTAGTTCCGCTTGTGGCCGGAGAACCACAGGAGAACCGTGACGTTGATGAAGTTGAGCGGGATGATGATCGCCGCCATGACGAGGCCGACCATGGTCAGTCCCGGCTGGCCGTAGGTCTTGGCAGCGATGGCGAGCGCCATGAAGGAGTTCCAGCGGGTCGCGGTCTGGAACAGCGACGTATAGGCCGGCGCCCGCATCCGCATGTTTTCCAGGACCGGCCAGGCGAGCAGCAGCCCGCCCGACATGATGACGACGGAGACGATCGCGGCGAAGCTGACCGTCAGGTTGGTCGTGTCGGAAAAATCCGCCTTGACCATGGTCGAGAAGAGCAGGGCCGGGAACAGCACCCAGTAGCTGCACTGCTCGAGCCCGTCCCAGAAGTCCGGGTTGATGACCGGCGCGCGTTTCAGGCCGACGCCGAGAAGAACGAGCAGGAAGATGGGAAGAATGCTTTGGAAGACAACGAGCATGAGGGAAGGCGCCGGCAGGAGGATTTCCCTGGTTAATCCTCCCCGATCGATAGTGCAATGCGCGGGCGGTGAATTCGACGGTGCTGCCCGTAATCCTGTGCATCGTCTTCCGGAGCCGCTTGCGACATCGGGAACTGCGGATTATCGCGGTTAACGGGTTTTAACAAAACGGGCGAAAGATGCTGCAAATCCCTGAAGTGACGGCGCAGGAAGGTTCGGTCGCAAAGGTGCGCAACCGCGCCGACACCGAGCGGGCGATCTTCGTCGCCGCACGCGATCTTCTTGCCGAGCAGGGCTTTCAGGGTTTCGGCATCAACGCCGTGGCGCGCCGCGCCGGTTGCGACAAGCAGCTCATCTACCGCTATTACGGCGGCCTCGAGGGGCTGATCGAGGCGATCGGCGCCGATCTCGGCACCTGGGTCAAGGACCGCATTCCGGAAGATACCGGCGGCATGTTCCTGCTGACCTACGGCGATCTGATGGAAAAGCTTTCGATCTATTTCATGGAGGCGCTGCGCGACGATCCGCTCGTCTGCAAGATCGTCGCCTGGGAGGTTTCCCAGGACACGCCGCAGGTCCGCCGCCTGTCCGAGGCCCGCACCAAGGCGCTCGGCAAATGGCTGGAGCGGATGCGCGGCTCGCTGACGCCGCCGAAGGGCGTCGATGCCGCGACCACCAACGCGCTTCTCTTCGCCGCGATCCAGCATCTGGTGATCTCTGCCGCCGTCAGCGGCCAGTTCGCCGGCGTGGCGCTCAAGACCGAAAAGGACTGGGAGAAGGTCGCCGGCGCGATCCGCCGCCTGGTCCGCGCCATCTACGGCTGACTTTTCCACAGGCGCCCTTCCCGCATTAACCATGCCCGCCGGTTTCCGTTGCGGGAAATCGCCGGCCGTTTAAGGTTGGTCTTAACGCATTGTTAACCATGAATTTGCCGGATACGCTCGGGATGGGAACCACGATCAGGGATGGGGCATTGCTGGCCGTCATGACGACGATCTTCGCGGTGCTGGCGCTCGATATCGCCGTTCCCGCACTTGTCCTGAGCGTCATGGCGCTATCGAGATGGCTCGTTTTGCCGGAAATGTATCCGGTGGGGCCGAGGGGAAAGACCGCATGAAGTGGATCCTGATTTTATGGGCAGGCCCGGTGCTTCTGCTGACGAGCTGGTACGGGCTTTCCTACTACGACATGAGCTTCGGCTTCTTCATGCTGACGCGCCATACGCATGATCTGGTCTTTGAGATCTATGGCCACATCCTCGGCATTCCGCCGGAAACCATTCCGCCGCTGGTCGCCCGCGCGATTGCCTTCGACAGCCTGATCGTGGCCGGCATCATCGCCTTTCGCAAGAGAAGAGAGATCGCCGCCTGGTGGCGCAGACGTCAGGCCTCCCGGTCCGGCGCTGCTTCTCTGCCAAGTGACGAGAGCCTGTCGAGCGCGCCCTGAAGGATGAAACTCGCCGCGGCGGAATCGATCCGTTCGGCCCGTTTCGCCCGCGAGACGTCCATTTCCAGAAGCGCCCGTTCCGCCGCGACGGTCGAAAGCCGCTCGTCCCAGAAAACGAAGGGGATATCCGTCTTTTCGCCCATGGAGCGCACGAAGGCGCGGGTCGCCTGGACGCGCGGGCCGGCGGAGCCGTCCATGTTCATCGGCAGGCCGATGACGAAGGCGGCGACCCTTTCTTTTTCCGCGAAGGCGAGCAGCACTTCCGCATCCTTCGTGAACTTGACGCGCTTGAGGACGGGCCGCGGCGAGGCGAAGCGCCGGCCAAGATCCGACATGGCGAGCCCGATCGTCTTCGTGCCGAGGTCAAGCCCGGCGACAGCCTGCCCGGGCTGAAGGTGTTCGGCCAGTTCCTCGATCGTTATCGCTGTCATGTGTTCTTCATTCCTCGGGGCCAATAGGGTTTGTCCTACGCTCTGTCCCACTTCCCTTTAGCCTCATATCGGCTATGTGTCGTTACCATCCTTACATAGTACCGGAGCTTTCCCATGAAGATCATCTGGCTCGGCCATTCCGCCTTCCGCATTGAAACGGCCAAGGCGAAAATCCTCATCGACCCGTTCCTGACCTATAATCCCGCCTTTGCCGGCCAGGATGCCAAGGCGGCAGCCGAAGGCCTGACGCATATCCTGCTCACCCACGGCCATGGCGACCATGTCGGCGACGCGGTGCAGATCGCCAAGGACACCGGCGCCGTCGTCCTCGCCAACTACGACCTCGGCGTCTGGCTGGCCAAGAAGGGCGTCGAGAAGCTGGAAATGGGCAATACCGGCGGCACGATCGACCTCGGCGGCTTCACCGCCACCTTCACGAACGCGCTGCACTCCTCGGCGCAGATCACCGAGGACGGCGTTTCGCATGCGCTCGGCAACCCGAACGGCCTGATGCTGCATTTCGACGACGAGCCCTCGGTCCTCCATATGGGCGATACGGACATCTTTTCCGACATGGCCCTGATCAACGAACTGCACCAGCCGGATATCGGCATCGTACCGATCGGCGATCGCTTCACCATGGGCGGTGCGGTGGCGGCGCTCGCCTGCCAGCGCTTCTTCGATTTCAAGCATGCCATTCCCTGCCATTACGGTCTGCCGGGCGTCGACCAGACGCCGGAAAAATTCGTGAAGGGCATGGAAGGCTCGCGCACCCGCGTCGAAACGCCGGTGCCGGGCGGCAGCCTCAGCTACTGATGCTGAACGAATAGCGCGGCGCGCCTCGACAGATTGAGGCGCGCTGCCTGTTGCGAAGGGCGGGCATGGCCATTATAGCGGTAGGAAATTTCTTGCCTGGAGCTGTGCCATGTCCGTCGATCTTGCCACCGTCAAGCGCGTCGCGCGCCTTGCCCGCATTGCGGTCACCGAGGAAGATGCCAATCGCATGGTCGGTGAGCTGAACGGCATCCTCGGCTTCGTCGAACAGCTTTCCGAAGTGGATGTCACGGGCGTCGAGCCGATGACGTCGGTCACTCCGATGGAGATGCGCAAGCGGCAGGACGAGGTGACGGATGGCGACAAGGCCGCCGATATCGTCGCCAATGCGCCGGCTACCGACTACAATTTCTTCCTGGTGCCGAAGGTCGTCGAGTGAGCGCCTGTACAGAGCGCGCCTCCGCCTTTTCCCGCATTCGAACGTTTTGATGAAGACAATGACCGAACTTACCAGCCTTACCATTGCCGAAGCTCGCGAGAAGCTGAAGGCCAGGGAATTCACCTCCGTCGAACTGACGAAGGCCTATCTCGACGCGATAGACGCCGCGAACGGCGTGCTGAATGCCTATATCGCCGTGACACCGGAAAAGGCGCTCGATATGGCGAAGGCTTCCGACGAGCGCCGTGCCGCCGGCAAGGTGGGCGCGCTGGAAGGTATTCCGCTCGGCATCAAGGACCTCTTCGCCACCCGCGACGTCCATACCCAGGCCTGTAGCCACATCCTCGACGGTTTCAAGCCGAAATACGAATCGACGGTCACCCAGAATCTCTGGGACGACGGTGCGGTCATGCTCGGCAAACTCAACATGGACGAGTTCGCCATGGGCTCCTCCAACGAGACCTCGCATTACGGTGCGGTTATCAACCCGTGGAAGGCCGAGGGTTCGAACCAGCAGCTCGTGCCGGGCGGCTCCTCCGGTGGTTCGGCCTCCGCCGTCGCAGCACACCTCTGCGCCGGCGCGACCGCGACCGATACCGGCGGCTCCATCCGTCAGCCCGCCGCCTTCACCGGCACCGTTGGCATCAAGCCGACCTATGGCCGCTGCTCGCGCTGGGGCACGGTCGCCTTCGCCTCGTCGCTCGACCAGGCCGGACCGATCGCCCGCGACGTGCGCGATGCCGCGATCATGCTGAAATCCATGGCGAGCGTCGATCTGAAGGACACGACCTCCGTCGACCTGCCGGTGCCGGATTACGAAGCCTCGCTCGGCCAGTCGGTCAAGGGCATGAAGATCGGCATTCCGAAGGAATATCGCATCGACGGCATGCCGGAAGAGATCGAAAAACTCTGGCAGCAGGGCATCGCCTGGCTGAAGGATGCCGGCGCCGAGATCGTCGACATCACGTTGCCGCACACGAAATACGCGCTGCCGGCCTATTACATCGTGGCACCGGCGGAAGCCTCGTCGAACCTTGCCCGTTACGATGGCGTGCGCTACGGCCTGCGCGTCGACGGCAAGGACATCGTCGACATGTACGAGAAGACGCGCGCCGCCGGCTTCGGCACCGAGGTCAAGCGCCGCATCATGATCGGCACCTATGTTCTCTCGGCCGGTTATTACGACGCCTATTATCTGCAGGCGCAGAAGGTCCGCACGCTGATCAAGCGCGACTTCGAGATCGTTTTCGATGCCGGCGTCGATGCGATCCTGACGCCAGCCACGCCCTCGTCGGCCTTCGGCGTCGCCGACGAGGCTCTCGCGTCCGATCCGGTCAAGATGTACCTCAACGACATCTTCACGGTGACGGTCAATATGGCCGGCCTGCCTGGGATTGCCGTTCCCGCCGGCCTCGACGCCAAGGGCCTGCCGCTCGGTCTGCAGCTGATCGGCAAGCCGTTCGAGGAAGAGACGCTGTTCCGCACCGCCCATGTCATCGAACAGGCAGCCGGCAGGTTCACGCCGGCCAAGTGGTGGTAACGGGCTTGGATAACGAGGCGGAGGAAGCCTCATGCCGAAATCGGATATCACATCGCTGATCGAAGCATTCGACCGCCTCGCCGCCGGCGGTTTCTCCATGGGCGCGGACTGGGAAACTGTGCACAACATCTGCCAGGCCCATGAGGGCGAACAGCCGTTCGACTGGGGCCATGCCCTATGCCATCGCATTGAGGGCGACGACGGGAATGCCGGCTACTGGTATCGCCGTGCCGGCAAGCCGCGCGGAACAGGCACGATCGCCGAAGAATGGGCGGCGATGAGGGCCGAGTTGCTGGCTGGGCAGCCATAGATGCGCGAAGAGGGGCCGGGGTGCCCCTCTATTTTCTAGCGGAAGCGCGAACGGTCCGAGTCGTAGTCGCGCCGATCGCTGTCCTGCGCGGACGATCCTCCCTGCAGCCGGTCCAATACCTGCAGGAGGAGATCCGCACAGTCTTTCGCCGGTTCACCGTCGGCACAGCGAAGGTCGATCACGGTTCGGCCCGTCTCTATCCGAAAGCGCGCTCCCCGTTCTCTTGACGGGGGAGGCATTCGCCAATCGCTCTTGGCCGTGCCCTGGCCTTCCCGGCCCGATTCTCGAGGGCCGGATGGCGGCGGCGGCGGCGCTTCGGAGCGATCGGCTTCAGCGTCCGGAGGAGGGCCGGGCGGCGCCATAGGGGGCTGTTGGGCGCAGGTCATGCTCGCCGACAACGAAAGAGCGGCGGCTGTCGTGAGGACAAACAGTTTGAAGACGGTAAGTTTCATGGGGGTGGCCTCCGGATCCAGATGGCCAACGAACATCGGCCGCCGGGGTTTGTTCCCGGTACCCGCGCCGATGATGGCGCGGGCCCGCTTGCGTCGTCACCTATTGTTCTGCTCGGCCCTTACCAGCACCAGTCCGCGTTCGGTGATGCGGTAGGGCTTGCCGCCGGTCGATCTGATCGCCTTCTTCTGCTTGAGCTTGCGGAAGGTGATGAAGTCCAATCCCGAAAAGACCCAGCCCTCGCGGGTGAAGAGCTGCAGTTTCTCGATTTTGCGGTTTTCGTCGCGGGTGATCTCTATCCTGCCGCCCTGGGCGAGCAGGTGAAGGATGCGCTGTTCGGCGCGGGAAATATCCATGGTTTCGATGTCCGGAAAAACGCCCGTGAGAAGCGTACAAAAACGTTGCCGGCGTCCTGCGACGTCGGGGTTCTCGTTTTTGTCTGGGCCGGTGCGCCTGGTCGGGCGGCCGGCCCCTTACCGGGTCTCTTTCGAAGAGAACATCAAAACTCCATCGGGCACGCCGTCCGAACATGGAAGCGGGTATCGGGCTGACGGCATGCCGAAATGTGAAGATACGGAATCGCTGCTAGGCGTGTTTTCCCCAGTCGTCAAGCACTGCAGCGCAACAGGCAGCATGTTCCGCTGGTAAAAGCGCGAACTCGGTGTTCTACTGCGCAGTGCAACAGGGGACGACATGGCCACCATTCGCAATGCACGCGAAGACGAGACGGATGTTCTGAGCGAGGTCGGTTTTCGTGCCTGGGAAAAGGCCATGGATGCCATCGGCGAGATGACCGACATGCGGGCGAGCGCCCGCAGCGCCTTCCAGAATTTCACGCGCTCCTCCTGGCTCACCATCACCGTCATCGAGCAGGGCGGCACCGTGGCCGGCTGGGCGGCGCGCGAGCACCTCGACGAACTGATCTCCGATTTCTGGATCGATCCGGTCTTCCAGGGCCAGGGCCTGGGGCGCGCATTGATCGCGGAGATCGAAGGCGAGATCGTCCGCCAGGGATTCGAGATCGCCCGCGTCGAGACCCATGCGCAGAATGCCGAAGCCGTCGGCTTCTTCGAGAAGCACGGCTATTCGATCAACTGGCTGTCGGTGGCCTACTCGCCGAAAATCGATCGCGACGTGCAATCGGTCGGGCTTTCCAAACGGCTGGTGGCGGAAGAGCCGGAAACCTATGGGCCGAGCTTCTAGAGCTTGCACCATCTGCACATTTGTTCTACCTCCAGAAAACCCATTCGAGACCATTTCACGAGCACCCGATGACCATTGTCGACGTCCGCACGCCTGATCCGAAACGCTTGATTCCCGGCGCTACCGGCGACTGGGAGGTCATCATCGGCATGGAGGTGCACGCCCAGGTTCTTTCGAATTCCAAGCTCTTTTCCGGCGCTTCGACCGAGTTCGGCAAGCCGGCCAACTCCAACGTCTCGCTCGTGGACGCCGCCATGCCGGGCATGCTGCCGGTCATCAACGAGGAATGCGTCAGGCAGGCGGTGCGCACCGGGCTTGGCCTGAAGGCCGCGATCAACAAGCGCTCGGTCTTCGACCGCAAGAACTATTTCTATCCGGACCTGCCGCAGGGTTATCAGATCTCCCAGTACAAGGACCCGATCGTCGGCGAAGGGAGGATCGTCATCTCGCTCGGTCCCGACCGCCAGGGCCAGTTCGAGGATATCGAGATCGGCATCGAGCGTCTGCATCTGGAGCAGGATGCCGGCAAGTCGATGCACGATCAGCATCCGACCATGTCATACGTGGACCTGAACCGTTCCGGCGTGGCGCTGATGGAGATCGTCTCCAAGCCGGATATGCGCTCGTCGGATGAGGCCAAGGCCTATATGACCAAGCTGCGCTCGATCGTGCGCTATCTCGGCACCTGCGACGGCAACATGGACGAGGGGTCGATGCGTGCCGACGTCAACGTCTCGGTGCGCCGTCCGGGCGAACCCTTCGGCACGCGCTGCGAGATCAAGAACGTCAACTCCATCCGCTTCATCGGCCAGGCGATCGAATACGAGGCACGCCGCCAGATCGGCATCCTGGAAGAGGGCGGCACGATCGACCAGGAAACCCGCCTCTTCGATGCGGGCAAGGGCGAGACCCGCTCCATGCGCACAAAGGAAGAAGCGCATGACTACCGCTATTTCCCCGATCCGGACCTGTTGCCGCTTGAATTCGACGATGCTTTCATCGAGGCATTGAAGGCGGACCTCACGGAACTGCCGGACGACAAGAAGGCCCGCTTCGTGAAGGAGCTCGGCTTGTCCGTCTACGATGCTTCGGTGCTCGTTTCCGAAAAGGCGATCGCCGATTACTTCGAGGCGGTCGCCGAGGGGCGCGACGGCAAGACGGCCGCCAACTGGGTCATCAACGATCTGCTCGGCGCCCTGAACCGGACCGGCAAGGATATCGAGGAGACGCCGGTTTCACCGGCCCAGCTCGGCGGCATCATCGATCTCATCAAGGCCGAGACCATTTCCGGCAAGATCGCCAAGGACCTCTTCGAGATCGTCTGGAACGGGGGCGGTGATCCGGCCGAGATCGTCGAAGCCCGTGGCATGAAGCAGGTGACCGATACCGGCGCGATCGAGAAGGCCGTCGACGAGATCATCGCTGCCAACCCCGATCAGGTCGCCAAGGTCAAGGCGAAGCCGACGCTTGCCGGCTGGTTCGTCGGTCAGGTGATGAAGTCGACCGGCGGCAAGGCCAACCCGCAGGCCGTGCAGGCGCTCGTCAAGGCCAAGCTGGGGATCGAGGAATAACGGCATCGGCCGAAAAGTGTGAAGCGGTTTTCGGATAACCGATGCCGGAGACGACTCCATCGGCCGAAAAGTGTGAAGCGGTTTTCGGACAACCGATGCCGTCGGGAAATACCTATGGTCTATTTTGTAAGGACTGCCAGCGAACGGGATATCGAACAGGTTCGCGCCCTGCTGGCGGAGACCTTTCACGCCACCTATGACTCGTTCTACGGGGAGCTGCAGGTGCGGCGGATGATCGATGGCTGGCATTCGGTGGCCGCGATCCGGGCGCGCATCCTGAAGAAGGGCGGCGAATTCCTGGTGGCCGACAATGGCAAGGAAATCGGCGGCATGGGTTATGCCGCCATGTACACGAAGATGACCAGGACGGCGATGCTGCACCAGCTCTACGTCAGGCCGTCCTGCCAGCGCGCCGGTGTCGGCCGCGACATCTTCGCCGAGCTCGAGACCTGCTTTCCGGACGCGGAGATCATGCGCCTCGAAGTGGCGCTGCAGAACACCGGCGCCATCTCCTTCTATTCGCGGCTGGGCTTTGCCGAGGTGGACCGCATGGAGGAATTCGGCGGCCCGGCATCCGGCCTGCCGGCGATCATCATGGAAAAGAGGTTATCGCCGCATTAGGGATGCGCGTTAGGGGAAAGGGGGCTCGCATGGCTGACATCACGATCCGAAGGGCAAGGGAGACGGATCTTCATCAACTGATCGCCCTCTTTGCGGCGGATGACATCGGAGGTCATGGCGACACGACGGACGAGGGTGCTTTCGAGGATTATCTGCGCGCCTTCCACGTCATCGATGCCTCGTCGAACGAACAGCTTTTCGTCGCCGAAGTGGAAGGCGAGGTCGTCGGCACCTTTCAAATCCTCTTCAATCGCACACTGACGGGCAGGGGATCGCTGTCGATGATCATCGAAGCGGTGCAGACGCGCAGCGACTTGCGCGGCCGGGGCATCGAGGCCGGGATGATCGCCTATGCGATCGAGGAGGCGAAGCGCCGGGATTGCCGGCTCGTCCAGCTCACCTCCAACATGGCCCGCTGCGATGCGCACCGCTTCTACGAGCGGCTCGGCTTCGCCAAAAGCCATTTCGGCTTCAAGATGAAGCTCAAATAGGTGTGCGACAACCGGAATCACTGGACATGGGCGGCGTCAGGCGGCATAAGCGGATCGGCCATTCTCGTGGCCCCCTGTTTGCACCTTGCTTGCTAAGCTGACGGTATACTCATGAAAAATCTCCTGCTGCAGATCTTCACCTGGTGGAACGGACAGACGATGGGAACGCGGTTCTTCACCTGGCGTTTCGGCAAGAAGGTCGGTGAGGACGAACTGGGAAACGTCTACTACGAAGGCCCGATGACCTCCTGGGGCAAGCCGAAGCGCTGGGTGATCTACAAGGGTTATGCCGAAGCCTCCGCGATCGCACCGGGCTGGCACGGCTGGATGCACTACCGCACCGACGTCCCGCCGTCGAAGGAGGATTACAAGCCGCGTGAATGGCAGAAGCCGCACAAGCCGAACCTGACCGGCACGCCGCTTGCTTATCACCCCAAGGGCTCGCTTGCCGCGACCGGCGAACGTCCTCGTGTTACCGGTGACTACGACGCCTGGACGCCGGGCAACTGACATCTGTTTTGGCCACAATCGCACTCTAGGTCTCGAACCGGACGGGTGCTGTCGAGACGGGAAGCATGATGGGATTGATGACGGTTCTTCCACGTAAGCGATTGATGGGCGCCCTGGCGGTGCTGGTTTCGGTCCTTGCGGCGGACGGCGCTGCGGCTGCACGCCTCTCCAATCCCGTCGCCGTCTTCAAGGGCATAGACAAGATCACCGGCCGCATCACCACATTCGACGTCTATATAGACGAGACCGTGCAGTATGGCGCCCTGCAGGTGACGCCGAAGGTCTGCTATTCCCGCGACGAGACGGAAGCCCAGAAGATCGACGGCTTCGTCGAGGTGGACGAGATCACGCTCGACCGCAAGATTCGTCGCATCTTCACCGGCTGGATGTTCGCCGACAGTCCCGGCCTCAATGCCGTGGAGCACCCGATCTACGACATCTGGCTGACGGGCTGCAAACAGAACTCCGACGTGCCGCCGCCGGGCAATGCGACGAACTGATTTCCGTCAGAACTTTCTGTGCGGCAGGTCGACCGCCTTTCTCAGCAGCTTCAGATAATCGTCCTTCGGGACGTCGATCGCGCCGAAACTCTTCAGGTGTTCGGTGGTGAACTGCGTGTCGAGAAGGGTGAAGCCGTTGGCTTTCAGCCGCTCCACCAGATGCACGAGACAGATCTTCGATGCGTTGGAGCGCCTTGAAAACATGCTCTCGCCGAAGAAGGCCGAGCCGAGCGATACGCCGTAGAGCCCGCCGACCAGTTCATCGCCCTCCCAGGCCTCGACGCTGTGCGCATGGCCCATGCGATGCAGTTCCGAATAGAGCTTGCGGATGGTGACGTTGATCCAGGTGCTCGGCCGGTCTTCAGCCGGCTCGGCACAGAGCGCGATCACCCGCTCGAACGCGGTGTCGAAGCGGATGTCGAACAGCGTCTTGCGTACCGACTTGGCAAGGCTTTTCGAGACATGGAACTGGTCAAGTGGCAGGATGCCGCGGAGTTCGGGCTCTACCCAGAAGATTTCCGGGTCGTCGGCGGATTCTGCCATCGGGAAAAGGCCGATGGAATAGGCGCGCAACAGGATGTCCGGGGTAATTGCCGGATAATATCTGCCGCGTCGCCCTGCCATCTAATTCCTAATGCGCCTCTTCTCCGGCCAGATAATGTTCCAGCCAATGGATATCGTAATCGCCGTTGGCAATATCCGGGTTCGAGACGAGGTCCTGGAAAAGCGGCAGCGTCGTCTTGATGCCATCCACGACGAATTCGTCCAGAACCCGGCGAAGGCGCATCATGCACTCGACGCGGGTGCGTCCATGCACGATGAGCTTGCCGATCAAGCTATCGTAATAGGGCGGAATGCGATAGCCCGCATAGGCGCCGGAATCGACGCGCACGCCAAGACCGCCGGGCGCATGGAAATGCGTGATCGTGCCGGGCGAGGGCACAAAGGTGCGCGGGTCCTCGGCATTGATGCGGCATTCGATGGCGTGGCCGTGGAAGGTCACGTCCTCCTGCTTCACCGAAAGCCCGCCGCCGGAGGCGACGCGGATCTGCTCATGCACGAGGTCGATGCCAGTGATCGCTTCGGTGACCGGATGCTCGACCTGCAGGCGTGTGTTCATTTCGATGAAATAGAACTCGCCGTTCTCGTAGAGGAACTCGATCGTGCCGGCACCGCGATATTTCAGCTTCTTCATGGCATCGGCGCAGACCTGGCCGATCTTCATGCGCTGATCGACGTTGAGGGCAGGGGAGTTGGCCTCTTCCCAGACCTTCTGGTGGCGGCGCTGCAGCGAGCAGTCGCGCTCGCCGAGATGGATCGCATTGCCTTCGCCGTCGCCGACCACCTGGATCTCGATATGGCGCGGCTTTTCGAGATATTTCTCCATGTAGACGGCCGGGTTGCCAAAGGCGGCAGCCGCTTCCGAACGGGCGGTATTGAGCGCTTCGTCGAGATCCGCTTCGGTCTTGGCGACCTTCATGCCGCGTCCGCCGCCGCCGGCCGTCGCCTTGATGAGCACCGGAAAGCCGATCTGTCTCGCGGTCTCCAGCGCGTTTTCGGGAAGCACTTCGCCGTCGGAGCCCGGAACGACCGGAATGCCGAGTTCCATGGCCGTCTGCTTGGCGGTGATCTTGTCGCCCATCAGCCGGATGTGTTCGGCAGTCGGGCCGATGAAGGTGATGCCGTGGGCTTCGAGAATGTCGGCGAACTTGGCGTTCTCCGACAGGAAGCCGTAGCCCGGATGGACCGCATCGGCGCCGGTGATCTCGCAGGCTGCAACGATCTGATGGATGTTGAGATAGCTTTCGCGCGACGGCGGCGGGCCGATGCACACGCTCTCGTCGGCGAGCCGCACATGCATGGCATCGGCATCCGCGGTGGAATGGACCGCGACCGTCGCGATGCCGAGTTCCTTGCAGGCGCGCAGGACGCGAAGTGCGATCTCGCCGCGATTGGCTATGAGGATCTTGGAAATCATGGGCCTCACTCGATGACGACGAGCGGCTGGCCGTATTCGACGGGCTGCGCGTCGTTGACCAGGATTTCCGTGACCTTGCCGGAACGGGGCGACGGGATCTGGTTCATCGTCTTCATGGCTTCGATGATGAGGAGCGTCTGGCCCTCCTTGATCGTCGCGCCGACCTCGATGAAGGGGCGCGCACCCGGCGCCGGGGCGAGATAGACGGTGCCGACCATCGGTGCCGTGACTGCGTTCTTGTTGTCCTGGGGAGCTGCGGGCGCGGAGGCGGCTGCTGTTGCGGCCGCAGTGGCTACGGGAGCAAAGGCGGGAGCCGCGGCGATCGGCGCCTGGACATATTGCGTCGTGCCGGCGCGGGACACGCGAATGCGCAGGTCCTCCTGTTCGACTTCGATCTCGGTGAGGTCGGTATCGTTGAGGATGTTCGCGAGGTCGCGGATCAGTCCCTTGTCGATCCCGTTCTTCTTCTCAGACATGGCAAACCCTATTGTTCTGTTTATCTTGTCAGGCGGTTATGGATTTCAAGGCGTGCAGCGCGAGAACGTAGCTCGCGGTGCCAAAACCACAGATCACGCCTTTCGCGGCCGGAGCGATCATCGAATGGTGGCGGAATTCCTCCCGCGCATGGACATTCGAGATATGGAGTTCGATCACCGGCACGGAGATCGCCTTGATGGCGTCATGCAATGCGATCGAGGTATGGGTATAGGCGCCGGCATTGAGGGCGACCCCGATGGCCTTGTCGCCAGCCTCATGCAGCCAGTCGACGAGCACGCCTTCGTGATTGCTCTGGCGGAAGTCGATCGTTAAGCCCAGTTCCTTGCCGGCTGCGATGCACTCGTCCTCGACGTCCTTCAGCGTCTTGCCGCCGTAGATACCCGGCTCGCGCCTTCCCAGCATGTTGAGGTTGGGGCCGTTGAGGACGAAGACCGTCTTGCTCATCAGTGATCTATTGTTCCATCCAGAAATTCAGGGGCCACCTATAGACCGGCAGGACGGCAAGGAAAAGCCCCCGGCTTGCCGAAAGCCGGTGCGTCCACTGCGGCGAGACATGGGGAGGACGAAGGAGGAGCGGTTTGCCGGATCAGCAAGTCGCTTTTCCGCAGGTCCGCACATTGGCGACCTTCGCCTCGATCGCGTCGAGGCCGACGGCGCCGAAGACCGCCTCGTTGCCGACGACATAGGTCGGGGTGCCGGTGATGCCGATCTCGTTGGCGAGCTGGTAGGACTGGCGTACCAGATCGTCGTTCGGGTTATCGGCCATGGATTTGCGGATCGCCGCCTCGTCCACGCCGAGCGAGGTAGCCACTGCAATCGCCGTCTCTTCGGAGGCGTGCTCCTGGCCGCCGAGAAGTTCGCGATGGAATTCGGCATATTTTCCGGGAGCGAGCAGGCGCACGGCATTCGCGACGCGGTGGGCGGCAAGCGAATCCGGGCCGAGGATCGGGAACTCCTTGAGGATGAAGCGGACGTTCTTATCCTTGGCGAGGATGTCGTCCATGTCGGAGAGCGCCCGTTTGCAATAGCCACAATTGTAATCGAAGAACTCGACGACAGTGACGTCGCCTTGCGGATTGCCGAGCGTGATATCGGTGGGGGAGGAGAATATCGCCTCCTTGTTGCCCGCTATGCCTTTCATGGACTGCTCGGTGCGCTGAGCCTGCTGCTTCGCCTGCAGGGCGTCCTGCGCCTCGATCAGGACCTCCGGGTTCTGGAGAAGATATTCGCGGATGAATTCGCCCATCTCCTTCTTCTGCTGGTCGTCCAGTGCGACGGCGGGAGCCGCGGCGGAAAGTGCCATGGCCAGTATCGAGCAGGCGGCAAGCGTCTTGAACAGGCGGGTCATCGATATCCTCACAGTCGGTCGCGCGAATCCGCTGCATCATTATTTCAGTTTGAGCCGAAAGTAAGCCAGTCGGGCGCTCCAAGAAACCGCAAAATGGTTGCCGGGCAGTTCACAACTGCGTTGAAAATGCCGATCTGTCGGAGGAATACCTCTGATTTCAAGGTATTAGGAGCATTTCCGGAATCGCTTTGGCAGAAGTGACCGGTCTCTTCTCCTTCGTCACCGGGAAAATGGATATCAAGACAAAGACGGCCGCGTGTTGCGCGGCCGTCTTTGTTCATTGCGAGCAATGCGGCTCAGAAGAAGCCGCGGCGCTGCCACCAGCCCGCCTTTTTCGGCTTCGGCGATTCACTGTCGCCTTCCGGCGCCTTCGGTTCGGAGCTCTTCACGATCGCTTCCCCCGAAGACGATATGTTCGAGGCGCGGTTGGCACGGACGGGCCGGGCTTCCTCGCCGCCGTCAGCCGGCTGCTCCGGCTCGACAGCCGACATTTCCTCTTCCGCGGAAGCGGTTTCGACAGGCGCTTCGCCGAGAGCCGCTTCGACCTGTTCGACAACGGCTTCCACCGGAGCGGGGGCTTCTTCGACGGACGGAGCCTCCTCGGCTGCGGCCGCAGCCTTGCCGCGACGCGAACGACGTGGCTTTGTTGCTACCGCCTCTGCCGGGGTTGCCTCGGCCTCTGCGGAAGCCGGCACGGCCTCGACGGCGATTTCTTCCGGGACTTCCGCCGCAGCGACAGCTTGATCGCCTTCGCTTGCATCCGGTTCGTCGTCCGAGCCGTCGCCCTCGTCGTCGGCGCTCAGCTCCTGGCCTTCCTCACCGTTGCGGTTGCGGCGGCCACCGCGCTTGCCGCGGCGGCGGCGCTTGCGGCGTTGAGCTTCGTCACCTTCACCTTCGGCGGCGATTGCCTCCGATGCTTCGGAAACGTCGTCCTCGCCTTCGTCACCTTCCTCCTCACCGGCTGTAGCGTCCTCGCCGCCGGCCTGCGCGGCTTGGGCATCACCGCCACGATCGCGGTTGCGACGACGGCGCCGGCGCTTGCGCTTGCGTCCGCCTTCTTCACCCTGCGCGCGTTCCGGAGCTGCCGCAGCCTGGGAAGCGGAGAACTCCTCATCGTCTTCCTCGTCCTCTTCGACGACGACGTCATCGTCGTCGTCCTCGACGGGGATCGCAGCGAACTGCATCAGGCTTTCGATCTTGACCGGGTTTTCCACCGGTTCGCCCCGATCGATCGCGAAATGGCTCGAGCCGATGCTGACGTCCGATTCGATGAAGATCGAGACGCCGAAGCGGTTTTCGTAATCGACGACGCTGCCGCGCTTGTAGTTGAGCAGGTAGAGCGCGATGTCCGGCGTCGTGCGGACGGTAATGTCATGCGTCGTATTCTTGAGGAGATATTCCTCGATGCCGCGCAGCACGTGCAGGGCGATCGACGACTGCGAGCGCACATGCCCGGTGCCGCCGCAATGCGAGCAGATCTGTGTCGTCGATTCGAGCACGGATGCGCGGATGCGCTGGCGCGACATCTCGAGCAGGCCGAAATGCGAGATCCGGCCGACCTGAATGCGGGCGCGGTCGTTCTTCAGGCAATCTTTCAGCCTCTTCTCGACGGCGCGGTTGTTGCGCTTCTCCTCCATGTCGATGAAATCGATGACGATGAGGCCGGCAAGGTCGCGCAGCCGGAGCTGGCGGGCTACTTCTTCCGCCGCTTCCAGGTTCGTCTGGAGCGCGGTCTCCTCGATCGAATGCTCGCGGGTCGAACGGCCGGAGTTGACGTCGATGGCGACGAGCGCTTCCGTCTGGTTGATGATCAGGTAGCCGCCGGATTTCAGCGTCACCTGCGGCTGCAGCATGCGGTCGAGCTGCGCCTCGATGCCGGAGCGCGAGAAGATCGGATGCAGGTCGCGATAGGGCTGGACCACCTTGGCATGGCTCGGCATCAGCATCTTCATGAAGTCTTTCGCTTCACGATAGCCTTCCTCGCCGGAGACGATGATCTCGGAGATGTCCTTGTTGTAGAGGTCTCGGATCGAGCGCTTGATCAGCGAGCCTTCCTCGTAGACGAGGCAGGGCGCCGTCGAGTTGAGCGTCAGCGTGCGGACGTTTTCCCACAGCCGCATCAGGTATTCGAAGTCGCGCTTGACTTCGACGCGGGTGCGGTTTGCCCCGGCCGTGCGCAAGATGACGCCCATGCCCTGCGGTACGTCGAGCTCGCGGGCGATCTCCTTCAGGCGCTTGCGGTCCTGCGGCTGGGTGATCTTGCGGGAAATACCGCCGCCGCGCGCCGTGTTCGGCATCAGCACCGAATAGCGGCCGGCAAGCGAAAGATAGGTTGTGAGAGCTGCACCCTTGTTGCCGCGCTCTTCCTTGGCGACCTGGACCAGCAGAATCTGGCGGCGCTTGATGACTTCCTGGATGCGGTACTGCTTGCGCGGCTTGCGCTGAACGCGGTCCGGAACCTCTTCCATCGCGTCTTCGGCGCCGACCGATTCGATCTCTTCCTTCTCGTGCGTGTCTTCATCGTCGTCATCATCGTCGTCATGATGGCGCCGGGCATCGACGTCTTCCGAGATCGAATCCGTTTCGACCATCGCTGCCATCTCGCCGGGCGTCGAATCTTCGTCGCCGTTGTCGGAGGAAGGGGTGGTCTCGGCTTCCGCGGCGGGAGCCTCTTCCGTCACGGCTTCGGCGGCCTTCTTGCGGGAACGCGTACGCTTCGGCTTGGCCTTCGGCTTTTCGGCCTCCTCGACAGGGGCTGCCTCCGCAGAGGCCGCATCCACCGTCTCGGCAGGTGCTTCGGCCGTCTGTTCGCCAGCTGCCGGCTCGGCTTCGACGATGCCGATATCGGGTTGCTCCTCGTTGGCAAGATCGATTACCGGATCGGCCGCTTCCGCTTCCGCGATCTTGCGCTGGTCCTCGGCCTCCTGCTGCATCAGGGCCTGACGGTCGGCTAGCGGGATCTGGTAGTAGTCGGGATGGATTTCGGCAAAGGCCAGAAAGCCGTGGCGGTTTCCGCCGTAGTCGACGAAAGCGGCCTGCAGGGAGGGTTCGACCCTGGTTACTTTCGCCAGATAGATATTGCCGCGTATCTGTTTCTTATGCTGTGATTCGAAATCGAATTCTTCGATCCGGTTGCCACGAACAACGACTACGCGCGTCTCCTCTTCGTGAGACGCGTCGATAAGCATTTTGTCTGCCATTGAAATTCTGCTCCTCGGCGCCGCCGGGGGAGTGCAGAAAGGCCGGCCGCGAGAGCGGGCCTGTCATGCGATACGGTCGTTGCGCCGGATAAAGATGTTCCCGTCGGGTGCGGTTGTGACGGCAACCGGAAAGATGACGGGGCGCCTTGCTCCCCCAATCTCTCCAGGTTCTGAAAATTGTGCCGCGACATTAAAAACCAAACGAGAATGACGATACCATAGGCCCTCGGGCCCGATGAATGTGCTCCGTATGAGCGGTGGGTGGCACGCCACCCGGGACTTGTTCCGGCCACCGCCGGAGTGATCGAGTATCAGGAAAAAGTGTAGCGACGGCGGATGAATGTCGGTCTCCGGCGCCAGGTCCTTTTGCGGCTGGCAGCCTATCGGCAGACTATCCCGTTAACACTTTAACCCTCATGCGCGTTGTATGGTTTATCTGTCACAATAGCAAGGGAAAAGCCAAGTTTGCCATATTCTGGATGGAATTAGGGACCTTATGGATGGCAGGGAACGGGGTGGTTGATTCGCGTGTTGTGACGTGCAAATGCCTTTCAGGGCGGGCACTTCGATGCGGATTGCCGATGAGCGGCTGGGCTTTGAATGCGAGTTTCGTTTTGAGGGCGGGTGTGACGGCGAGTGCGGGTGAAACCCACGGCGTGAGCCTGACGTGCGGATTGGCGCGAATCGTTTTCGCATTGTTGCTGTTCGCAAGCCTTGCGGGAATCCTGTCCACCGCTCCCGCCCATGCGGCAGCGAAGCCGCTTCTTGCTTATGGCGCAAGGGTTGCGGGCGACGACGCGCGTACCCGCATCGTCATCGATTTCGAGCAGAAACCGGAATTTTCGGTACACTACGTCGCCGCGCCGGAACGAGTGATCATCGACCTGCCGGCGACCGCTTTCGGTTTTCCGGCCGAGGACCTTGCCGCCCGCGGTCTCTTCAAGGACATCCGTTACGGCACGATGGATGAAACGAGCGCCCGCCTCGTCCTGACGGCGACGAAGCCGGTGAAGCTTGCCCTGGCCAAGGTGCAGTCGAACGACGACGGCAGCTATCGCCTGGTGCTGGATGCGGAAATGACGTCGAAAGAGACCTTTGCCGATCTCGTCAAGACACAGAGCTGGGAGATGCCTGCAGCGCCCGCTCCGGATCCGCTGGCGATGGCCGAGCAGGACAATGTCTTCACCGTCGCCGTCGATGCCGGCCATGGAGGTATCGATGCCGGAGCGGCGGGAGCCACGACGAAGACGCCGGAAAAGACCATCACGCTCGCTTTCGCGAAGATGCTCGCCGACCGGCTGAACAAGATCGGCGGGGTGAAGGCCTTCCTCACCCGCGACGACGACACGTTCCTGTCGCTCTCCGAACGCGTCATGCTCGCGCGCCAGGGGCATGCGGATCTCTTCATTTCGCTGCATGCCGATACGCTGGCGCAGAAGGAGATTCGCGGCGCGACCGTCTACACGCTTTCCGACAAGGCCTCCGACCGCATGGCGGAAAACCTCGCCGCGCGCGAAAACCTCTCCGACGAGCTGGCCGGCTTCAGCATCAGGAGCGGCCCGCCGGAGGTAGCCGACATCCTCCTCGATCTGACGCGGCGCGAAACGCAGGCCTTCTCGACGGCGCTTGCCAGCCATGTCGTCGAATCCTTCGAGGGCCAGATCGGCCTCATCAACAATCCGCATCGCTACGCCGGCTTCCAGGTGCTTCGCGCGCCCGATATCCCGTCGGTGCTGCTGGAGCTCGGCTTCCTGTCCAACGAAGAGGACGAGAAGCAGCTCTTGGACGAGACCTGGCGCGGCAAGGTGGCCGAGCGTATTGCCGATGCCGTCCGGCGCTATCGCGACCGCGACCTGGAGAGCGGCGGCTGATATGTGGCCGGTTCCGTGACCGTCCGGCCACAGGCGTCCGCGAATGTCGGGCAGGTGGCGTGTGAGGGACGGAAATCGGAATTGTGAGCCCTATTTTACTCACATTTTTACTCACATTCCGGCGGTTACTCGATGAAAATCAGACGTGGTGGATGACGGACGATTGATCCGTTTTCGCCTTGCGCTGCTGCAATCACCGTGCAAAACGCCTCAAACCATGCGATGGTATGTTCCATGCGCCGAATGAAAGCCGAACGGTAAGCTCCGATATGGTCAGATTGATTGGTTATCTCTTTGGATTGGCCTGCGTCCTGTTTCTGGTCGTGGCCGCCGGCGTGGGTATTTATCTCAACGGAATGACCAAGGATCTGCCGAACTACGAAGTGCTCGCCTCCTACGAGCCGCCGGTCGCGACCCGTATTCATGCCGGCAACGGTGCGCTGATGGCCGAATATGCCCGTGAGCGGCGTCTGTTCCTGCCGATCCAGGCCGTGCCTGATCGCGTGAAGGCCGCTTTTCTCTCGGCGGAAGACAGGAATTTCTACAACCACCCCGGCATTGACGTCTATGGTCTTGGTCGCGCCGTGATGCTGCTTGTCACCGGCGGGCCGATGCAGGGGGGATCCACGATCACCCAGCAGGTTGCGAAAAACTTCCTTCTGACCAATGAGAGATCCTTCGAACGAAAGATCAAGGAAGCGGTACTCTCGTTCCGCATCGAGCAGACCTATTCGAAGGACAAGATCCTCGAACTCTACCTGAACGAGATTTTCTTCGGCCTGAATTCCTACGGCATCGCCGGCGCGGCACTGACCTATTTCGATAAGTCGGTGACCGAACTGACGACTGCGGAGGCCGCCTATCTGGCCGCCTTGCCGAAGGGGCCGAACAACTATCATCCCTTCCGCCATGAGGCCGCGGCGATCGAGCGCCGCAACTGGGTCATCGACCGCATGGCCGAGAACGGCTACATCACTCAGGCCGATGCCGACGAAGCCAAGAAGCAGCCGCTCGGCGTCAAGCAGCGCCGCAGCGGCACGTATCTCGTTGCTTCCGACTATTTCTCCGAAGAGGTCCGCCGCCAGATCATCGAACGTTACGGCGACAAGTCGCTTTATGAAGGCGGCCTTTCGGTGCGCACCTCGCTCGATCCGGATCTGCAGGTGATTGCGCGCCATGCCCTTCAGAACGGCCTCGTGGAATATGACGAGCGGCGCGGTTTCCATGGTCCGGTCGCCGAGATCGGCATGACGGGCGATTGGGGGCCGGAGCTTGCCAAGCTGCCATCGCTCCGCGACGTGCCGGAGTGGAAGCTTGCGGTCGTGACAGACGTATCGGCGCAATCCGCCTCGATCGGCCTGCAGCCGTCCATCGATGCGAACGGCAAGGTCGATCCCGCCCGTGAAGCGGGCACGATTGCCGCCGCCGACATGAAATGGGCCTTCCGGGATTCGACCGGCGCCCGCAAGACGGCGAAGTCCCCGGATGGCGTGCTGAAGCCGGGCGACGTCGTCTATGCGGAGCCGATCGATGCTGCGGCGAAGACCTACAGGCTGCGTCAGCCGCCGAAAGTACAGGGCGGCTTTGTCGCAATGGACCCGAACACGGGCCGCGTGCTCGCCATGGTCGGCGGTTTCTCCTACGCGCAGTCGGAATTCAACCGCGCCACCCAGGCGATGCGCCAGCCGGGCTCCTCCTTCAAGCCTTTCGTCTACTCGGCTGCGCTCGACAACGGTTATACGCCGGCATCCGTCATTCTCGATGCGCCGATCGAGATCGTCACGAGCGGCCAGGTTTGGAAACCGGACAATTATGGCGGCGAGTCGGGAGGCCCGTCTACGCTGCGAACCGGCATCGAGAAATCCCGCAACCAGATGACCGTGCGCCTTGCGCAGGACATGGGCATGGAACTGGTCGCCGAATATGCGGAGCGCTTCGGCATCTACGACAAGATGCTGCCAGTGCTCGCCATGTCGCTCGGCTCGGGCGAGACGACCGTCATGCGCATGGTCTCAGCCTATGCCGTGATCGCCAATGGCGGCAAGCAGATCAAGCCGACCGTCATCGACCGCATCCAGGATCGCTACGGCAAGACGATCTTCCGTCACGAGGAGCGCGCTTGCGACGGCTGCAACTACAATGACTGGGCGAACCAGGAAGAGCCGACGATCGTCGACAACCGCGAGCAGGTGCTCGATCCGATGACCGCCTACCAGATCACCTCGATGATGCAGGGTGTTGTCCAGCGCGGCACGGCCGCCGGCAAGATTCCGGTCAAGGATCGCGACGTCGCCGGCAAGACCGGCACCACCAATGACGAGAAGGATGCCTGGTTCGTGGGCTTCACGCCGAACCTCGTGGCCGGTCTCTACATCGGTTACGACACGCCGGCACCGCTCGGCCGGGCCGGAACCGGCAGCGGGCTCGCAGCCCCGGTCTTCGGGCAATTCCTGGCGGAAGCCGCCAAGCTCATGCCCGCCGAGAAGTTCCATGTGCCGGACGGGATGCAGCTTGTCGCGGTCGACCGCAAGACCGGCATGGCGGCCATGGAAGGCGATCCGAACACGATCGTCGAGGCCTTCAAGCCCGGCACCGGCCCGGCCGATGTCTTCCAGGTGATCGGCGACGGCGAATATATGACCCAGGACCAGATCTTCTCGAATTCGCCGCAGGCACAGCAGGCGGTGACCTCCGGCATGCCGGGCCTCTTCTGATTCTCCTTGCGGCGGACTGCGATCCTGACCCGGGCTTTACATCCGGGTCAGGTGCAACTATGTCCACCGCATCCGGTGCTCCGGCCCTGAGAACTCCAAACATAAGAGCGAAGACAGCGCATGCGTGCGGAAATCATCAATGTAGTCGACGAAATCAAGCAGGCCATAAGCCTGCTGAGGAGGCATCTTTGACTGGGACCAGGCGGTAAGACGACTGGACTGGTTGAACAATAAGGCAGAGGATCCGAACCTCTGGAACGATGCTACCGAAGCCCAGAAGCTGATGCGCGAGCGTCAGCAGCTCGAAGACGGCATCAGCGGCGTGAAGGCCCTCGAACAGCAGCTTGCCGACAATATCGGACTGATCGAACTCGGCGAAGAAGAAGGCGACGAGGCGATCGTCACGGAAGCCGAGGATGCTTTGAAGGCGCTGAAGACCGAGGCCGGGCGGCGCCAGGTGGAAGCCATGCTCTCCGGCGAGGCCGACGGCAACGACACCTATCTGGAAGTGCATTCAGGCGCGGGCGGCACGGAAAGCCAGGACTGGGCGAACATGCTTTTGCGCATGTACACCCGCTGGGCCGAGCGCCAGCGCTTCAAGGTCGAGCTCCTGGAAGTGCATGACGGCGAAGAGGCCGGCATCAAGTCCGCGACGATCCTCGTCAAGGGCCACAATGCCTATGGCTGGCTGAAGACGGAATCGGGCGTGCATCGGCTGGTCCGCATCTCGCCCTATGACAGCAATGCGCGCCGCCACACGTCCTTCTCGTCGATCTGGGTCTATCCGGTCGTCGACGACTCGATCAACATCGAGATCAACGAGAGCGACTGCCGCATCGATACCTACCGGTCTTCGGGTGCGGGCGGCCAGCACGTCAACACGACCGACTCGGCGGTGCGCATCACGCATATCCCGTCGGGCATCGTCGTGCAGTGCCAGCAGGAACGTTCGCAGCACAAGAACCGCGCCAAGGCCTGGGACATGCTGCGCGCCCGCCTTTATGAAGCGGAGCTGAAGAAGCGCGAGGAAGCGGCAAATGCCGAAGCGGCCTCCAAGACCGATATCGGCTGGGGACACCAGATCCGTTCCTACGTGCTGCAGCCCTATCAGCTCGTGAAGGACCTGCGCACCGGTGTCTCAAGCACGGCACCTGACGACGTGCTGGATGGCGACATCAACGAGTTCATGGAAGCGGCACTCGCCCATCGCATCAGCGGTAAGCCGGATGTCGAGGTCGCTGACGTAGAATAAGGGTCTCGCAAGAGTTGGAATCGAAAGCGGCCGGGCGTCGAAAACCCGGCCGCTTTTTTATTGGCATGAGGAACCGTTATTCCGCAGCGGCGGCCATGGCACCCTGTCGGCTGCGCAATACGGCGAGCGACAGCAGGAAGACGATCGTCGAGCAGACGGCGATGACGGTGACCATCGGCAGCGAGGTTCCGTCGACGAACAATCCGCCGACGCCGACGACGACCGCCGAGGTGACGAACTGGACTGTGCCCATCATCGCCGAAGCGGTGCCGGCGATCCGGCCGTGATGTTCGAGCGCCAGCACGGCCGCGGTCGGGATGATCATGCCGAGGAAGCCGTAGCCGCCGAACAGGAAGGCCGCCATCACGTCGAGCCGGTCGATGCCGAGAGACGTGACGAATGCCAGCGTGACCATCATCGCCGCATAGCCGAAGACTGCGCCGCGGATGACCTTCCTGAGGCCGATCCTGCGGGACAGCCAGCCGTTCAGCTGCGACATGCCGATGAAGGCGACCGCGTTGCAGGAGAAGACGACGCTGTAGAAGGATGGCGTGAGACCGTAATGCTCGATCAGGACGAAGGAGGAATTCGCCACATAGATCATGTAGCTCGACATGCCGAAGGAGGCGATGAGGACGAGCCCGAGATAATAGGGATCCCGGAGCAGCGTGCCATAGGCCTTCAGCGCACCGCCGACGCTGCTTTCGCTGCGGGCGGCGGGAAGGCGGGTTTCCTCCAGGAAGAAGGTCGCCACGGCAAGCCCGACCGCCCCGGCACCGACCATGACCCAGAAGATCAGCCGCCAGTCGCCGAAGACGGTGACGATACTGCCGGCGAGAGGCGCGAGGATCGGCGAGACGCTGAAGACCAGCATCAGCCGCGACATGAGCTGGGCGGCGGCCGGACCCGTATGGAGGTCGCGGACGATGGCGCGGCCGATGACGACACCGGCACAGGCGCCCATGCCCTGCAGGAAGCGGAAGACGACCAGCCATTCGATCGTGGGCGACAGGGCGCAGCCGACTGCGCCGATGATATAAAGGGCGAGGCCGACATAGAGAGGCCGCTTGCGGCCCAGCATGTCCGATACCGGACCGTAGACGATCTGCGACACGGCCATGGCCGCGAAGAAGGAGATCAGGCTTGCCTGCACCGCATGGCTGTCGGCATGCAGGTTGGTGCTGATGGTCGGCAGGGCCGGGAGATACATGTCGAGCGCAAAAAGCCCGATCGCTGAAAGCAGGCCGAGCGAAACGGCATGCGGAAGAGCTCTGCTTTGCATTTGGAAAAAACCTTTCCCGTCACCACATCCGTCGTGGTAACGGCAGAGTGGAGGACGATTATGGGAGATGAATATGAAAGCCGGCGGTGTTTGGGAGGATGCGCCCAAGCAATCATGTAAAAGATTTTGGACACAATTGTCCAATCCGTCAAGTGGCGGTATGGTAATGTCATGAAAAATTCGTCTGTCGAACTCGTGCGGGAACAAGACACCTGGCCACCGGCGCAGAACAAGCGCCAGGCGATCCTGAACGCCGCGGCCGACATCTTCGCCGAACAGGGCTTTGCCGGCGCGAGCATCGACGCGATCGCGGCGAGGGCAGGGGTCTCGCGCCAGACGGTCTACAACCAGCTCGGCGACAAGGATAATCTCTTCAAGGTGGTCGTCGCCGAGATCACAGATCGGTCGAGCGCCGGCTTCTTCCGCGTGCTCGACACGTTTCCCGTTGCGCCGCAGGATCTGGAGCAGGAGCTGACACAGTTCTCGGCGCAGCTTCTGCGCAAGGCGATTTGCGATCCGAACGGCCGCTGGCTGCGCAAGCTGGTGGAGACGGAAGGCGCCCGTTTCCCCGAACTCTTCGAGACATGGAAGGAATATGGGCCTGGCAAGAAATATCCGGCGATCGCCGCGCGTCTCGCCCAGCTCGCCCATGCCGGCTATCTCGACCTCGACGACCCCGCGCTCGCTGCCCGTCAGTATATGGCGCTTCTCGCCACCGATCTTCGCTACGACCAGCAGCTCGGGCGCCAGACGCCGGACGCCGAGATCGACGGGATGGCGGCGAACGCGACGAAGACGTTTCTGCGCGCCTTCGCCCGCAAGCGCTGAGCTTTACGCAGAGTCAAGTATCTACCTTTGAGCAGGCGACGCCGGGTCAGTTGTTGAACTGCTCGGCGAGAATCCTGTCGGACCACGAATGGTCCGGATCGGAGAGAATGCGAGCGGTGACGTCGGTCGACTGAGCCACCCGCACATGCAGGATGGATTTGACCTCGACATTGTCGGCGACGGCGTTGACCGGCCGTTTTTCCGCCTCGAGGATATCGATATCGACGCAGACATGGTTCGGCAGCAGCGCGCCGCGCCAGCGCCGCGGCCGGAAAGCGGAGACCGGCGTCATGGCAAGAAGCGGCGCTTCGAGCGGCAGGATCGGCCCATGCGCCGAGAGGTTATAGGCGGTCGAGCCGGCGGGCGTCGCGATCATCAGGCCATCGCAGATGAGCTCTTCGAGCCGTACGTGGCCGTCGATCACGACCCTCAGCTTGGCCGCCTGGTAGGACTGCCGGAAGAGATAGACCTCATTGATCGCGAGCGCGACGGATGTGGAGCCGTCTTCGGCGGTGGTCGTCATCTTGAGCGGATGGAATTCGTTTTCGACGGCGGCTTCGATGCGCTCGTGAAGCTTCCCGGTGCGGTAATTGTTCATCAGGAACCCGACGGAGCCGCGGTTCATGCCGTAGACGCTTTTGCCGGTACTGATCGTCTCGCGCAGCGTCTGCAGCATGAAGCCGTCGCCGCCGAGCGCGACGATCACGTCGGCTTCCTCCGGGGCCACGTTGCCGTAGAGGCGCACCAGTTCTTCGAGCCCGGACTGCGCTTCCGGCGCTGTGGAAGCGATGAAGGAAAGTTTTTTCGGCTGGGACGACATGAACGGGCCTTTGACGGTGCCGCCGCCCGACAGGGCGCGCTGAGAACGCTGTAACCGGCTGAACTGACATGATCCTGCGACAGGACCGTGCCGGGCCGACGGAGACGGTCTTTGGTACAGGAAAAACCGGCCTCTGGACAAGCGCCTTGCGACATGGAGACGATCTTGTTCTTCCGGAAGATCGTGCCGCCATTCATGGGGGTCACGGAGTTTTTCCCTTTACAGAAAGGGAAAATCTGGTAACTCCCCGTGTCGATAGTGCCCTTGTAGCTCAGTTGGTAGAGCACCTGATTTGTAATCAGGGGGTCGCGGGTTCGAACCCTGCCGGGGGCACCATTCAATTCCCATTACGCGAAGAGACAGACGCTCCGACCTGCGCTCCTCGCCACCGCCCATTTTCCTGAAGCCCGGCGCAGAGCGGTAACCCTGCGCCTGAAATTGCCTCTTAATGCGACTTGCCGACGCCGGAATAGGTGAAGCCGTGGGCTTCGACTTCCGGGCGGCGATAGACGTTGCGCAGATCGACGAGGATCGGCGTCTTCATGACGGACTTGAGGCGTTCGAGGTCGAGCGCGCGCAACTCGTTCCACTCGGTGACGAGAACGGCGACGTCGGCCCCGTCGGCCGCCTGATAGGGACCGCTCGCGAACTCGATGTCCATGAGCTGCTTCGCGTTTTCCATGCCTTCCGGATCATAGCCGGAGACGATCGCGCCGGCATCCTTCAGCGTCTGGACGACGGCGATGGCGGGGCTGTCGCGCATGTCGTCGGTATTCGGCTTGAAGGTGAGGCCGAGCACGGCGACCTTCTTGCCGCGCACGTCGCCGCCCGCCGCGGCGATCACCTTGCGGCCCATGGCACGCTTGCGGTTGTCGTTGACGGCGATGGTCGTCTCGATGAGGCGCACCGGGGCATCGTGGTCCTGCGCGGTCTTCGCCAGAGCCAATGTGTCCTTCGGGAAGCAGGAGCCGCCGTAACCCGGCCCGGCATGCAGGAATTTCGAGCCGATTCGGCCGTCGAGGCCGATGCCGCGTGAGACGTCCTGCACGTCGGCGCCGACGCGCTCGCAAAGGTCGGCCATCTCGTTGATGAAGGTGATCTTCATCGCCAGGAAGCCGTTCGCGGCGTATTTGATGAGTTCCGAGGTGCGGCGGCTGGTGAAGAGCAGCGGCGACTGGTTGAGATAGAGCGGCCGGTAGACCTCGGTCATCACGGTGCGGGCGCGTTCGTCGGAAAGGCCGACGACGATGCGGTCCGGCCGCTTGAAATCCTCGATCGCCGCACCCTCGCGCAGGAATTCCGGGTTGGAGACGACGGCGAAATCGGCATCCGGATTGGTCTCCTGGATGATCCGCTCGACCTCGTCGCCGGTGCCGACCGGGACGGTGGACTTGGTCACCACGACGGTAAAGCCCCTGACCGCGGCGGCGATCTCGCGGGCTGCGGCATAGACATAGCCGAGGTCGGCATGACCGTCGCCGCGGCGGGACGGCGTGCCGACGGCGATGAAGACGACATCGGCATCGGCGACCGCTTCTGTGAGATCGGTGGTGAAGGAAAGACGTCCGGCCTTGACGTTCGATTCGACCAATCCGTCCAGCCCGGGTTCGAAGATCGGGATGACGCCCTTCTTCAGCGCGTCGATCTTCTCCACAGCCTTGTCCACGCAGATGACGTCATGTCCGAAATCCGCAAAGCAGGCTCCCGAAACCAGACCGACATAACCTGATCCAACCATTACAATACGCATCGGCAATCCCCGTCACGGTTAAGCAGAACGTTTACTCTCATCTGCAATTTTTCCTATTCGTTTCGAGTTTTTATTGCAACGCATCATCGGGATCAGAATTAATTCGGCCGGAATTGCGCGGAGAGTTGAATTCCGTGCGAATCGGCCGGACCTCGGTCCGACGGGCGAAAAATCGGCAGTCTCCGTGACCGTGGCATGACCGTTCCGATCATCGCGTTTCGATCTCATGCCGGCCCCGTGCGCCGGCCCCAGGCAATGAAATCGGGATTGGCGAAATCCATGACGCCCGTTCGTCCGGTCTTGCCGTAGCGCAACGGCTCGCCATCGAGCTGCAGCATCGACCCGCCGGCCGCACGCAGCACGGCGTCGCCGGCCGCCGTGTCCCATTCCATGGTTCGTCCGAAACGAGGATAGAGGTCGGCGGCGCCTTCCGCCAGCAGGCAGAATTTCAAGGACGAACCAATGCAGCGGATGTCGACCGCGCCCGACCGCCTCAGGAAGGCTTCGGTTTCGGCAGAGTTATGAGAGCGGCTTGCGACTGCGACCGGCGGTGCTCCGACCGGCCGTGCCGCGATCGGCTTCCGGGCCGTCACCATCCCATCGTCATCGAGGATGAGCTTCACGGCTTCTCCGCCGCCGCCGAAATAGGCGACATGGAGCGCCGGGGCATAGACGGCCCCCAGCACCGGTGCACCGTCCTCGATCAGGGCGATGTTGACCGTGAAATCCGGATGTCCGTTGATGAATTCCTTGGTGCCGTCGAGCGGATCGACGAGGATGAAGGAACGTCCCTCGATCGCCGGCACACGGCCTGCCGCAACCGATTCTTCGGCGATCACCGGAACCTCCGGATAGGCTGCGGCAAGCTCGGCGAGGATGATCGCTTCCGCCCGCTCGTCCGCCTCCGTCACCGGAGAGCGGTCCGCCTTGTAGCTGGTGTTCGCCCCGGCTCTTTGAACGTCCAGGATGGCCCTGCCTGCGAGAAGCGCGGCTTTTTCGAACGTGGCGAGCATCGGATCCATGGCGGGCGTCACATCATTTGCGAAGGACTTCCAATGGCATGTTTATACGCCGGTTGGGAGTCTTAAAAAGGCTGCCGGCTCCTAGGGGCCGTGCCATACGTCGAATTGGCGTCCGAGGTCAGCCGGCCTTCGCCAGGTGCTGCCGTGTGGCATAGAGCGCTACGGCGGCCGCATTCGAGACATTGAGCGACTTGATCTCGCCGGGCATATCGAGCCTTGCCAACGCCGTCACCGTTTCGCGGGTCTTCTGGCGCAGCCCCTTGCCCTCGGAGCCGAGCACCAGCGCGATCCGGTCTCCTGCGAATGTGCCTTCGAGCGGCGCAGGGCCTTCCGAATCGAGCCCGATCGTCTGGAAGCCGAGCCGGTGCAGCTCGCCGAGTGCATCGGCGAGATTGGTGATCTGTATATAAGGTATGAGTTCGAGCGCGCCGGAGGCCGATTTGGCGAGCACGCCGGATTCGGTCGGGCTGTGTCTCTGGGTGGTGACGATCGCGCCCGCGCCGAAGGCGACGGCCGAGCGCATGATCGCGCCGACATTGTGCGGATCGGTCACCTGGTCGAGAACGAGGAGCAGCGGGCTTTCCTTCAGTGCTTCCAGCCGGCGTACCGGAAGCGGCCGGGTCTCCAGCATGACGCCCTGGTGGATGGCTTCGGGGCCGAGCACCTTGTCGATATCCTGCGGCGAGACGAATTCGACCGGGAAGGGAAGGGCGGACGCCTCGCCGATATCGAGACGGGCAAACGCGTTCTGCGTCACCGACAGCTTGATGAGCTTGCGCTCGGGATTGTCGAGCGCGGCGCGTACCGTGTGCAGGCCATAGAGGAAGACCTGGTCCGGCTGAAGTTGCGGCGGTTTCCAGTCCTTGTTGGATTTTACCCGCTTCTGCGGCGGCGTCGGGATATCACCCCGCTCACGCTTGGCGTCGCGCACGGCACGCCGCAATGTTGCGTAATGGCTGTCGCGGCCGGATTTGTCTTGTCTGTCTTCCTTGCTCATGGCGTCTTATAACGGCGCCGGCCCTTTCGGCAAAGCCCTCGGGTGATCGGCCCCGTCGCTCACATGGCAATTTATTTTTTCGTCATTTTTCCAAAAGCCTCGTGTTGACAGACGGGAACGGTGCAGTCATATACGCGGCGCAGATCGCGGGACGTCGGAAATGTCCTTCGGCCTGACGAGCTTGGTCAGCAGATCCAGACGGAAAACTGGAGGGATGCCCGAGTGGTTAAAGGGGACGGACTGTAAATCCGTTGGCTCAGCCTACGTTGGTTCAAATCCAACTCCCTCCACCATTCTGTCGCCGGATCGGACCACCCCGCGGGTATAGCTCAATGGTAGAGCAGCAGCCTTCCAAGCTGAATACGCGGGTTCGATTCCCGCTACCCGCTCCAATCTACTCCATCAGCTTCCTTCTTCGATAATGCTCCCCGCTCTGCAGTGTAATCGCCGCCGCAGGGTGCTTCACGACGAGGTTTGCACGGCATCCTGCCTCATCGGCTGCGGCGTTGCTCCTGCGCGGAGAGCCGCGGTTTGCCTGGTGCTCGTTCACGTTTTCACGTCACGGTACTTCCTCAGTGAGGGTGCGAATAATTCCGAGTCGCTGAAGTTGTATAGGGCGTGTCTTTTCGGTTTGACGCTGTTTATGGCGATCGAGATGTCCACACTGCGTGAGGTTTGCAGATGCTGCACGCTAAATTCTACGGCGCGTCGGCTCGTTTTCGCCCACAGCACGACCATCAGCGTTCGTTCCGCTAGCGCTGTCAGATACATCGTATCGGTCGAGGCGAGCACAGGGGCGCTGTCGAAGATGACGATTCGGCCGCTCGCGCGAGCCATCTCGATGATTTTCGTCATATCGGTCAGATGGGTGCGCCGATGGAGATTGGCATTGCCGGCCGGGATGAAGTCGACACCGCTTTGGAGATGACGATGGATGATGTCCCGGACTCCGACCTGCCCATTCAGAAATTCGTTCAGGCCATATTTCAGCCCTGACTTGAAAGACGAGTCGAGATTTCCGTGCCGAAGGTCGCCATCGACAAGCAGCACCGGATTTCCGCTGGTGGCGAGTTCGATCGCCAGCGAACTCGCCACCAGCGACTTGCCTTCTCCGCTGTGGGCCGAGGTCACGACAATACTGTTGGGCAACTTTCCGCCATTGGATTGTTTGAGGGAAATCACGAGGGTGCGGATCGCTTCATCGAACATTCCGCCTTGATTGTGCCCGAGGAGCATCGACGGGTTTCTTCGGTCTTTCCTTCCCAGGCGCGGTATGAAACCGGCGGGCACTATACGCGCCATTCCGGCTATCTGGTCGAAGCTGCGGACCGTCTTATCCAGCATCTCAACCACGAAAGCGGCCGTTACCGCGATCGAAATCGATGCCAGCAGGGCACCGATCAGATAGAAAAGTCGCCCACGTCCCTGCGGTCCGAGCGGCACAGCAGCCGGCGACAAAACCTCCACTTCCGCTGCCGGCAGCATGGCTTGCCCAGCCAGGGCCCGGCGCTGCCCCTCGAGCTCGTCCAGCGCCGTTTGCTCCCTGTCAACGATGCGCTGCAGCCGCACCAGCTCGATCCGCGCCAAGGCAGAGCGAGAACGCTGCTCATGGGCGGCCGCCAATCCGGATCGGATTGCCTCGTCTTCACGATCAAGCGCCGTCAGCTTGGCGCGCATCGACTGGAGATATCGTTCGACCGCAACGCCGAGATAGAGGCGGGACCTAAGGATCTTTGCACGCAGCTCGACCACGGCTTCGGCATTGTTGCCATATGTATCGAGAAGACGCTCGAGATTTTGCTGCTGCTCACGAAGGTCGCGTTCCATCACGCCGATGCTATCGGGAACGGATACGTTCTGCAGGGCAAGCGAAGCGTCGTCGGCCGTTTCCAGAGCGGCAATCGTTGCTTCTATTTCAGCGCGGCTTTGCTCGATTTTTGTTTGCTGATCATTCAGAGCCGTCATCGGCTTGACCTGTTCATCCTGAGCGCCGTCATTTGAGACCACGCTCATCGTTTCCTGGTACTTGTCAGCGGTATCGCGTGCTGTCTTCACGCGATCCTGCTGTTCGACGATGCGCTGCCGAAGCCATACTTCCACGGCATCGAGACGGGCACGGATACTGTTCTTTCGTTCTTCGAGGTAGATTCTGATGAGACGATTTGGGGCCGCGGCGGCCAGTTCGGGATCGCTCGCATCGAATCCTATCTGGATAACGTCACCCTGGCCATCGCGCCACACGCGGAGCGCCTTGTAATACTCCGGGATTATGGGCTCGATGCTGCTTCTGGCCGGCACGGATGGTTTTTCCTTGTCGACCAGACCGCGCAGTTTTGCTCGAATCCTGTCGACAAGCGAGGCTTGCCGCAGGGCTGGATTGAATTCCGGCCTCTCTTCGAGCCGCAGGTCACGGATGACCAGTTCTGCGGTGCTTCGGGAAAGGAGCCGTTCCAGCTCCGATGTGAGGTCCAGCGGATCATTGTGGCCGGTTTCCCCCGCACTGATCGTTGTCGCCAGAGGCCTGTGGATAATCAGCCGGGATTCGGCATGATAGCTCGGCTTCAATCCCGAAATCGCCGAAATGGCCGGCACCATGAGCAGCGTGGTCACAGCCATTATCATGACGATTCTTCGCCGGAGAAGGCGCAGGCCCGATGTCAGGTCAATGTCGTCCGATCTGGCCTCTGTCTGAAACCGGGGTTCATAGCGCATTGACGACAAGGAGACGTTGCGGTCTGGCGGAAAAGTTGAAATCGTCATGAGGCGCCAACCGCTGTTTGAAGTTGCGCAGAGACGGCTTCGTAGAGTTTTTCCAATGATTGCATGTACGCCTTCATACTGAAATGATTGAGATAATGGGCGCGGCCATTGGCCGAGAGATGATCCCGGATTTCCGGATCGGCAACCAGTTTGGCGAGCGCCGCGGCCAAGGCATCCGTGTCTCCCACAGGTACGAAGATACCGGTTTCGCCGTCGGAAATGACTTCCTCATGGGCTCCGACACGCGTGGTGACGACCGCGAGCCCGTGCGCAAGTCCTTCGATGACCGCCATTGCCATGCCTTCGGCATGCGAGGGCAGGACCAGAATATCCGCACGTTCGCATAGCGCTCGCGCCTCGCCGGCGTCGAGCCAGCCCGGCATCTCCACCAGATTAGCAAGCTCCATGGCCGCTGCCTGACGCCTGTAGTCTTCTACAGGTCCGTCGCCCGCGAGCACTGCGCGCCACCGGAGTTCTTTCATGAGCGGATGGCTTAGAGCAAGCAGCAGTTCCTTGACGCCTTTGCGTTCGCTCAGCCGACCGAGAAACACGATCAACGGTGTCTCCCCGGCCCGAACATTGCGCGCTCCGGGATCGGGGACGCAATTGCGGGCGACGACGATCCGGCGCTCGTCCACATCCAGAAGTGTCGCGAGGGTCATACGGTCGCGTTGGCCCAGCGCAACCACGTAGTCGGCATGTTGGAACATCCGGCGTATGAGCGATTGCTGACGGGGCGAGCGCGCAGCAAAGTCGCTTGCATAGTCGTAATCGTGCAGGTGCAATACGTGAAAGCATCCGAGCAGACGGGCAGCCTCCGTCAAGATCAGTTTTCGGGAGGTGCTGCCGCGACCCGCGATATGGATATGGTGGATGCGTGCCGGAGCAACGATCCGATCCTTTGCCATCACCAGGACGGCGCCCAGCATGCGCATAGGCGACGTCGCCATGGACCATCGAGGCCCTCTGGTGTCGGTGACGAGGTGTTTTCCCCCGGCCTCCTTCGCCGTGTTCGATATGTAGCCAACCAGCCTGCCGATACCGCCGCCGCTCTCGCAGCCGCCCGGGACATAATGGCGGACTGTTGCCGTGTTCCGCACCGCTGTCCGATTCTCGCCCGACAGGGTCTTCATGCGCATACCCCGGCCACCTCACGATAAACGGCCGCGGCCTGCGCTCCGACCTGTTCGGGCGAATTCGGGCCCATGGCCCATTCGAGCGCGCTGGTCCCGAAATTGCGTCTGAGCTCGCTGTTTTCCGCCAATATCCGGATGGCTCGTGCGAGCTGTTCCGCATTCCCGGGCGGAACCACCAATCCCAGTCCGTTGGGCTGAACGGTGGCTCGCAATTCTCCGACATCCGTCACGACAACCGGTTTGCCGAATGCTGCGGCAAGGTTGAGCACGCCGCTTTGGGACGCTTCCGTATAGGGAAGGACAACGATGTCGGTATCGAGGAAAAGCTGTGCGACCTCCGCATCCTCGATAAAACGATTGCGAATGTCATAGCGGCCGGCCTCACCCATAAGTGGCCGGAAGAGCCAGGGATCGTCGCCGCGCCCCGCCACGGTGATGCGCAGATTGGGGAGCGAATCCTTGAGCATCGCCTCGGCACGGACCAGATGCTCCAAGCCCTTGTAAGCGAAAATTCGCCCGAAGAGCAGGACGCGCAAAGTGCCATCTGCCCGGCACGGCGCCATTTTCTGTTGCCGGGCGAGCTCCGCATAGCGATGAATGGCGGGATGGGACAGGACGTGAACCCGATCGGGGGATTTCGAATATCGGTCGAGAACCATCTGCTTCAGCCCCTCGCCATGCACGACGACATGTTTTGATTGCCTCACCATCAATTCCGGAGCCCAGCCGGGCAGCGTGCGAGTATCGGAATCGCCGGGATGCACATCCACATCATGGACCGTCGTCACAAGCGGAATCGGCCGCCAGAACGGCACTGCAAGGTTCAACCAGAGTGTGGAATTGCTCAGAAGGTGGATGAGGTTCGGCCGCTCGTGCCGGATAAGACGCGTGAGTTGGTGCAGGAACCAGGGATTGGAGAGGGAGCGGTGCCGCGGCCAGTCCAGAAGGTGGAGATCGACCTTCGGATCGAACCAGGAAGCAAGGTGTGCGTAACGCCGGCGCGGAACCCCCAGGACAACCGGCAGGTGTCGCGCAACGCCGCTGGCGAAGGAGATGGTGTAGTCTTCCAGTTCGGAAACCAGCAATAGCGCCTTCATCTTGCCGACTCCGACAGACTGCCCGCCCGGCCGGGCCGGGGGAGGTCGTAGGCTGTGCGCAGCGCGTCGCGCATCCGCCTGACCAGGTTTGGTTCGCCGGCAAAAAGGAGTCCCTCGACCGCAAGCTTGAGCCGGGTGCGCATATCTGCTCCGGCAAGCCGTGCCAACGCTACCCGGTAAGGATGGTGGTCGGTCAGACGCAGCCTTCCCGGCAAGCCGTGGACGGATAGAAATCGGTTCGTCGCCTCAACGGTAGCCTGCCAATGAGCCATTCGCTTTCGCAGCATGGCGGCATCGTCGACCGGCTGATACCAGTTATTGTTGTGGATTCGGTAGAACCCGAGTGGATCTGGTAAGGCAGCGACGTCTCCCAGAAGTGGATAGATCCCTGTGAGCCATGCATCGGCGGATATCCGGAACTGTTCGGGAATGTTCCCTGCCGCATCCCATGCGCTGCGTCGCACGGCGATGGCGGACGTCATCGGGAAGGGCCACCAGCCTGCCGATTTGATGAGTCGCGGCGACAAATCTCCCGCACACAGGGTTCGAGGGATCGGCTTGAAGGCGGGCGAGCCATCGATCAGCGTCGGCTGAAGCCGGTGATAGACAAGCGATACGTTCGGATTCGAGCGGAAAGCTGCGGCCGTCGCCGACAGCTTGCCCGGCGCCCACCAGTCATCGGCGTCCAGAAAACAGAGGATGTCGCCCCGGCTCAATTTTACAGCGGCATTTATCGCGGCGGCTTGCCCGCAGTTTTCCTGGAAAAATACCTTCACCCGGTTGCCGTAGGCTTCCAGAACAGAGCGCGACTGGTCGCTGGACCCGTCGTCGACGACGATTATCTCGACCTCGGATGTCTGTTGATCCAAAGCGCTGTCAATCGCACGGGCGACAAAACGACCGTAATTGTAATTGTTGATGAGGACACTGATGGCCGGTCGTTGCATGACACCTCTCAAGCGGGTCGCCGCGCCGCACGTTGGTGGGGCAGGGTTGCGGACGCGCGCGTGATCGGCGGCGCGAAATGGTCCAGAAAAATCCGATGAAGGCCGGCATCGCCCCGCTCGATCAGAAACTCGCCTGGAGCGGATGGAGGCCTCACCGCCGCCGATGCCGCGACAAGAAACGCTCCCGTCATGAAGCGTGCGGAACCAGCACGACGACGCGGAACCATAGGAATCCCAACCCCTCCTGAGCGTCAATTGCGGACTGTCAGCCTGCGCCGGGTCGTCGCCTCACGTCGCCGGAAACCGGGCGAAGGGCGATGTCCTTCGCGATATGCATTCATGACCAAGCTACCGGCGAACGAACACATGTAACACCTGCTCTTACGAGCGATCCCGTTGATCCTGCATCCACCCTTTGGGGGAAGGGCCTATCGCGGGCTTAAGCGCGACAACGTCTTTGGATGGTCGGTACGGCATTAGACGTAGCCCGGCCTTCATTTGCATTGGTTGACTGCGGAGATGGCCGGATGATTGTTCCTGGAGACAAGGCGCAGCCATGAAAGGAGAACCCATGTCCTTCCAGATTGCCGCGATCAGCCGCCCCTTGTCCGTCCAGACTGGCCGGAACCGATGATGAGGGCATACGGGCTCGGAAGCGCGAGCGGGCCGGTCATCAGTTGGCGGGCCATCGAATGGTGGGGCGCCGGTCTGTCCCTCTTCCTCCAGACGGGTGCCCTTTTCCCGCTCATGCTGGCGGATGCCGACGGAGCGCTCGGCGAACCGGCCAAGGCGATTTTGCGTCTCCTGTGCCTGCCGGTATATGCATTTGCCGGGTTGATCCTGATGCGGAATTTTTCGCAATTTCTCCTGGCGCTCAGGCGAAATCCGCTTGTCCCGGTGATACTGGTCCTGCCGTTTGTGTCCGTTGTCTGGTCGGTAAGTCCGTCAACCACCTTGAGGCGCGCCGTCGGCCTCCTGTTTACAGTACTTCTGGCCTATGTGTTGGCGATACGCTTCACACCGAAACAGCTGCTTTTGCTCGTATTTGCGATGCTGGGAACATGCGTTGTCCTCAGCGTGGCCATTTTTGCGGTGTCGCCGGGCCTTGCCCGCATGTCGGATGGCGCGATAAGGGGCATCTTCATCCACAAGAACAGTCTCGGCTGGTATGCCAGCCTGATGATACTGGTGGCGACGGCCGTGCTGATGGACGGGGCCGTAGGCTTACGACGAACCGCTTTCATCTTCCTGATGGCGGGCGTGGTCTGTCTTCTGGGCTCCGGATCGATGACCGCGATCATTGCGACGGCTTCGGCATACTGCCTGATCGGGTTCTATTCGATCTTGCAGAAAAGCCGCGGTACGGGGCGGATCGTCATCATCCTGTTCTTCGTTCAGATGTCGGCCGGTCTTCTCATTCTGCTTCACGAGTTTCTGGTTCCGTTCCTCGAAGCGCTTGGCAAGGACGCCACTTTGACGGGCCGGGTGCCGTTGTGGGAAATGGTCGACCGTCAGATAGCCGATCATCTTCTGTTCGGCTTCGGCTATCAGGCGTTCTGGACGGAAGGGAACCCTGAGGCGTGGATTATCTGGTCAAAAATCCAATGGCAGGCCCCCCACGCTCACAATGGATTTCGCGATACCATGCTGAGCTTCGGATTAGGCGGAACAATCCTGTTCGCTCTGATGCTTTTGCGCGCGGTATGCCAGGGTGCGGTCCTTCATTGTCGTGATCCGCAATATGGCTGGCTCTGGTTGAACGTCTTCACGGTCATGATTTTGGTGATGAATCTGACCGAGAGCATCTTCCTGATCCAGAATGACACCATCTTCATTCTGTTTGCCACAGCCATCATCATGTTCTCGCTGTACGCGCCCGTCTTTTCGACCAGCGCTTATCCATCGCCGTGGGCGCCTGCACGGAGCACGATGACGGGACTGCAGGTCTCATGAGGTCGCGCCTTGCACTGATCCTGAGCATTTTTCCGGCGATGTTCGTTCCGCAGCCGGGCAACCCGGGATCAGACCCGTCTGCATCCGACCGGCAGCAGAGGATGATCAGGGAAGCGGCCTGCGCGGAAGCTTCGCCGTCGAGCTTGTCGATCGAGCCGAACGGGATTTCCTCAAGCGAGGTATCGGCCAGTTCGTCGTCCGCCCGGACAACATTCTATGTTTCTCCGGATGGTGAAGATACCTGGAGCGGCCTTCTTCCCAGACCAGATCCTCAGCGTACCGACGGTCCTTTCGCCAGCATTGAGAAAGCTCGTGATGCTGCACGCGAAAAGAGCGGTCAAAACAAAATTGCAATGGGTGGCGGAGACTACTATCTCGCTCAACCGATAGTCTTCGACACGCGCGATGCGGGACTGATCGTTACCGCGAGATGCAATGAGACGCCGGTTTTGCACGGTGGCCCGCTTGTGCGCGACTGGGTGTTGCAGGCCGATGACCGCTGGACGGCGGCCCTGAGGTTGCCTCCGGATGAGCAGGTGGGCGACCTTTTCGTCGACGGGGTCCTCCAGACCCAGGCCCGCTTTCCCAATGCTCCCCTTGATGGAGATCCGCGCAAGGGATGGCTGTTTGCGGCCAAGTGCGACGGTGACGCCTGGCAGGGGAACGCACGCTTTTGCTTCCATTCCGGCGACCTTCCGGCGTTGGGTGATGCGCGAGGGCTTGTCGTCCACATCGTTGGCGGCTTCCACCCGGGAAGCCAATGGGGCAGCGATACGCTGCCGGTGGTTTCGATCGATGCGGCGACCCGTACTATCCGTACCAGAAGCACCAGCTATTTCTTCACTGCGGAAGGCAGCCGCTATTTCCTGACCGGCGCGGCGGCGCCTTTGCTTGATGCTCCCGGGGAATGGCGGTACGACCCTGTTGCGGGGCAGCTCGATTACGTCCCCACCGAACGGCTTTTACCCGATGCTGCGGTTGTCGCCGGCGTCCTGCCGACATTCTTCAGGCTGGAGGGGGCCGATGGCATGGTCGTGTCGGGACTCCGGTTTCGGGATGGAGCTCCGCAGGGGAGCGGCAAATTTTACACCGACACCAGAGGGTTTGGCGCCATCCGGCTTGAGCATGCGGACCACGTCAGGCTGATCGGCAACGTCGTTGAAAATGTCGGCGTCGGGATCCACGTATCCGAAAGCGAAGACGTTCTGATTGCCGGCAATGTGATCGGAAATGTGGCCGGCAACGGGATCTATATCGGCACCACCTATGGCAGCTTCGGCAAATCGAACGGCGCCAGAATCCTGTCGAACCATATCCATGACGTCGGCAGGGTTTACTTCGAGACGGCCGGGATATGGTTCCAGGCAGCCGACAACGTCAGGATCGCTCACAACCTGATCGAAAATGCCGCGCAGTTCGGTATCGCCGGCGGCTCGCTGTGGGGGCCCCAAGACGCAGTCCATGACGCAGTCATCGAATATAACGTGGTCCGCAACGCCAACCAGCAGACGGCGGATGGCGGCGCCATCAAGCTGATGGGCGAGCAGGGCGACCCTCTGAACAGCAGCATCCGCTACAATCTCGTCACCGGGACGGGTCATCTCATGAACAGGGTCGATGGAACGTTTTGGCCTCCCGGATATGAGAATATCGATGAATGGCCGTCGCCGATCAGTTGGGCGATCTACACCGATGGCAAGGCAAGTGGGGTGCGCATCGAAGGCAATATTCTTTCGGGCAACGTATCAGCGATCGGCATCAACGGCGGCTGGAGCAATCTCGTGACGGGAAATGTGATTGAACACGGATCGGGTGCGGCTTTTCGGGTGGATGACGGTACCGGCAGGGGATGGCGTCCGTCATGGGCACACCCAAATCGTGTCGAGGACAATATTGTCTCGGTCGACCGTAGCGACGGGCTTGCGGCATATGTCCACGCGCCTGACCAGGGTGCCGGATACGTGCAGTTCGCGCGTAACTACTATAGTGGCAAACTGAACAGCAAGAGCTTTCGAATACATCCGGAGATCATGCTTTCGGGAGAATTTGGCAGCCTGAACGATCTTCAGAAGGCGGGAGCGGATATAGGCAGTGTAGCTTCGCGTCCCAGATAACAAAAAGTGTAGCGGCAAGGAGCGGCCGGCGACAACGCTTCGGTTACGGCGATTTGTAAAACCGTTCGACCGTATCGTGCACGCGTTGCCGGTGACTGTATTTATCCGCGCGGATCAGCGCGCCATTTTTCAATGTCGCCAAGCGACTTGGGTCTTTGATGATCCGCGCCAAGGCCACGGCCAGGTCCTGCTCGACAAGGGCGCGGCTCCTTGCCTTTGTCGGGACGACGACGCCACAGCTCGCGTCGACCGCAATGCCCGAACCGCCGAGATCGAGGCAGACCACGGGCAACCCGTGCGCCATCGCTTCTCCGATCACCTGTGCTCCGGAATCGTGCAGGCTCGGAAACAGGAAGACGTCGTGCGTTGCATACAGCTGATGCATTTCGGCATGGGGTACCTTTCCGACGAACCTCACCATGTCTGTTATGCGAAGTTCCTCGGCGACCGCGCGGAAATAGTCTTCGTCAGGCCCTCCACCTGCAATCGTGAACGAAAGCCCCGGAACATGCCCGCGCAGCCGAGCAACGGCCCCAAGCGCGAACTGCACGCCTTTCCAATATTCCAGCCGGCCGGCAAACAGGATCGACGGCGCTCTTGCAGTGCCCGGTGAGTGGGCTTCATCCCCGACGGAAACGGGTGGCGCGTATATGTCCGCTACCAGAAACGTCTTGTCGCGCCACCATGGCGGCACATGACGGCGGGTCGCCTTGTCGGTCACCAGGATCGCATCGGCCTGGGCGAGACAGCGCAGCACCATCGGATCGAACCGGCTGCATATATTGCCGAGATCCCGCTTGATCTCGAATGTCCAGCCCCGGTTGGGAAATCCTTTCCGCAATCGCCAGGGCGTATTCTGCCCTCCACCTACCGGGCCGAATACGAACCGGGGACCGAGACCGCCCAGAAACGAAGGCCAGCGCAGAACCGTCCATGTAAGATGGTGGATAACATCGTATGAGTTTTCGGCATGCAGCCGGGCGGCTGTCTTTTGGGCTGTCATCTGCCACATGTAGTAGTGCTGTCGAATTCCATGCGCGTTTTCGTATCCGGGGCCTGGCTTGCCTGGAATGTCGTGCCAGGCAAAGCTCAGCCCGCTCGGCACCTGCCGCTCCTTGCAATAGCGCTCGATCGCAAGACGATGATGGCTGCCGCAGGTCAGAACGGTGACGGCATGACCCTGGCGGGCCAGTTCCAAGGCGAAATTCCAGCCCTTGCCCAATTCGGATCCCGCATCAGGCTCGCAGGCATAAGCTGACAGGAGTATACGCATCAAAATCCGGGCGCAGAGGTCTGACGGGGTAAAAGGGGCATTCCGATGAGGGGCAGGGCAACGTTGTTGACAGCGAGCTGTGTCAGCACTTCCGCACTGAGCGTCCCCTGAACTCCTGGATGGCGATTGCGGCCTTCCTCCGCATAGGATTGGGTCCACGCATCTGACGGACCGAAGGTCATGAAGACCGCCACGCGGTCGGAGGTTCCGCCGATCCGCCGGATGATCGACCGCATCACGGTGAAAGCCTTTTGAGCGTCCAGCCGAAGCCGCGGCCCGATCCGCTCGCAGAGCCTGCGTATGCTCCTGTCGACGAACGTCGGCATTTGCCCGGCATGTTCGATACGCACGTCGAAGATGATGGCATCACCCGCCCGTACCGCGAGGCTCTGCTCCGGCATGCTCCGGACCAGGGCCTTGAGATGGGATCTTGGCCGAACCTTCAACGTCGCTCGCGAGTTTTCGTCCTGATCCTGCAGGTAGAACGCGATCTTGTAGACCCGGAAACTCTCGTCCGAGAAAATGCTTCCATCGAGGCTGGCAGGATGGTGGGGGACGTCGTTGTGCCATGACGATGTCGTGTTGATCATCAGATCGCATTCGCCCGTAAGAACGACATCGAGCGGCTTGGTGATTTCCTTGAGGTGGTCGAGGATGCTGCCGGACGTCAGGAATTTGGCGACTTCCTCCACTGCATACAGGGCATGAAGCTGAAATTTGCCGCCGTACCGATACATCCCCCCCGACTTGAGGTATCGTTTGACGATCCGCCGCAGGCTTTCCACCTGGTCGGGCGACAGGACGTTCCTGATGACGATATAGCCATTGGAGCGCAGATCTTTCTGCGCCTGGCTGATTTTCTCGGAGACGTCTGAAAGCCCGTCAGCCGCCGCCATCTCACCTATTTGCTTCACCATGTCTTCCCCCCAAATTGTTCGCGCGAAAGCCTCGCAGCTTTATCCGCGCTAAAGAGCGACTATCTTCTTCGGCTCTGCGAAGTCAAACCGCTCTTTCGAGCGTAACGCCTATCCAAAAGAACGAGATGGCGGGCTGTGGGGGTGAAGTCTTACTTCGATATTATGCCTCATCATCGTTCTGAAAGTAGAGATGTGAAGTCTATCGTACGTCCAATAGCTGGAGCGACAAGTATGGAGGCAATCGGCCTCCCGGCATATTCTGACGGCAGTTCAGTCCGCGAAAGCGCAGGTCATGCGACAGCCATCGGCAGGCAGCAGTCAAACTTCAGTCCTCGATCCAAGAGGCTCCTTGGGATGGACCAATGTCCTTGGTGTCCGTATTTCGGCAGTCAATCTGAAAAGCGCGACCGGACTTATCCAAACGGCGATTGAAGACGGCCGGAAGGAATATGTGTGCGTTCGCGACGCACACGGCGTCGTCAGATGTCAGAAGGATGCCGAGCTTCGGTCCATACACAACCGGGCATTCCTCGTGACCCCCGACGGCATGCCGCTGGTATGGGCATTGAAGCGTGACGGCCATTCGGAGAGCGGCAGGGTCTACGGACCTGACCTGATGTTGTCTGTTTTCGAGGCCGGCAGAGCCAAAGGCCTGCGCCACTTTCTTTATGGCGCGACGGCCAGGACGCTCGAGCGGTTGGAGGCGCGACTCCTCGCGAGATTCCCGGAAGCGCAGGTAGCCGGCTCCTATGCGCCGCCGTTTCATGCACTGTCGCGGCAAGAGGAAGCGGATGTTGCCGACCGGATCAATCGGTCAGGCGCGGATATCGTCTGGGTCGGACTGAGCAGCCCCAAGCAGGAACTCTGGATGGCGCGCATGCGTGATCGTCTGGAGGCTTCGGTGCTCGTTGGGGTCGGAGCTGCGTTCGATTTCCACGCCGGCCTCAAGCGGCAGGCTCCCAGGATAATTCAAAGAAGCGGCTTCGAATGGGCGTTTCGTCTTCTCTGCGAGCCGCGACGGCTGTGGCGGCGCTACGCGGTCGTCGTGCCGACCTTCGTCTCACTGGCTGCATTCCAGATGCTGGGACTTCGGAAGTTCCCGATCGAGGACGGGATTTATGGATCGAACGCGTCGAGACAAAGACCGTAGGGGGGAAACATCATGTCTTCATTTGCGTCGTCAGCAATGACATCCGGCCTGGCGAAGGCGGCCACCACACATGACGTGGCCGCGCGAGCAGTTCAGGCGAACTCCGCTCCACCTGCAGCAAACCCGAGAGCGACCGCGGAGTTCCGCAAGCAAGCGGCGCCGGCCATGCCGGTTCCGCTGAGGCGCGGTCTCCCTCGGCTTGCGACGTCGTCACTTTTGGTTGCCGGCGACGTTACGGGTTATCTCATTGCCTATTTTCTCCTCCTGCCGTTTCTTCCGGGTGGATCGGAGAACACGATATCCGAGCGTGCTTTCGCCCTCGCTGCGTTGGCGGCGATCGTCCTTTATGCGTCGCACGGGCTCTATCCCGGATATCGGCTTTACGATCACGAACATCTGCGCCGCCGCGCGACGGCGTCCGTCAAGGTGGTTGGCCTCGCAGTGCTTGGGGCGATCCTCCTGCCGGAAGGGTCGCAACTGCTGCTCGCCATATTTGGCTTCCTTGGCCTCGGGCTGATTGTCCAACCTATCATGCAATGGCTCGCACGGGCCTTGTGCAGGCGGCTTGGAATCTGGGGGGAACGGGCCGTGATCATCGGAGGGCACAATCGTGTCCCTGCGCTCATGGCGTATTTCACGGACCACTGGCGCTACGGCATCCGGCCGGAATCCCTTTCGCCCGATACCTCGGAAGCATCATCGGGCAACGGGCCCTCCATTGCCTTGATCGCCGGTGATGCGGACCCGCTTATCGCCGGTCTGGCGACGATGCCCCGGCAGTTTGCCGAAGTCATTCTCCTCTCCGACACGCCGAACCTCAAGGTAAGTGGATTGCGACCTGCGGATATCCGGGGAGAGATCGGTATTCGTTTGGCCGTCGGCGCGAGTCCGGCAAGATCCAGCCTGGTTCGCCGAGCCCTCGACCTTGCGATCGCGATCCCTGCGATGGTGGTGGCTACGCCCTTCATCCTGACTGCCGCCGCCGCGATCTATGTCATCGATCCAGGCCCCGTTTTCTTCAGGCAGGCCCGGGAGGGGCTGTCAGGCAAGCCGGTGCGCGTCCTGAAACTGAGAACGATGTACCAAGATGCGGAGCAGCGCCTCGAAGCGTTGTTCCGGGAGAACCCGGCGATACAAGCGGAGTGGTCGACCCACTTCAAGCTCAGGCAGGATCCTCGCATCCTGCCTGTGATCGGGCGTCTCCTTCGCTCGACGAGTTTCGACGAGCTTCCTCAACTGATGAATGTCATTACCGGAGACATGGCCATCGTGGGACCGCGCCCTTTTCCAGAATACCACCTCCGGGCGATGGATGGTGAGTTTCGGGACAAGCGGCGTTCGGTAACACCGGGGCTGACGGGACTCTGGCAGATATCCGAACGAAGCAATGCGGACATCAAGCTGCAGCAGCAGCTCGATGAATTTTACATCGACAACAGGTCCCTGTGGTTCGACTTGCACATCCTCCTGAACACAATCCCTGCGGTCTTCAAGCGAAACGGAGCTTACTGACCCATTGCTCGTCCTGTGGGCAAGCATCAACAACGGAGCACATCAATGCACGGACACAAGCGAGTTATGGTTACCGGTGGCGCCGGATTCCTGGGATCATTCCTGTGCGAAAGGCTTTTGAGAGAGGGCAACGACGTACTCTGCGTGGACAACTACTACACTGGTTCGCGCGAAAACGTGCTGCATCTTCTCGACGATCCTCATTTTGAGGTTCTTCGTCACGATGTCACTTTCCCGCTTTATGTGGAGACCGACGAGATCTACAACCTCGCCTGTCCGGCATCTCCCGTCCACTATCAGTTCGATCCCGTGCAGACCGTGAAGACCAACGTGCACGGGGCCATCAACATGCTCGGCTTGGCCAAACGCACCAAGGCTAAGATCCTGCAGGCATCCACGAGCGAAGTTTATGGCGACCCGGCAGTCCATCCGCAGCCTGAGGAGTACCGGGGCAGCGTCAATCCCATAGGCCCGCGGGCATGTTATGACGAAGGCAAGCGATGCGCCGAAACGCTGTTCTTCGACTATCATCGTCAATATGGCGTGGGCATCCGGGTGGCGCGGATCTTCAACACCTACGGGCCGAGAATGCACCCCAATGACGGCCGCGTCGTTTCCAATTTCATCGTTCAGGCACTTCGCAATGAGCCGGTCACCATCTTCGGGAACGGCACGCAAACACGGTCATTCTGCTATGTGGACGATCTGATCGATGGCCTTATCCGTCTGATGGGGGCCTCCGCCGAGGTCACCGGCCCGATCAACCTCGGCAATCCGGGAGAATTCCAGGTCCGTGAACTGGCCGAAATGGTGATTGAGATGACGGGATCGAGATCTGAGATCGTTTTCAAACCTCTGCCCACGGACGACCCGACACAGCGGAAACCCGACATCAGCCGTGCGAGGCAAGAACTGGGCTGGCAGCCGAGGGTGAGCCTGCGTGAAGGTCTCGAGAAGACGATCGCCTATTTCGAATGGGCGCTTTCGGGCGGAGCCAGGAATATGCCCGGTACCAGGACCACGCAGGAGGCTTATCCGCATCTGCTTCCGTCTACAGCCGGCTTTGCTGCTTCCGAAGGCGCGCGATAGGGACATGGACAGCAACGTCGATTATCGAAAACCAAGGCTCGTCTTCTTTCAGTGGGACCATCAGCCTAATGCGGAGGCGGCCAGTTACCTGCTGCTGCATATGCAGCAGCAGGTCAAATGCCTCGCCACACATTTCGATGTCGTCGTGGTAAACCGCGACTGCGATTATGCGGAGATATGCGACAGGCACGAACCGGATCTGACGCTGTTCGAAAGCGGCTACCGCTCACACGGCTCGCAGCGGATCAAGGTCACCAACACCCGGACCAATGCCGGGGTCCCGAAGATTGGACTTCATAACGCCGATGCCTGGTGCGATCGGCGCACCGGCTTCCTTTCCGATATGGAGCAGTGGGGCATCGAGACATATTTTTCGATCGGAACCATGACGCCGGAATACATGCCGGAGCTGAAGGAGAACCTGTTCGTCTGGCCGAACTTCATCGATCCGGAACTCTATCACGATTATCACCAGCCCAAGATCATACCGGTCATGCTGACGGGCCAGGTCTATGGCCTCTACCCGTGGCGGCAGAGGGTCTTCCCGATAATTCGCGAGCGCTACCCCTGCCTGGTCTCGCCGCAGCATGCCTATGAGAGCAAGCTTGCCTCTCAGCTGTTGTCGGGTGAGGCCTATGCGCGCGCAATCAACGCGAGCTTCATCGTCCCAACATGCGGAACTATGGCTGGCGAGGTCGTGCGGAAGCACTTCGAGATCCCCGGGGCAAACGCCTGTCTGGTGACCGAACGTACGGCGGCAATGGAGGCGGCAGGCTTTACCGACATGGAGAACTGTGTCTTTGCCGACCAGCATGACGTGGTCGAGCGGCTGAAATATCTCTTTGTCCATCCCGACGAAATGCAGCGTATTACCGCTGCCGGTCACAGTTTGGTCCATGCGCGTCACACACTGAACCACAGGCCGCAGATCCATCAATGGTTCCTGCTGAACAGAGGCCTGCGATCCGATGAAAAGATCGTCCAGCCCGGGCCTTTCGGCGATCTTACAAAGGTTGAGCGCATCTCGGAGCAGGGAAGCATCCATATCGTCGGGGAGGCGAGCGACCGCGCCTCGCTGAGGAAGGGCGATTTGCTGCTCGAGCAGGGCAGAGTGCGGGAGGCCAAGGACTGCTATGCCCGCTGCCTGGACTATGTATCCTACCTGCCTGAAGCGAAATTCGGTCTTGCGATCTGCGCTTTGCGTGAGGGCGATGCCGATCGCGCCTATGACCTTCTGGTGAACCTGGTTACGATAACGATGATCGAATACGGCGCGGCCGACCCGGATCCAGTCGAATGGGCGTATTTCCTGCTCGCCTCAGTCTGCAAGGGCCGTTTGGAGCAGGCGCGGAAGCTGCAGGACTTCTATCCAGCCTTGTCCCACGATGAGCTCAGGCGCGCCCGCCTCGTTATCGGGCAACTGGGTCGCCCAAGCGATCGGGTTGCCGTCGGACAGCATGGCAGGGATCGAAAGAGCATTCACCGGATGCCCAAACGGAGCGACCGCGAATGGCTTGCATGGTTTGCCGATATTCTGGAGCGTTGCCGGCAGCCGGATATCGCGGATACCCTTCGCCACATGCCCGCCGCCGTGAATGGAACCCGCTGGAACCTCGCATCCGTTCGCCGCAAACTTGATGCCGGCTGGCGCTTGCGATCGTACTCAGGCGTAGACCGACTGATGATCAGGCTGCGCCTGGATGACCTGAGACCAAATGTGCCGCCTCTGCCGGAGTTCCGATATCTCTGGCATCTTGCACGGCGTCTGGTCCCCCAAGCGAAGAAGGACTCGGTGCGCAGAATCCGAATGGCGCTTTCCAGGCTCCCGTTGTGACCGCTGGCACCGACGAGGATGATCATCTTGCCGAAACGATCATTTGGGAGGTACTGGATCTCAGCATGTTGACGAAGAAAAAGATCATTCCGGTCATCATGGCGGGCGGCAAGGGGACGCGGCTGTGGCCTCTGTCGCGGGCCGGTGCGCCGAAACAGTTCATCCAGTTCGTCGGCGAGCGGACGCTGTTCCAGGCGACCCTT